>OGXX01002884.1_pt1 | contig 14973 bp, 13 predicted proteins | sample 1576301 | NCBI WGS metagenome assembly OGXX01 (sample SAMEA3541469, study PRJEB24748) | human gut metagenome | biome: human gut; feature: human-associated habitat; material: faeces | place: China | collected 2012
CGGTGGTGTCGAAGCCGGGGCTGAGGGTGCCGTTGGCACTGATGCCGCGAACGGTGTAGGTGTACTTCACACCCGCCTGCGCGGTCTTATCCGTCCAGCTGGTGCCGGTGACGTTGGCAATGCCCTTCCACTTGGGATTGGCAGCGTCCTTCCGGTACACGCGGTACTGGGCTGCGCCGTTGGCCGCCTGCCACGTCACCTGAATGCCGTCGCTGACAGCCTTGGCGCCGGTCAGCGTTACATTGGCGGGGGCGGCAGCGGTAATGGTGTACTCGGGAGAGGCCACATATACGCGCGAGGTTGTAGCATCCGTCTTACAGAGCCGATTCTCCCATGTCTTTCCATTTATGATAACCGTTGTGTTCTGGTCGAACACATAGCCTTCACGATCCTCGGTATGTCCTTTACCGCCGATATACAGCCATGTGCGGTACTGGTACGTACCCTCCGTAAAGACCTTGTCCATGTCCACGTGCAGGCCGCATTCCTTCCACTGGCCGTCGACCTTCTTAAACCAAGCCCAGTAAGGATAGTCATCCCGGAAGCGTGCCGGCTGACCGGTCTGGACAGTGAATGTCGGGTTCGTCATCGCGCCGCCCAGCTTGGGGATGCTGTCGATGTCCGAGGACGTGGCGGTGACCACCTCGACCGTCTCAGGGACGATGTACACAGGGGACGACACAAAGATCTGCGACGGGGCGCGGCCCGTGGGGCGGTCGCATGGCTTACCGTCCCAGTTGACCGTCACATTGTCGGAGAACGCATATTCATCCCAGTTTCCGACGTGGACATTGGTATAATAGCAGTATTTACCCGGCTCAAATTCTCCCTTCCCGTAGGTGTACCAGTCCGAGTCCTCCCACTTCAGCCAGCCGAACCCTATGGAGTCGTCGATATACAGGGCCTGGTCGCCGTCGTTGAAGGTGATAGTGGGAGTCTGCACCGTGCCGCCGAGCTTCACGATACTCGCCATATTCGAGGTGACGTTGACTTCCTCGATCGGTGTACGCTCTCTTGCTTGATGCTTCTCCGAGTACACCAACACATGAAAATCGTCGAGCCTCTCTATGTTTTCACTGGGAATGCTCTCGCCGTCCACCGTGACCGTGAGAGTATTTGCCACTCCGAGCTTCCAGTGCTCCCAGTCCTTGACGGTCAGTACGGCGCCGTACCGGTAAACATTATCCTTCTTAAAGTACGAGGTCGTGGGCTCACTCCATGTATATTGGAGAATGTGGCCGGGAAGAACTCTTGCAACGCCGTGCTGCCATCCATCCTTGTAGCTGTCCGCTCTAAAGACCATCTTATCTTTCGTCTCCCTGATGGACGGTTTCTCCATGGGGTTGTAGGCCTGCAATATATCGGGGATGTTCGTCTTGAGATCGATGTTGGTGATCGATTTGAGTTCGTCCAGCGGCGGCGCATAATACTCTCTGGTGAGTACCTCCATTTCTGCGCCGTATTTTCCCTCAACATCTCCTACGATCCTACACTCCGTGCCGTCCAAGGTGACCGTAAGCTTATCCGGCTCGACAAGGGCGTATGTATCTCTGTCGTTGTATTTTATTTCGACCTTAAAGATAATCCGATAGTAGTCGCCCCTTTGAACTCCAGGCCGGAAGTTATCCGGGTCCCAAGCCTTGAGCCAGAACACACCATCCGGGTTTTTTACTTGCCAGTCGTAGGCACTGACATCTGTGTCCACACAGGACACCTTTGTTCCCGTGGTGGTAAAGGCAGACCGAACCTGAATGTACGGTGTATCCAGCCCTTCCTTCTGCGCCAATATCTCCTCCATATTCGAGGTGAGAACAATGCGGTTGACCAGCTGGCGGCTTTCGATGGTATACTCAGGAGATACCATCAGAATACGCGATAGTTTCCTGCCGGGGTCGATCGCCGATCCGGTGGTCGTCCACTTCTCTCCATTCACCGTAACGGCGACCTGACTGGCGAACTGGTACTGATCGTAGTCGCTGCCGGTGATGGTCGCCACGATAAAGAATTTGTATTTGCCCTCCTTGAAGGTCTTTCCGGTATAGCGTTCGTACTTCCCCGTTGTCTCGTTGTATCTCCACCACTCGGGATCCGTCTTGAATTTCACCGGCTTACCGGTGGTCTCCTTGAACGTCGGCGTTTCCACCGGATGGCGGAACTGCGCGATCTCCTCGATATCCGAGGTGACGGTGATGGCTTTGAGCTCTTCGGGAACACGCTCCGCCGCCAGCGTCACGGTGGGCAGCAGGCTCAGGAGCATGATAAGCCCCAGCAGGGCGCTCAGGAGCCTGCTTGCTGTTCGTTTCGGTTGTGTCATGGTCTTTTACCTCCTTCTCGCATAATTGGTTGTTGGCTGCCTGCCCGCTCTCAGCCCGCGGCGGGCACCAGATATATCAGGGTGCTGGGCGGCACCTGGAAGGGCAGCAGCTCGCCGTTGGCGTCATCGGCAATATTGAGGATGGGGAAATCCTCAAAGCCCAGCGGCACCTGCACCGGGAAAGCGCCGTTGATCTGCACCGTTGACCCGCTCTTGTAGCGCTCGCCGCCGACAAGGGTCATGTTCAGCGCCAGCTGGTCGCTGTCTTTGCCCTGCAGCTTCCATGTGCCCTCATAGTCCTCCTGTGCCTTTCCGGCGTCCTTCTCGTACCACCATGTCAGCGCGGCATTGCCGTTGGAATGCAGGGTGAGGGTGCCGAAGCTGTACTGATCGTCCTTGTAGCCCTCCCACACCCACACGTTTGCAAGCTGCTCCGCCGTGGGATACGTCCAGCCGATTTCGCCGTCGTATTCCCCGCCATAGTCGGTGAAGTCATAGCCTATCGGCGCGTCGTTGTCAAAGTCATAGGGCAGCACGGCCGCGCCGTAGATGGGGTACCACGTTATGGTCCGGCCCTTGCTGTCGGTCACGATGACCTCCGTGTCGGGGTACGGGCTCTTGCCCATGTCGGCACAGGCGTACAGCAGGATGGGCTCGCCGCTCTCGCTGCGGTAGAGCACCTCCAGATTGTCATAGTCCTCCTTCTGCGGATTCCACCGGATGCGGTTCACCGCGAGGGTGGCGTTGGGGTCACGGGGTACCACGCAGAACAGGCTGCCGCCGCTGCCCACCACCCGCTCACGGGGGATCTGGCGAATGAACGTATACTGGGCGCACAGGTCGGGATCCGTCTCCAAAATCCACTCCGGCAGGGGAAGCTCCAGATCGTCCGGGCCGCCCGCCGAGCTGCCGATGAAGGCCGCCGCGAACAGATAAGACGGGTCGGCCATCGACTCTCGCAGCAGGTCGATGGAGTCGTCGTAACCCCCTTCGATGTTGACGCCGCCCATATTATCGCCGTTGTTGCCATTGTTGCCATGATTCGTGCCGTTGTTGCCGGTTGGCTCCTTGCCGTCGCCGATGTGCAGCGTCCCGACGCCGGGGATATCGACCTGACACGCCGTCAGCAGCAGTGCCATGGCCATGGCCAACAGCAGCGCGAGAAACTTGTTCTTTTTCATTGTCCCCTCCTTTCGCTGGTCGATCAGAACTTACCGCTTGTGCTGGAGCCGCCGCCGCCGGAATGGTCGCTGCTCCCGCTGTCGCTGTCCTTGGAGATCTTCCGGCTGGTTTTGGTGGTGTGGGTATAGCGGTCATACTGCTCCGTCAGGTTCAGACCCTCGGCGGTCACATAGGCGTCCGCCTCCGCTCCCTGCCGGACGGACTTCATCTTGCTCTTGAGGAACAGGCACACCGCCAGTGCCAGCACCACGCCGATGCCCAGCGCCATAGGCAGCACCTTCATCAGCGGCTTTCTGACGGGGTGGCCCTGCTCCGCCAGACTCAGGTACTCGTCGCAGGCGGACAGGTAATCCTTGAAGCCGCCCACCCAGTCGTTGTTGCCGAAGTTGTCCAGGAACACCTCCGTCATCTGGTGGCGTCCGTACTTGTTGACCGCGTACTCGGCGGTGCCGCCGTCGCGGACAAACAGGTCGTAGTCACGGTCGTACATACTCAGCATCAACATGATGCCCTCGCGGTTTTCACCGATGCCGAAGTCGTTGCCGTTGTATATGTTGGCCGCCGCGTAGTGGATATCGCTGTCGTAGTCCTCGTAGTCGTCCACGGTGACGATGTAGACGGCGCAGTTGTACCGCCAGGAGATCTCGTCGGCCATCATCTCCAGTTCCAGCCACTCGTCCTCGGTCAGCAGGCCCGCTTTATCGTACACGAACAGATCGTCCGCCGTCTGCTCCGCCCAAGCGGGCACGACCAGCGTCAGCGCCGCCAGCAGCGCCAGCAGCCATGTAAAAGCTCTCTTTTTCATCTCGGCTGCCCTCCTTACATCAGCATCAGGATCGCCGCGGCGATGGCCGTCACCGGTGCGGCGATCGCGGCGAAGATCCCCCAGAACTTACCCATGTCCGTGGGCAGGTCGCCTACCAGCTTGCCCGTCTGTCCGTTCATGGCAAAGAGGAAGTCCTTGCCGTTCCACTTGGTGTGTAGCATCCACACCGGCAGCAGCGCATAGTGTACCTTGCCGCGGTGCAGCCGGATATCCTTGCTCTTGGTGATGCAGGTGTCGTACTGCGTGGTGGTGCGGCGCAGCGCGCCCTCCAGCGAGGAGGCGCAGCGGCCGTCCGCCCGCTCCTGACTCTGCTCCACGGTCACATCGTACTTGTCCGCCAGAAAGCCCGGCAGATACGCCGTGGAGAACGCCCGCATATCCTTGTAGTTGTAAGGCTCAATGGAGTCCATGTGGTCATCCGGCATCTTGCTGGATGCGTCCACCGGCACCTTCTCGAAGGCGATGGAGCCGCCGCGGCGCACGTCGTAGTGCTCCACCTCGGTGATCTCGTAGTCGCCGCTCTCGTAGACGTGGGTGATATGGCCCTCGTAGTCCACAGTACCCTCCGCCTGTCCGTCAAACATCCAGAAGGGGACGTACACGCCCTTGACCTCCTCGATGTGGTTGCCCTTGGTAAAGGCGCCGGGCAGCAGGGGCTTGCCCTTGTAGTGGTTCTTCAGCGCCGCCACGGCGTCCTCCTTGCTGAGCTTGAAGGGGATCACATAGTCCGGCTTCAGTGCGCCGCTGAACTGCCCCGGCACCACGGTGGGGTTGCCGCAGTAGGGGCAGGAGGTGGCGGCGGTGGACGCGTCGCAGATCAGCTCCGCGCCGCAGCTGGGGCAGTTATACGCCTTCAGGCCGTCAGCCTCCGCGCCCCACTCGTTGTTGAGGCTGGAGGTATCCCACCCCTGTGCCTCCATGTCCGCCAGCTTCTGGCGGTTGGCCTCTGCCTTTTTCTCCGCTTTTTCGGTGGCAGCCACAGCGGCGGCCTCCTTCTCTGCGTACATGGCCTCGATCTGTGCCACGTCATATTTTGCGCCGCAGAAATCGCATTCCAGCATACCGGATGCCCCCACAAAATGCAGGGGGCCGGTGCATGCCGGGCACTTATAGTTGGTGATTTGGGATGCCATTGCCCTCTCCTTTCTGATACGGGAGCGGCGTTCCGCCGCTCCCGTGGGTCAGGTGACGTTCACTGCCGCACTGACTGCTGTTTGTTACACATCCAGGTTGTATGCGCCAGCCGCGACCAGCTTGCCGTCGTCGCCGAAGAACAGGTTCAGCGCGCACGCCTCATCCTCCGCAGCGTACCAGGTGTAAATGCCGCGCTGGTAGTCCGCGTCATACCGGTACTCGGAGCAGTCCACACCGATGTGCGCCTTCAGATCCGCGTAGGTCATTTTCGACTGCGGCTCGTCAATGGAGAAGTAGTTCAGGCCGCCCAGATAGGTGGCGAACGTCTCGTTCAGCACCTCCAGTGCTGCTCTGTCCGAGGTCACGACCTGTACTTCCGTGGATTTCATGTCGACGCCGGGAAGGCCGGTGTCCTTGCTGCCGCCGTCGCCGCCGCAGGCGGTAAGGGCCAGCATCATCAATGCGGTCAGAAGAAGTGCGATCATCTTTTTCATGGTCAGTTGCCATCCTTTTTCATAGTGTTTTATGTCTGCTTCGCGCAGGCGGGGGAACTGTTACTGCAGCGGCACGCCGCAATTCTGGCAGAACTTCTCGCCGTTGTTCTTTGCGCCGCAATTCGGGCAGAAGGCCGCCGGACGCGCCTCCGGCTGAGGCTGAGGCTCCGGCTGAGGTGTCGGCTGAGGCGCGGTGTACTGGGGCTGAGGCTCCGGCTGAGGCGCTGTATACGCGGGCTGCACGGGAGCAGCGGCGTACTGGGGCTGCTGGGGCTGCTGGTACGGCTGCTGCGGCGCCGTATACTGCGGCTGCTGGGGCTGCTGATACGGCTGCTGCTGATAGCCGCCCTGCGGAGCGCCGCCGTAGGGGTTGTTCTGATAGGGGTTATTCTGGTAGGGGTTATTCTGGTAGGGATTGTTCGGCTGGTTGGGCTGATAGGGAGCCGCCTTGACGGGGACGCCCTGATACGCCGCGCCGCTGAAGGCGAGGAGGGGGATAAAGATGTAGGGCAGGAAGATCAGTCCCGCCGCGAAGCCGCCGCCCTTGCCGAACGCCTTGGCCAGTCGGATCTGGGTCTGGATGCTCAGAATGATGTTGTAGATGGGGATCAGCAGCAGCAGGAAGCGCCAGCCGCTGCCCCATGTGATCTCAAACATCACATACAGGTTGTAGAAGGGGACGATGGCTGCCCAGCCGGGCTTGTTGGCCTTCCGGAAGATGATCCACATGCACACCAGCACGAACACGCACAGCACCAGCGAGATGATGGTGGGAATGATCGAAACGGCGGCAGGGGTGCTGCCATAGTTGTAATAATCGTAATAGTCGTAGTAGTCGTTCATGACATTCTCCTTTCCTAACGGCGCCGCCGGTCAAAGGGGCGTTGCCCCTTTGACCGATGGCTGTATGCTGTTACGGCCGGGGGGTGCCGCAGTTGGCGCAGAACTTGCCCTTGTTCACCGTGCCGCAGGCGCACGTCCACTCGTCGGAGGTGGGCTTGGGCTGGCCGCACTCGGCACAGAACTTGCCGGTGTTCACCGCGCCGCAGGCGCACTTCCACTCACCGGCAGGGGCGGGCTTGGGCTGACCGCACTCCGCGCAGAACTTACCGGTGTTCCCGGCGTGGCCGCAGGCGCACGTCCATCCCGCGGGAGCCGCCGGTGCAGGCTGTGCCGCCGCCTGCTGTGCCGCCTGCTGCTGTCCCATAGCGAAGAGGTTCTGGGCGTTCATACCGCCTGCCTGGCCGGCCATTCCCATGCCCATAAAGGCCATGGCGGGGCCGGTAGCCGTGTTGGAGGCCGCCATCTTCATGGCGTCGCCCTGGCTGCCCACCAGATGCGCCGCCGCACGGGTGGGATCCATGAACGCCGCGTTCCGCTGCAGCTCCTTGAGCATCTTCTCGTCTTCCTCGTCCGCCGTCACGCTGGACACGCCGAAGGACACGATCTCGATACCCCGCAGGTCACGCCACTTCTTGCTCAGCACCTCGTTCAGTGCGTCCGCCAGCTCCAGCGTATGACCCGGCAGCTGGGAGTACCGGATGCCGTCCTCGCCGATCCGGGCAAACGCCGGCTGCAAGGCCGTCAGCAGCTCCGTCTTCAGCTGGCTGTCCAGACGGTCACGGGTGTACGCCTCGCTGACGTTGCCGCACACGTTGGTGTAGAACAGCATGGGGTTGCTGATATGGTAGCTGTACTCGCCGAAGCAGCGGATGCCCACGTCGATGTCGATGCCCGCGCGCTGGTCCACCACACGGAAGGGCACGGGAGACGGCGTGCCGTACTTGTTCCCGATCAGCTCCTTGGTGTTGAAGTAGTAGATGCGCTGATCCTTGGGGGCCTCGCCGCCGAAGGTGAAGCGGTTGACCATGTTGTTGAACACGTTCTTGATGCCGTCGCCCAGATCGCCGGTGAAGATGGACGGCTCCGAGGACATATCGTATGTATACTCGCCGGCCACCGCGCACATATCCACGATCTTCCCCTGATCCACGATCAGCATACACTGGCCGTCCGCCACCGCGATGACGCTGCCGTTGCTGATCACGTTGTCGTCGCCCTTGGTATTGCTGGAGCGCTTGCCCGTCTTCTTCTGGCCCTTGACCGCCAGCACGTTTTCAGGAATCGCGTCGCAGTAAAAGAATTCCTTCCACTGATCTGCCATCACGCCGCCCGCGGCGCCCATTGCTGCTTTGATAAGTCCCATATTCTTCTCCTTTTCTGTGTTTGTGATTTGTCCGCAGGGCTTATAGGCCCCTGTTATTCATCGATCCATCGTCCGTCCGCCCGCTCAAAGTAGGCTATCCACACCGCGTAGGGGTCCTCTGCGGAGCGATGCAGCTCCAGATAGTTGTTGTCAATGACCGTCACGGTGTACCTTACGTCCTCCGGGATGTCCTCCGGGCCGCCCATCAGCTCCGCGTACCACTCCTCGTTGGCGCAGCCGTCGTACATGGCTCCCTTGTGGAACCTCACGTGCAGACCGTCCAGCTTTTCGTGGTCGCCATATTTGTTGGTATATTCGTACCATGCGGCCATGCTCCATGCGCCGCGCCCGTCCTCGGTCACGCCGTCAGCCTCCTGAAATTCCAGCGTCACGGTCATTCCTACTTCTTCCATCTTGTACCGGTCTCCCTCGACCTCGCCCTCGACGGCGATCCACTCGCCACTCAGGTACTTCCGGTACTTTTCCATGGTGTAGTCCGTCCCGCCATCGTAGAAGTCTTCATCGCCGCCCGTCGGGTCGGTCACATCCACCGGGTCTGTGTCGTCGCCGGGCCGGGGCGGTGTGTCTATCGTGGTGCCGCCGTTATTCTGCGGCTGACCGTAGGGGATGAACTCCACCTGACAGGCTGTCAGGCTCACCGCCAGCGCCAGTAGAAGCGCCAGCGCGATCCACCGCCGCTTCACGACTCAGGCCCAAGGGTCCTGGGCGGCCGGGATGCGGATGCCGCTGAGGGGGCTGGAATACTCCCACAGGAACCACTCGCCGGTGGAGGGCTTCTGCCGCAGCTTGATGGGCCGGGGCGAATCCGCGCCGGGTGTGGCGATAAACAGCCGCAGGTAGCCCGGCTCGATGTCCTGCGGACGGGGGTCGGGCAGTACATCCAGCACATAGGGCTGTGTGGGAGCATAGCTGTTCTGAGGTGTTGCCCCGGCGAAGTATGCCAGCGGCAGGTACTCCTTGCCCCGCAGACGATCCCGCAGGAACTGGCTGTCATAGGGGGTCATGGGCCGGGGGCCGCGCAGGAGGTTCATGGCCTCCACACCCTCGTTGGGGTTCTTCACATACAGGTGCAGGGCGCACAGGAAGCCCGCCACTACCTCCTCGGGTGTCCGCAGGGACAGATTCCGAAATTCCGCCAGCGAGGCTGGCAGCGCATTCAACGTTACTTGCATATCTCTGCCTTCCTTTCTCTAATTTCCGCACCGTTCGTCAGCTGTCGCCTCTCACGCTGCTGGAGAACGTGGCGGCCGTGTAGTACTCGTCACCGTCACGCACCACGAAGTACAGCACATAGTAGTCACCCTCGCCGTTGAACCAGCCGTAGGCGTGCTTTTCACTGTTCCAGCTCTTCTCATCCATGCCGGTATGGGGGATGCCGTCCTCGCCGCCCAGCATGGCCTTGATATCGTCATAGGTCAATTTCGAGGACTTGGAGGAACTCATATCCCACAGTTCCTGACGCACCTTCTGCATGGTGGCCAGATCCGCCCGGCCGGTGGCGTCGGGGTTGGACTTGCCGTACTCGCCCTGCCCGTTGGTGGTGGTGCGCTCGTAGGGATAGTTCTCCGGCAGGCCGCCGTTGTCGCCGCCGCCCAGGGGGGCGATGACGCTTCCGCCGCTGCCGTCATCGGGGATCAGGCTGGTGTCGATCTCAAAGGTATTGGCGATCTCCATAAAGGTCTTGCCGCGATAATACTCCACTGCGCTCTCAGGCATGGGGATATAATCGTCGTCCGTCCAGTTCTCGTCGTCCAGATGCCGCAGGTTGGCCAGCAGACTGATGGAACCGTCCACCAGATCGGAATCCACCTCGCAGCTCACGTACAGCGCGCCGGTCTCGTCCACAGACAGGATGCCGTCCTGCATCTCGCCGCCCATGAACATACCGCGCAGCTCCAGACCGGTATTGTCATCCGGTACCACACGCGCATAGGTGTCCGCAAAGTTGAAGTCGTTCTCGCCCTCCAGATACATGGCAAGCCATACCTCGCAGCCGCCGTTCCCGTCGAACACCAGCCGCGCCAGGATCTCGTGGGCAGTGTCGTTCAGATCCTCAAAATCGCCGGTGGCGTCCGTGAGACCCGCCATGCCGTGCCAGTCGCCGCCGTACACCGCGGCAAAGTCATCCATGGACAGCTCCTCCGCGCCGGTGTTCCCGCCGGTGCTGCCGCCGCTCTTCCGGAAGGTCAATTGCAGGTCAAAGCCGAAGTAGTCATTCACCGTGATCAGGCCGTCCTTCAGCGTGCAGTTGCAGACCGATCCGTCTCTGTCCAGCGTCAGGGCGCCGTCCTTAGTCAGCTTCCACTTGATGGTCGTCGGGTCGCCGTCCAGCATGAAGCTGCCCGTACCGTCCTCTTTCAGCTCAATGTAGTTGTCGCCCAGATCGTATACCTCGTCCATGGGTATCCACTCATCGAAGGAGAGGACCTCCTCGCCCATGTACTTACCCACGGCGGGGTTGACCTTGCTGCCGCCGTTTCCCTTGCCTCCGCAGGCCGCCAGCGTCAGCGCCATCACCAGTGCCAGCAGCAGTGCCGTCAGCTTCTTCATACTCCTCATCGTTCTTCCTCCCATTTTTCATATTTTCTGCTTTTACTGTCACATATATCGGTGCGCCTCATTTGAGGCGGTTACCGCACGCGGGGCAGTACACGGAGCTGCGCCCCTCCTCCGGCTGCCAGCCGCATCGGCTGCACAGCAGCGGCTTTTCTGCGCCGCAGTTGGTGCAGAAATTACCCTCGTTCTCCGTCCGGCAGGCGGAACATCTCCACGCTGCGGGCGGCGGCGTTTTCGGCTCGTTGGAGAAGATCACGTCCTCCTCGCTGCACGCGGCGCTCTCCCTCGTCAGCCATCTATGGCCGCTGCCGTCGCTGTACCGTATGCGGAAGGCGTTTTCCGTATGGCTGAACGTCAGATCTTCGAAGGTTCCCGTCATGAGGATCCCCTTCTGCTCCTGCGTCAGCTTTACCGTCCCGGTTTTGTACACCCACATATCGGCCTGAAAATCCGGCTCGCCGTCCACAAGCACCTGTATGCGGGAGCTCTCAAACGGGTCGCTGCTCTCCACCTCCATGACGATGCTGCCGTCCCGGCTCTGCCATGTCCCCGCGAAGGGGCTCTGATCCTCCGGCGTATACATCATGCCCGGGCCGTCCACCATATGGCCGAACTCCCGATCATCCGGCTTGCCGCAGCCCGCCATTCCGAAGGCCATCATGACCAACAGTACACCTCCTATCCAAAAGCGGTATCTCATATGCGTCCCTCCTGACGATCCACTCAGGCGTTCTTTGCGGACACATCTGCCACCGGCTCGCCCCTCTCCTGCAAAAACGCGGCGCAGTCCATACACAGGTCGATATCCTCTCCCATCAGGAAGCAGTGGTCGCACACCAGCCGCTTGCAGATGGGGCACAGGCTGAAATACTCCAGTGCTTCCGTTGTAGCTCGCTTGCACGCCTCCTCCCGCTCCCGCTGGTATAGCGTCTGGAAGATCACGCGCTTTCCCTCGCTCTCTGGCTGCATGCCCGCCTTGGAAAACCGTACCGGCTGGCTTTTCCAAAGGGAACCGCACACGGCGCAGCGCAGTGAAAACTGAAAAACCTCCTCGGAGGATATATCCTCCATACACGCTCTGATGATGCGGCGCATCGCTGCTCCCTCCTGTTCCTCCACGTCGCAGTCCTGACTTTTTCTGTCCGTATCTATACTCATTTCTTATCAGTTTTCCCCAATGATGTCTATTACCCCAGGGGTGATATTTGCCCGCAAACGGAAAAATCACCCTAAGGCTTAGACAGAGTACACAATCCCGCCCCCAACGGTTTGTGTACTCTGTCTATTGCTTTCCCTATCTGCTCAGCAGCTCGCTGCTGCGTCCGCAGCCGGCAAATAGCTCGATATAAACCTTCAATTCGTCAAAGGAAGCCACCCCCAGCTTCCGGTAAAGATTGCGGTTATGTGTCTTGACCGTGCTGGCGCTGATGCTGGCCAGCTCCGGTATATCCTTGACGGTATGCCCGTCCATGTAGTATTGCAGGATGGTGCGCTCCGTGCCGGTCAGCGTTTCGGCGCGCCGGGCGAAGCCCTGCAGCCGCGCCTCCACCTCCGGCGGCAGCGTCCCCGCCGGCCGTTCACGGATGGCGGCCAGCAGCTCGTCGATCTCCGGGATACCGGAGGCCACCATCTCCACCGCGCCGCCTCTGACCGCCGCCAAGCTCTTGTTGATCGGCTTTACGAAGCTGTGGGACAGCATGGTGGCCGCCGCCAGCATCATCAGCAGGAACAGCACCGCCCCCAAGAACCATGCGCCCCGCGCCCCCCGTTCATAGCTGCGGAAGGCATCGTCCGGCAGCAGCGTCACCGCCGCCAGCGGCACATCGTCCCATGTGCCGGCATCCAGCAGTTGGTGCCGACCCAGATATGTCTCCTTGCCGTTGGTATAGGTCGTGTAATATTTTCCTTCGCTGATATGCAGGGTGCCGTCAGCCGTCAGCCTTGACCCGTCTGTGGCGCCCAGCATGGCCCCCGATAGGGACAGCTTATCGCCGTCCACCGGCGCCACCAGCGTCAGCATCTTGCCGAAGGTGCTGGACACCGTGCTGTGAGAGAGGCTGAAGTAGAGGTCGCTGACCTCCATGCCGCAGAACCCACGCACCACGCCGCTGCCGTCCAGGATGGGTACGCACAGCAGCGTGACCTGCTCCCATGTATCCAGCAGCTCCGTGCGCTTCGTCCACAGGCAGCCCTCTGCCAGCCGCTGCCCCTGATAGGCGGAGACCTTTCGACTGCCTGGGATCAGCGTGGCGTTCAGCTCCGGGTTCCAGCGGTTGTGCATCTGGAGCTGCAAGCCCCGCGCCGCCTCCGTAGCCCCCCGGAAGCAGATGATATCCTGCTCCGAGGCCACCGTGGGCTGAAGCCCGGAATACCGCAGGTACATACCCGCCCGCAGGTCGTCCGCGTTGGGCAAGGATGTGTTGGCGGTGACGTGCAGGCAGAAGAAGATCCCGCTGCATGAGGCGGCGCTCAGCGTGCTGCTCAGCGGCGGATACAGCCGCTTTTCCAGCTCTGCGATGGCATCCGGGTCGTTGTTCAGCTCGTCAAAGGAAATGCCCTTGACCGCGAGGAAGGCGTCCAGCTCCTTGCCCAGCTTTTCTGACATGGCCATTCCCTGCGCCGTCAGCGTATTCATCTGCGCATCCAGCGCGGCGTAGGTGTTCCGCTGCTGGATATCCAGCACCCCCGCCAGCTGCCGGGAGGCGTGGGACAGCACGCCGGTGGCCATCAGGATCGACAGGATGGTCGCCACCAGCAGCAGCGCCATGGCAAACCAGTACAGCAGCAGCCGCTTCCCCATGCTGGGGGCGGCGGCATGGACCGCTTTATGGAGCGTTTCCCTGATCGACCGCATGTGCTCTCCCTCTCTCATGTACCGTAGTCCAGCTTAAAGCTGTCCAATGTGTCCCAAACCAACTCATCCAGCGTACCGGCCCCCTCCAGATACTGGGTGCGTCCCGCCAGCAGCTTCAGCCGCGCCAGATTCTCAAACCGCGTCTCCAGCTCCAGATAGTTCTCCAGCTGGGGCGCATAGTAGAAGGTATACGCCTCCTGCGTCTTGAGATATGTCTCATACAGTGAGATATACATCGGATCGCTGAGCTTCTCCACGGCGGCTGGCAGGTATTGGTCGAAGGCCTCCTGCGTCACCGGCATATAGCCGAGGCTGGTGACGAATTCCACATTCTTCTTCGGCTCCGTCAGCCACTTGAGGAAGGTGATGCACGCCTGCTCCCGCTCCGGGGTGGAGCGCCGCGTGCACATCCCCACGCCCCGCTGAAGCACCAGCTTCTCCCCGCCCTCGAAGGCCGGGCAGGGCATGGATTCGATCGTCACCCGCTCCGAGGTGTTGTCCGGGTAGGTCACCGTGTTGGCGTAGTAGAGCACGCTGGCGGAGGACGCCACGGAGACGATGGTATCGCCGGTGCGGAGCGGCTCTGTGGCATACCCGTCGTGCAGCCACATACCCCCCTGCAGCGCCGCCCGTGCGTAGGGCTCCCACGCCCGCTCAAAGGCAGGGCCGAAGTCCACACCATCGCCCCGGAAAAACGTCTCCCCCAAGGACGTTACGCCCACCTGGAAGTAGTTGAAGTGATAATCATGGACGAAGAAGTTCTTGCCTGTGTCCGCGGCGTACCGCTCCGCCAGCGCATACAGCCTCTCCCATGTGGTCAGATCGTCGTAGCTGGCGCCGGACTGTGCCGCCCAGCGGTCAAACAGCGTCCGGTTGACGAACAGCACCTCGGTGGACTTGGCGACGGGCAGGATCACCTGCCGCCCGCCGATCATCCCCTCCTCCGCAAAGGCGGGGATGAAGGCCGCCAGCTCCTCCTCGCTGAAATAGTCCCGGTAGTCCACCAGGATCTCCTGATCCGGCAGTGCCAGCACCGTCTTGGGGTACGATACGAACATATCCGGCAGCGACGGTGCGCCCGGGTCGTTGTTGGCCGCCGCCAGCACGCTCTTATGGATACTGCCGCTGTTGCTGACCAGTTCCACCTTCACGCGGATGTTCTGCTGGACCCCGATGGTGCTGTTGAACTCCTCGATCAGGCCGTTCAGCGGGGAATCCACCTCGCCGCCGTAGACGTGCCACAGCGTCACGGTCAGCGGCTCTGCGTCCTTTTTCTGCCCGCAGCCCGTGACCGGGAGCAGCAGCATTGCCAACAGACATAGAATGATACTTCTTTTTCTCATGATCGTGTCTCACCTGCTTCGGCAGGGCGGCAGGGACATGGCG
>OGXX01002885.1_pt1 | contig 14973 bp, 15 predicted proteins | sample 1576301 | NCBI WGS metagenome assembly OGXX01 (sample SAMEA3541469, study PRJEB24748) | human gut metagenome | biome: human gut; feature: human-associated habitat; material: faeces | place: China | collected 2012
GCGAATATGCTGTCATCTGCATCGAGGACTTGAACCTCGATGGGATGAAGCGTCTTTGGGGACGCAAGGTGAGCGACTATGCCTTTGCTGAGTTTGTTGGCATCCTGGAGTATGTCGCATCCCGCAGCGGCACAACAGTCATCAAAATCGACCAATGGGCGCCCTCCAGCAAGGTGTGCCACATATGCGGCGACAGAAACGATGCTCTCACGCTCAACGATAGAGAGTGGATCTGCCCCCAGTGCGGCGCCCATCTGGATCGGGACGTCAATGCTGCCATCAACATTAAAAATATCGGGCTGGCTAAGCTCACTGCATAGCCGCCAAGCTATAAGGTTAGGGCATTAACCTTGTGCAGGAGATAGCGTAAGACCAGCTTGCTGGCAGCTGTTGTTGATCGCAGAATCCCCCGGCTTTAGCCGTGGGGAGTATGTCAATTCCGCAACCGCCCAGCTTCAGTGAGCCCCTTTCTTTGCCGACATGGAAAAACAAATAAAAGTAAAAAATGCACCCGGACTCCGGATCGAAGATTGAATATTTTCGCTTTTTTGTTTAAAATGGAGGTAAGGAGGTGAGGCAATGCTGTGGTATTCGTCAGATTTCACTCATCCAGAAACCGGTGTCTTGTGCCGCTTTTGCATTAACACTTCAGAAGAAGTGATCTTCATGCAGGTTTCTCCAAATGCACTTCAAGCAGGCATGATTCCGAATTGGGAACACGCCCGGGCAGTCTGCAAGAGGTGGGGAACCCATTCCTGTGGCTCACACGCTGAAGCGGCGAGAATTATTCTTTCAAGTTTCCCTGATATACTAAATCAGTGGAATGACACAATGATTTGGAATTTATGATGTAAAAAAAGGGATGTTGCAGATATTTGTTCTGCAACATCCCTTTTTTATAATTGCAACCTTGCTGTAAATACTCCCTCATCAGCGTAAACCAAACTTTTTTCGGCCTATCTTTAATCGAGATACTCTCGACTGGCACGCACGCACTGTCCTTCCTGGTATCCTTTCAAAAGCCAATTCGCCTTCTACTGGATAATACTCACGAAGAATACCGTCTTCCTCTGGTGTCCAGATATTTTTTGTAGTTCTTGGGGCAGTCAATCCCAACAACACGGTTTGGCGCATACACGCTCTATAAGTTCTCCCAGGAAATCTTTTAAAAGCATTCCCACCCTCAATCGGATAATATTTCCGCAGGATATCATGCTCTTCTTTAGTCCATGATATCTTATCTCTGATTACCCCAATTTTTTTCGCGCGGCTTGTACAGGCACTGGGAGTTCTTCCGGGGAATCTTTTAAATGTATCTGCACCTTCTAACGGATAATATTTTCGCAAAATGGCATCTTCTTCTGGGGTCCAATGTTTTCTTTTTTCGATTTTTTGGATGCCGAGCATGTATGCTCTTTCCATACATGCTGCCTCTGATTTGTTAGGTAGCCATCGGGATGCATTCCAACCCTCAGTCAGATAATATCTCCGTAAGATATCGTCTTCCTCCGGCATCCAATTTCGTTCCTTGTCTATACATATACCAAGGGTAATTGCTCTGTTTGCACACGCTTCTGCTGTTCTACCAGACAGCCTTAGAGAAACCCTTCAGCCTTCTTCCGGGTAATACTTTCGAAGAATTTCATCTTCTTTTGAACTCCAGAGAACTACACCTAATTTTTTCGCCCGTTTTTTGCATGCGTTAACAGTTTTATCAGGGAGCTTCTTAAAAGCTGCTTCATCCTCCAAAGGATAATATTTTCGAAGAATTTCGTCCTGTTCCGGGAGCCAGGCAATCAATCCTAATTTGGCCATCTGTGTCCAGCACCCCGCAGCCGTTCTTCCAGGAAGTCTATCACAGACATGCATCCCCTCAAGGGGATAAAATTTCTGGAGAATTTCATTTTCTTCTTTGGTCCATTTCCCTGCGGATTTGGTAAAGCCAAGAAAGCGTGCCCTGGCTCCGCAGGCGTTTTCTGTTCTGCCAGGCAGCCTCTTGGCAACAGCTTTATCTTCTTGAGCGTAATATTCCCGAAGAATGTCATCTTCTTCTGTGGTCCACTTTTTTGCGGTTTTTCCTATACTCACCCCTAAAAGGGACGCTCGAAGCATACATGCCGTCTCTGTTCTACCAGACAGCCTTTGAGCAACTTTTTTTCCTTCTTGAGGATAATACTCCCGGATAATACGATCTTCTTCAGGCGACCATATCTTTTTAGATTTCAAATTCACTGCCACCTTTTTGTTTGTATCCAGCAGACAATACTACAACAGATTTTTCCTTTTAAAAAGCAAAAAGCCGCACGGTCATGAGCGGCTTTTTGCTATAGACGAAAAAATCCACCTTCTTCAAAAAGAAGGTATGAAACGGCTGAGATGAACTCGGTACATTAGCCCGTCTTTGGCGTTCATCTCACTCCTCTTTCATTATAGCATTCAATTTTGATTTGTCAAATTGAATCCTAAAAAATTTCCCAGATATCGCAAAAAAATTAAAACTATTATATAATGTATAGGTGTAGGGAGGTGTGGTTTATGGACAAACGAGAATTTGACATAAAGGTAAAAGAAATCCACGCTGAATTGGAGCGAATGAGCCAGATCGTTGAGGATCCAGAACGAATCTTGACAGAGTTCTACGATGCGTACAAACCAAATCTTTTGCAGAAAATATTTGAATTCATGGGATATTCTGAGGACGAGCTGTATGAGGTCCTGATTAGACAAATAGGAAATTTACCGGCTTTGGCAAACTGTAGAATTACCCGCGCAACAGAGGAACCCATGTCGCCGCTGCGGATTCACTATCGTGATCCACAGTTCGAGCTGATGGTGATTGATATCAAAGCTCACCGCTATGAATCCACTTATGAGTCAGTCGCCAACGGCCTGAAGTACCGCCTGCGGGACGCAGAAAAGAAGCAGAAAACTGCTGAAGACAATGTAAAGGAAATGAAAAGCCTGGAAAGCAGAGTGCGCATGATCTGCGCTGGTGAAATTCCTCTGAAAAAAACATCCTTCAACAAACGAGGGGCTTTGAAGCGTTACCTGACCGGTTTGGGCTGGTATACACGAGAGGATGCTGTCCGGGCTTGTGACAACACAGATGGATTCCTGCGAAACATCCAGGAAGAAATCGACAAGCGGCAGTCGATCCTTGCAGAAGCACAGCAAGAGTATTCCGCTTGTGCCTCTGCAAAGGAAAGTTTTGAGAACAATTCGTATCTGCAAAATGCAGTCAAGGATCTCACCGACCTGCTGCAAAACAATGGATACACCAGCCGTTTGAACATGATCAAGGAGGAGGCATAAGCCGTGACAGAACGAAAGGAACTTCGATTTGAAACAATAGAAGCTGCAAAAAAAGCGGAACAAGAAGGGGCTATTTTTCACGATATGGAGGATTGCGATCTCTTTCTCATGGTTGACGATGAGATCGTATCTTTCTGGCGATGGTATGCGCTGATTAGAGCAACTGATAACCTGATCCAGTTGCCAAAGAGCATCCGGCTTAATAGCAGAATTTCCTCCAAAGACAATGGAATCTGGGTTCATGGGATCGAGGAAAACATTATTTGGGAGTAACCCCAAAATATATTACGGCAAGTCCAGCTTTTTCAGACTCAACGAGCTTGGAAAGCTGGATTTTTGCTTTACGGCGCACCCAAACAGCCCCCTGTCAGCAGCAGAGGGCCATGCGGTTGGCAGACAGGGTTCCCTGGGACACCGCTGCATTCAGGACGCAGCGCTCCAGGAAGCGTTTGGGGTTGCGGATGGGCTTCTGATAGGCAAGGACCGACTCCACGATGGTCTCCACCTGCTCGGCAGAAAGGCGCAGCAACCGTTCCCGCGTGGTGGCCCCCAGACCCTTCTGGTGCAGCTCTTGGGCCACGACCGATACAATGCTGTCCACCAGTGCCCGGTCGCCTGCACAGCTCCCCTGGACCCCGGTGAGGGCCTCGTAGTCGATCTGTTCCTGGATGCGCTCCTCCACCTCACACAGCGGCAGGGCGGTGTAATCCACCTGCAGATGGCAGAATTCGTCCCTCTGCCGGTACAGTCGGTCGATGCGGGCAAACATCTCGGCTGACTGGCCCTCCGGCATCGCCGCCCGCTCCTGGTAGCAATCCGCCAGGCTGTTGTCGATCTCCTCGATTTTTCGGGCATAATAGTCCTGGTGGAAGTCCAGATTACAGGGGTCGTTTGTTTGATCCATCTCTCTATGATCGATAGATGGATATTCTCTCTTAGATATATCTCTGATATTATTATACTCTGCCGTAAATTTTACGGGGGTACCCCCCTCAGATTTACGGGGGTCCCCCTCAAATTCTACGGGGGTCCCGCAGGGGGATTCCAGCTGTTCCGGCTCGTGTTCCGGGCTGCACCAGGACGCAGCAGGGGCGGGCTGGCAGGCGGCCTGCAGCTGCTCCTCCGGGGCGAGCAGGTAGAACCGGCTGGCATGGCCCTGGTGGATCTCCTCCTCCAGGAGGCCGACGCGGATCAGCTCCCGGACCACCTTGGTGGCGCTGGAGGCCGAAATCCCCAGCAGCTTCCCGATCTCCTCCCGGGTGAAGATGGTGTAGATCTCCCCGGCCTGGTTGACCCACTTGTTTTTCCGGCTGAGGTTGGTGCGGTTGTGGAACAGGGTGTACAGCGCCTTTGCGTGGCTGGAAAGCCCGCTCAGGAACGGCTCCTGGAACAGGAAGGTGAAGAACTGAAGATACTGGCCCTTGATGGTGCGTTCGGCTGTGGTGCGCTTGGTCTTGGTCATGGTTGGCACTTCCTTTTCTTTTCGCTGCACCCTAAAAAAGGGTACACTGAACAAAGCCATCGGTTCCCCTCTTTTTCGGAAAAAAGGCGATCCGCAGCAAATTGATCGATCTATGTATGATGTGAGGATAGCAAAAACCGGGATACTTCCGCTGATTTGGCTCTATTTTCCTCAAAAAAGGGTACACTTAATAAAGCCACCGGAATTCTTCTCCTTTTGAAAGAAAACTCCGCAGCGGGATATTCGGTTTTTCTATATATCAAAGCACAGGGCTGAGATACCGGGGCGGTGTTGATCCGGGTGATCCGGCAAAACAAAAAGGCCACAGGTGTGCGATACACCTGTGGCCTAACAACCATTCAACAGATACAGTTCTCCAGCGATTTCCACTCCAAAATGCAGCAAGTCTGTTGACTTCACAAATTTTGTCCCTGCATTTTCGATACGGTTTTGGCAATAAACCGGCCGGAATAACTTGACAAAATGAGTGCGTTCATTTAGAATAGAATACAAAGAGATACATTACCGTCTGCCAACGGTTCTGTATCTGGTGCAATCGTGCTATTACACGGATGTACCTGGCGGCTCCCGGAGTTGGTAGCTCCGCTGACCGTCGAGCTTTAAAAAAGCTCCTTGTTAATAAGTATAGGTTGATTTTCCCAACCTGTCAAGGAGCAAAAGAAAAGTTTTGCGAGGTGTCTGAAAAGGCACCTCGCTTTTTGTACTAAATATTGACAACTTTCTTAAATTAGAATAGAATAAAAGCGTACCCTTGGTATATGGGTATATGCAAATTCAGGAAAATGCCAAATTTCTTCTCAGAAGTGTTTGAGAGTCGTGTTGTTTCACAGGTGCAATTATCCCCCCGTTTGAGAGTACTGTTGTTTCGTAGGTATCCAAACCATCGTGGGCCAGACGCCGTTTGTTTAGTAAGTTTGAGAGTACTGTTGTTTCGTAGGTATCCAAACCCTCAAACGAGTAATTCCTGAATTACAAAATGAAAAAGAGGCTTGTGTAAGCCTCTTTTTTATTGACAGGACACCGATCCTGCGGTACACTAAATGTATTGATTGATGCATCCCGACCGCTGTTCTGGCGGTTAAGTATGGCTCTGCTCTCTGTGAGCACTGACCGGTTTGAAACATTTAAAGGCACGATTGCGCCCATTTGGGCGTGACCGTGCCTTTTTTATTGCCAATTCAAGGGCAGCCTTCTGTGAGGGCCGCTCTTTTTACATATAGACAGAGAATCCACAACAACACAAATCAAAATCAGGAGGAATTTTTATGTTCATGAAATCCGTTTTCCATGGTAGACTTGTAAAAGACATTGAACTTAAACACACAAACAACGGTCATGCCGTATGTCGATTCCAGCTTGCCTGTGATCGATATGTCGGATCTGAAAAAGGAAAGATTACAGAGTACCCAAGTTTTGTCGCGTGGAGAAGCACTGCAGAACGCCTGGCAAACAACACACAAAAGGGAACTGAATTGCTGATAGAAGCTCAGTATACCAGTTACAAAAAGAATGTGGAAGGAGAAAAATATCCAATCACTGTTGTTGAATTTGAAGTCCAGAGCTTTGACTTCTGTGGCGGCAAAAAAGCCCATAATGAGGCAGAAGCGCAGCCGCGAGCAACAAAAACACATTCGGATCCCTACCCGACTCCGCAAGCTACTATGGACGACTTTGAAGAGCTGGATGGAGTCGAAGATGACCTTCCGTTCTAACCCGGCAGCGAAAGGAGATTGACATGCACACTGAGCACTCATTTGAAATCATTTGGTCAGCTGAGGCCGAGGTTCCATTCGTCGGCCTTTGGTGCCATAACTGCAACAAATACCTGGAAGTGCGGGAATATCCGGCAGATAGCCTGGTATTCTACATCGCATCTCCTCTTTCTGCAGCGACACACACTGAAGTAGTGGCAAACATGGAAAGAGCCAAAACATATCAGCAGGAAGTTGCCCGCATCATGCAGGAAGACCTACCAGGGGAAACTATCTGTACCTATGCGCCTCATGCCACTTTGCCATTGGAGCTGGACGATTCCGATCCAGCGTCTCGGAAAGCTGCCATAGAATTCGACCTTGAGGTGCTGCGTCACTGTGCTGGCCTTGTTGTTTGCGGATCGACTATTTCTGCTGGAATGCAGGAGGAAATCGATTTTGCAAAAGAAAACAAGATAGCCATCTGGCTCTACAATGGGAACAGCATTTTTGCGTTCTAACAAAGCAAAAGCGGTGTGCCTTCGGGTACACCGCTTTTTGTTTTGCTGTTGACATCGTATAGAACGCATCCTATAATAATAGTGTACCAATGTATTATCCCTCGCCTATTAAATTAGGTAAATGGTGGCAATTCCTGTTGAGAATCCTCCGGGAAACCACAACCATCCCAGCGAGGATGCGGGGCGTTTTTTCAAGCGTGGTACTCCTCCTCGCAAATGTATTCCCTTGTCTCCAGAACAGAGTGCAGAACTCATGTTTTGTTTTCTGTTCTGGAGACACAGCAACACCCCTCAACATGCCAGGGCTGAGCGGCGCATTTGCCGCAGAAAGTACGCATGACCCCTCCGTTTCACACTGGAGAAGAGGCTGTCGCCTATGTTTATTGTGAAATCCCTGTTCGCTTGGGATTGGGAGCATATCGCTCTAAAAGCGAAAGGTTCCTCTGACCTTTCATGTGATAGGATGTGTGCAACCGTATCACAATAGTAAAGCGGCCTGTAAGCACAGCAGGGAGCTTTACTGCTGACAACCACCTTGGGAAGCGCTCCAAGGTGGTTGTCTTTTTTTGCTTTCACCGCTATTGTATAAGTAGAGGAATTTCAAAAGAGGTGTTTTAAATGACTTATAATGAACTGAGCCGGCAGGAACTGATCGGCTACTTGATGGATTTTGTGGAAGGGCTGGAGCGACATGAGCTTGATGCAGATGAGCAAGGGTTCGTGGAACTCCATAAAAAAATAATTTGGGAGCTGGCCCATGATCGCATTTACAAGGTGAGTACTGCCAGAGCAAGCAGTCTGTCAGAATCCGATGTGATTGAATATGATATCCAATACTTCTCATCGCTGAGTGCTGCCAAGCGTGAGCTGCGTGAGCGAATGGAAAAACAGAGAAAACATCCATACCTTGCTGGCCCGGACGAAGTTCAGGAGCATATTGTTCAAGGCAGCCTGGTTCCAGATCTAATCAAGAGTGTCGTCAGCAATACAGACCTTCCAATCGAAGCCCCTGGGCGATTCAAATTCTATGAAGTGCGGATGCTGCGCAATGGGAATATTGTTCCAGTTCAGTTTGTCCTGACCGATGTGCATATCACTCCATCAGTTTTGGAATCTCCTTCCAAAAACAGCCGAAAGTCAAAAAATGGAAAAGTGATTCCCTTTGAGTCTATTTTGCGATGAGACTCTTGAAAAAATCATAAATATAACATTTTTTGGGAATTTTTAATAATTGCGTATTTTGAAGAAAATACGCAATAGAAAAACAAGCAATCAAGCCATTCTCCCCAAAAGCATTTAAAATCGCTTTAAAATACGCAATTTAAGCAACGAAAATACGCAATTTTATCGAGGTGATTTTATGAACAAGAAAACGGTAGCGCTCACCACTGAGCAATACACAGAGATTATCCAGACCATTCGGAATGGTTTTTTGGATCACCGACCAAATCCCCGAATTGCCGCTGCTCTGATTGTAGAAGCAAATCTTGGTGTGCGGATCTCCGACATCTCCCGAAAACTGACACTGAGCAACATCATCCGGGACGGCGGTCGGTATCGGCTGGATCTCATCGAACAAAAGACCAAAAAGAAACGAACCTTTACTGTGCCGGTAGAACTCTACACTTATCTGCAAAGCTATTGTATTGAAAACAAAATTGGCGCAGACGATGTAATCTTTCCGATCTCTGAGCGCACCATCCAAAATCACCTTGCCCTGGTATGCGACTACCTGGGACCGGACTATGACAATATCAGCACCCACTCTTTCCGGAAATTCTTTGCCACAAGCATTTACAATAACAACGGAAAGGACATTGCCTTGGTCCAGCGACTATTGCAGCACAGCTCGCCGGCAACGACCCAGCGGTATATCGGCATCGAGCCTGAGCGGATCGAGAAAGCACTGGAAACGCATCTAAACCTTCTCTGAGAAATTCCGAAACAAAAAAGCCTGTACCACAGTGGTACAGGCCAGAGGATCACAGCTCAGACTTGACAGTTCCCGAAAATAGGCATATAATAAGGTATAGAAAAGGTGCTACCGATAGACGGTTGCCCTTTAAAAATGTTTGGTTAAGAAATAACCGCTCGTTTTTGCAGGACGGGGCGGTTATTTCTTTTTATTACAAAATTGAAATACCAACTCTGCAACGGCAAGGAGTACAAGACAAAAGGCAAACAGCCCATCGTATGTAACCATGCGACACACCCCCTCTCTTGGAAGGGGCAAAGAAATCATCACCCCTTCATATAAAAGGGGCAACCGCCTACCGTTTTTGGTAGCACCATATTTATTTTATCATAGCCTGACGAAAATGAAAAGGGATCTCATAAAAAAAGAGAGTGGACAGAATCCACTCTCTTTTGCTTTACCTGTCAATTACCGACCAGTATCAGGATTGTACTTGTCGCCAGGCTTGCTGGGCTTATTGGGCTTGTTCGGCCTGTTGTTGGAAGAGCTGTCATCCATCTGATCCACAGTCTTGAGCTTCTTATCCGAGATAGCATAAGAAGTCAGGTGCCGGGTCCGGATTACCCAGGCTTCCTCCTCATCATCGTAATAAGCACCAGGGATTTTCTTGGCGCCCTTAGAGGTCACTTCGTAGATATAGCTGTCCTCATCGGCATAGATATACAGGGTGCCGGTGCGATTTGTTGTGGGCTCTGCCTCGAAGGTGATGAAGTCAATGTTGGCATCATCGTACTCATACGCAAAGTCACGGTCAAACTTGGTGTTATAAGCCAGGTTCAGCTTACCCTGTCCTCGGGCATTGAAGATGAACCGAGCATCGTAGTCGCCAAACTCAACTTCAAACTCATCACTGGCATCATCAGAGAACTTGACTACTGCACGAGTATCCGGGTCAATGTGAACAAAGTCCTCGTACTCATCATCCATATCAACATCTGCATTGGTCATGGTAACATCGATGTTGATGGTATTGTCCTTAGCCTCATTCCGTGTGGTTCCGATACCAACATCGCCCACGATATCTACTTCCTTAGTTGTGCTGGAGCTCTTTGTAGAGATCTGCAGCCAGTAGTGGAAGCCGGAGTTGAAAGTGTACCCATCATAGCTGCCTGTAGGATTGTGTGCATAGGTAGATACGGCAGTGCCTACACTGATGTTGCCGCTTCTGGTCATATTGTCCAGCACCTTCTGCACAGCTCTGGCAGCTTCTACCTTAGCTTCGGCTTCTGTCAACCGCTTGCCGTCTACTATATAATATGTATCGCCGGCAACAGTTTCCACCTGGCCATTGGTATTCAGATCATCAAATACGCTGTCCTTATCAGCACCAACAAATTCAGTGAAATCAACGCTGGCGCCATCATTTTTGAAGTACCCACTCTTCCCTTCCACAACATCCACTGTTGTGTTGGTGCCATTTTCGGTCTTGTAGTATACCTTCTCACCAACGATGGAGCATCCGATCTGCTGTGCGAACACTTCATCTGTCATGTTCTGATGATTCAGAATGATGTACTTGGAACTATCAGAATTGATGTACACCTTGGTGGTGTCAACACCATTTTGGCTCAGGTACTGGGCCAGTGTTCCGACATTGGGATCATCGCCCTGTTCTGTATGCAGGTTGCCGCTATGCCCTGCCGGATCCTGACCTCTGTTATACAGAGCGCCATCTGTGCCGGCTTCGTACACATGCCACTGGTGTCCTGCTGCAGCATCTTCCTTGGTCAGGTACAAAGTCTTTCCCTTCAGATAGCCAGATTCTGTAAAAACGGGCAGGGCACCAAGGGTCGGAGTTCCATCAACGGTGTGATACTCTTTCCACTGATATACACCATTCGCAATGGCTGCATTTGCAACGGCTTCCTTGGAATCGTATATGTTACGGTCATACACATATTTCTTCCCGGATGTCTCGACTGTATAACCATCGAAAACTTCCTGTTCTGCAGCAGCTCTTTTACCTTCAAGAGCTTCCTTGGCAGCGGCAAGAATAGAACTGTCCTCAGTCTTGGAGGTAGTGAAGGTCACATTCTCATCAAATGCCCGGATACCGGTGTTCTGGATTGCATAGAGTTTTGTGGGAGCTTCAGACTCCTTCCACTTACCCTTTTTGTGGACGATCTTCACATCTTCAACCCAGGATTTACCGATATCCCAATCGTCATAAATATCGAGACGGTTGACATCCTTGCTGCTGAAGCTGCCCTGGTACTCCATCAGGGAGAGATAGATATCATCGCCGGGTGCAAAATCGCCAGGTGCCGCAGCTCTGATATATCCATCTTCATCCATCATGTAGAGATCATCGCCAATGGCGCCAGGGTAGAAATTCAAAACCTGCTCGTCATCAACATGACCCGGATCAACCGCCCAGGCTACGCTTGTGGTAGAGCTGGCCATCAAAGCTGCCAAGGCCATCGCTGTCAATCTGCTCACTTTCATTGTCTTTCCTCCTTTTGGAATGCCAAAGTGAATCGGGAACTATCGCATGAGCTGCCAGAATAGCATCCTTTCAGCAACCAATAATGCACATTTCCCATTACAGCATTATTTAAAAGACTGCTTTCTTTCAATAAATGAAAAGATGAACAACCTTTCACATTTATTGTAACAAAAAGACAATTACAATGATACTCAAAAAATAGGCCAAACTTTACAGGCCAATTTAGATATAACCACAGATTATTTTTAAGTTAAAAACAATTACTTGCCCTGGCATCTGCAGCCATCAGTCTGAATATTTTTGAACCTAGGCGGCTACATCTGAAATATTGACACTGAAGCGAAATCGGGGTAGAATAAAAGTGCCCTCTATTTCGGGCAAGCATAAATTCAGGAATTAGTTTGGATTCGTCCCATTTTTCATTTCGTTTGAGAGTGCTGCTGTTTCGTAGGTATCCAAACCTGTCACTGGGAGAAGCCTTTTCTGTCATTTGTTTGAGAGTACTGTTGTTTCGTAAGTATCCAAACCCTCAAACAAGCGATTCCTGAATAACAAAATGAAAAAAGAGGCTTGTAAAAGCCTCTTTTTTGTTGACAGAAAGCAGGGCTTGCGGTACACTTAATATATTGATTGAAAGTATCCCGACCGCTGTTCTGGCGGTTAAGTATGGCTTTGCTCCTTGTGAGCACTGACCGGTTTGAAACATGAAAGGCACGATTGCGCCCAAACGGGCGTGACCGTGCCTTTTTATTAGCCGTAAACCTGCTTTACGCAGTTCATAAGAAAGGAGAAACCCTATGTCATGTAACGCTATCATGGATCTATGTCCGGAAGAAAGTAAATTTACTCTTTCTCAAAGCGGAAAATCTGCCACTCTGCCATGTGTGTTTTCCGGAAAATACAAATCCGAACACTCTATCAAAATTGAGCTGGTGATCACCAATCATTCTGGGCTGGCCCGGTTGACTGATATTGAGGCAGCTATCGAGCGCGGCGAACTGCTGCGTGCAGCTGGCATCGTTCAGCACATCCAGTACCAGGATCGAGCAACGGGTCGGGAAATCGACCAGTTGCGGCTTTTTGCCTATGATGTAAACCCATGCGCCGAAAAAGAACCCATCTTTTCAACGGTGATGATTGAAGGCGGTGTGCGGCAGCTTTCTGACACTGAGATCTTCAAGGATCACGGAACATTTCAGAAAGCAGCTTTCACCCTCTTTTCAAACCCCTCCTCAGAATTTGAGCGGGAAAGCTATTTGAATGTCTACTGCACCGGATATGGTGAGGTAGCCCAAAAAATAGATCGGCTGAAGCTGAAGGACAAAGCCCATGTTATTGCTCAGGGAAAATTTGAAGCAACCTCATTTGGCATTTTAGGGCTCCGGCTCTTTGATGTAAATTACGCTCAAACACCTGCTGTGCGAAAGGAGAAAAAACATGAATCAAAACAAAGCTAACAGCCCACCAGCATCTTTAGGGCCAATCACAAAAGCTCTATTGACAGTCGTGCTTCTTTGGCTATTCATCAAGGTCCCTACTTTTCTGAAGTATGTGCTGCTGCTTATCGCGGCAGTGGGTCCTGGCTGGCCGTATTTCAAAAATTCCTTTAATATCGCCAAAGCACTTGTTTTGCCTCTTGTTAATGAGGTAAAAAGCCTTTGGCATATCATAAAGGCAAAAACGGCTGATTGGACAAAACGGGCAGACAGAATGACCGCTTTCATCTCTCGCATTTGGAAGATGGATGACAAAGAATTTGAGTCTGTTTTTTCGGACTTGGAAAAGAAAAAGAAAGCTCCCTCCCCACAAGAGCAGGAGCAGCCTACAATTCTTTTTTTGCCTGAGTCTTTGTGCAAACAAATACTCGACCCAGATGAAGCCATGAACCGGGCACAAGCCTGGTGGACACAAGAAGATGTTGATGGATGTACCGGGGAGATGCGCCTGGCAGAATTGCTTGCCAATATCGCCAGTGAAGATCCCACAATCCACACCTGTTTGCTGAATGATTACGAGGAACTTCGGTTGCCAACTGAGGCTCCTGTTCTTTTGGCACTCACCCACATCTTTCGGGAAAATGGAATTGCCGCAGATTGCACCCCTGACGATCAAGTTGTTGTAAGCTGGGGGCAGGATACCAATGGATTAGAGGCAGGGATGGCTTAGTTCATCCTTGCCTCTAATCTTAGATAAGTTATAATTAAATTATAGAGACACAAATAGGAGGAAATATTATGGAAAAGACATTTACAGGATATGCAAATTACGGTGTTTTGGGGAAAGAAAGCCAAACCATTTACACAGCATTTGCCCCAGAGGCAACCGCTGATTTTTCGGAAGAAGTCATTTTTACTGTGCCGAAAAATTGGGAAACTGCCGAAAACGAAGCCGGGGAGCTGCTGCTCTCGCCTGATGGTGAGACATATTATATGCCCTATCAGCTTTTTTCTCATCATGGCGATGAGCCTTGCTTCCGGTGGTTTGATGGCACCCATAGGCATTGGGTTGTCCTTAAATATAGCAAAACCGGACGAACAGTGAGATCTTGAAAATTGGAGGTAAAAAACAATGGAAAGAGAAATCGAAAAGTACAATTTTCTGCCCGGAGAAATTTCTGCCGAAGCGCTTGAAGCATACAAAGACGGAAAGATCATATTCTACCGTGAAGGAATTAGACCTTACTTTAAATATTACTGGCAACGAGAAGGCGAAAGTTTCAAAGCGCCTGTTGATGAATGGTCACGAGCCTTTGCGGAATATCTGCTCCTGAATCCTCCTCTTAGCAGCCTAAGCGATGTGGAGCTTGCTGCGGTGTATAGAGGATTTGATTTTAATGATGGCGATATTCTGAGCGAGATCACCCGGCGTGCGGAAGAAAGCATCCCTGGAATAACACAGGCGCTGGAAGACGCTTTTTCGGGGGATTCCAAGGAAAATCCGAATGATGTGATTCATCGGGCTATTCGTGCTATGAAAAATATTAGAGATGATAAGAGGCACTTCCGTCTTTGTTCGGTAAGCCATGAAAAAAGCTGTCGCCACCCCAAGCGCTACACTGTTGAAGAATGGGAAGACACTTCCTACTACAGCGAGGCTTGGGATCGCGGCAAACTTTGGTGGGAAATTTGGGCAGATAGCGATCCGGAATATCTTGCGTTTTATGATAGCGAAGAAGAAGGGCTTGAAGCTCTGAAGGACTACACCACCAGGATAAGACTGGTGAAAGCGAATGTTGGCTATGTCGTCGAAATCAATATTGTCTACCTCGAAGAATATTTCATCGACAATGTAGACGGCGTGGAATATGATACCGAAATTGGAGACTGTGCCCCATTCGATATAGACGAAAAACTGCTACTGGAACCCGATACAGACGAAGAAGAGGAGGATTAAAGCTATCCCGTTTGCAGCTCTGCAGGGGAAACATCTTGACAGAGCATAGAACCTGCGGTACACTGATAGTATCGATTGTAAGTATCCCGACCGCTGTTTCTGGCGGTTAAGTATGGCTCTGCTCCCTGTGAGCACTGACCGGTTTGAAACAT
>OGXX01002887.1_pt1 | contig 14971 bp, 13 predicted proteins | sample 1576301 | NCBI WGS metagenome assembly OGXX01 (sample SAMEA3541469, study PRJEB24748) | human gut metagenome | biome: human gut; feature: human-associated habitat; material: faeces | place: China | collected 2012
GAACCGAACAGGAAACGCAGCGTGTCAGGAGATTGTTTTCGAATCATCATGGCGTCATATTTTATAAAATCATTTCTATGGCGTTCATTTGCACATTTACACAAACCTCCGCCACAACTTTTTATTTTGCTACTTATCAGCAATCCATTTCTCTACAGTTTCCACATCCACTTTCAGTGCAGAGGAAATCTGTTCAACTGTTAATCCAAGAGTAATAAGAGAAGAGGCAGCATCTTTTTTTGCAAGTATTTTACCTTTTGAAATGCCATCTGCAACGCCAGCTTTCATGCCGTCTTTCATACCAGCCGCAACACCGGCCTCATACTCAGCTTTTCGTAACTTTCGTTCTTCCTCTTCTTTGTCATATTCAAAAATACTCATAGAGATCACCTCCGATTTATTTGCACGAAGAAATTCGGAAAGAATGTTATTACGGATACATTCATCGACTGCCAGCTTAACTGCTTTGTTCAATTCAAATTCCTTCGCATATCTTCGAACACACGCTACATACTGTGCATATTCTCTCAAGGTCTGGCATTGTTCCATGAGTTCGGGATTATGCCCCTCATTAATGTTTAGGGTCAGCACTTCCAGTTCCAGTTTTGGATTGCCCGACAGATTTTCGAAAGCCTCCGACAAATGGTTTACCCAGCTGTCTTTTTTCTTTTCTGTTCCATTGTAAAATACGATAAATTGTAGTGCAGGTATTTTCTGTAATACGGAAGAATAAAGGGATTTCTTATCCACCAGTTTCTGATATTCACTCGAAATATAGAATAAATCACGCAATGGCATATTAGGATTGTAAGTTGACTGGTGTTCATATAGAAATAACTCTGTGTCAATGATAAAAGCAAGATCATTTTTCATTCCCATATAAATAGCATTTTCCAGTGTGACAATCTCCAGTTTTTCCGGATCATCGTAATGAGCACCACTGATTGCATTATAAAGTGACAATAAATTTCTCCGGTCAGAAAACAACATGCGAAATACCGTATCTTTATAATTACGATTTACAGTTGCTCGTTCTTTTTGAGCCATAGGCTGTACCTCCTTATGCAGGAGTGTACAAAAGTGTGATACCATACTATCTGTTTGTTCTTTCTTTTTCACAGTTTGAAACTCCTGCTTTTTAAATTGATTTGTTTGATTGAAAAGCATGAATTTCTGAAATGTGAATTTAGAAAATATAGATGGCAGGATGCCAAGAATGTTAAGAAATATGCTTTGAAATTATATTAACATACAACTCTCATTATTTCAATACATTTCAAAAGCATAATTAAAGTCAACACAAATAATAAGAAACTATTTATGTTTTTCCCACTGGAAAGAAAAAACTTTCGCTTAAGTGCCTTTCGGGAAATTCGTTTATTTGCACATGTACTAATATTCTTTGTCAGAAAGCATTTTAGCAAAACACCTGGCATTTCCATTTCGCCTGATTCATGTTATACTTAACTACCAGAAACACCAACGAAGAAAGGACGGTTTACTTTGAAACAAATTGATTTTGAAAATGGAAAAATCACCGACAATATCTTAAAAGCGGCTCTGCCCATGCTGGTCGCTCAGATTCTGAGTCTGCTTTATAATATCGTGGATCGCATCTATATTGCACGTATCCCGGATATCGGCACAACGGCTCTTGGAGCGGTCGGACTCTGTTTTCCGATCATTGTGATCATCACTGCTTTCAGCAACCTGTTCGGAAGCGGCGGTGCACCGCTCTTTTCGAGCGAGCGTGGAAAGGGTGATCACGAAAATGCCTGTCAGATCATGCATACTTCATTTTCCATGCTGACGCTCTGCTCAATCCTTCTGATGCTGACCGGTTTGATCTTTGCAAAACCCATTCTCACGCTGTTTGGTGCCGGCCGTGAGAATTTTGACTATGCCTGTCCTTATCTGATGATCTATCTGCTTGGAACGTTTCCGTCCATGGTCGCGACCGGCATGAATCCTTTTATCAACGCCCAGGGATATGCGACCACCGGTATGATCTCGGTGGTGATCGGTGCTGTTGCCAACCTGATCCTTGATCCGATCTTTATTTTTGCGTTCGGCATGGGAATCCGGGGTGCTGCAATCGCAACCGTCATCTCACAGATTTTGTCGGCTGCTTTCGTACTTCATTTTCTGCTTTGCAAGGCAGAATACAAGGTTCGTCTGCTGCACAGAGAAGAAATCCGTGCCTCTTCAAAATATGCGAAAAATATCATCAGCCTTGGAACTGCCGGATTTATCATGCAGCTGACAAACAGCCTGGTAACAATCTGCTGCAATCACGTACTTTCTGTCACCGGCGGAACGCTCTATATTTCTGTCATGACAATCATCTCCAGCGTGCGTCAGGTGGTTGAGACACCAATCTATGCAATCACGGAAGGTTCTTCTCCTATTATCAGCTACAATTATGGTGCTCATCGTTACAAACGTGTAAAACAGGCAGCTGTTACCATGGGAATCATGGCACTCATTTATACACTGCTGGCATGGCTTGCGATCATTCTTGCACCGGAATTTCTGATCAGCATTTTCAGTTCTGATAAGAGTCTGCTGGCAGATGCCGTCCCTGCCATGAAACTGTATTTCGGAGCGTTTATTTTCATGCTTCTGCAATACATCGGACAGACTATATTTAAATCCTTAAACAAAAAGAAACAGGCGATCTTCTTCTCCCTACTCCGTAAAGTAATCATCGTTATTCCTATAACTTATCTGCTCCCGTATGCATTTCATATGGGAACAGACGGCGTATTCCTTGCAGAACCAATCTCAAATATTATCGGAGGCAGCCTGTGCTTTCTCGTTATGATAATAAGCATACGCAAAGAGTTACGTGAGTAAATCAATATATTCAAGAATGCCTCCGGCATTCTTGCTGCGAGGTTCGTTGTCATCTTTTTATAAATACTGCCCCACTTCCGCTTTATTGTTGGTATAAGCGATCGCATCGTCTCTTGTGATAAATCCCTGCCGCACGAGTCTGGACAGATCCATATTCAGGGTATGCATATCGCTGCTGCTTCCAGTCTGCATCATTGCCGGGATCTGGTGTGCCTTTCCTTCGCAGACGAGGTTGAGGATGGCATCCGTACCGACAAGAAGTTCGGTCGCTGCCACGCGGGCTGTTCCACCGCCGCATGGGATCAGGCACTGGCTGACGATTCCTTTTAATGTTCCGGCGAGCTGGGCACGCACCTGGTTCTGTCCCCCGGTCGGGCAGGCATCTACGATACGCTCTACGGTCTGTGCCGCTCCGGTCGTATGCAGTGTGGAAAGTACGAGATGTCCGGTCTCGGCAGCGAGCAGTGCTGTGGAAATTGTCTCGTAATCTCGCATCTCTCCTACTAATATGACATCCGGGTCTTCTCGCAGGGCACTGCGGATCGCAGACGCAAAATCGGTAATATCTTCGCCAACTTCTCTTTGATGGATCAGGGACTGTTTACTCTCATACACGTACTCGATCGGATCTTCGATGGTGATGATATGGCGGTCGCTGTTCTGGTTCATATGCTCGATCATAGCTGCAAGGGTGGTTGATTTTCCGCTTCCGGTCGGTCCGGTAACGAGGATCAGTCCACGCGGCTCCATTGCCATTTTATATAAAATGGTCGGCATTTTCAGTTCTTCCAGCGTCGGGATCGTGGAATTTAAGAGTCGGATCGTGGCTGCTATTTTTTTCTGCTGGCGAAATACATTGACACGCTGGCGGCATCCGTCCGATGTGCGGATCGCAAAGTCGGCATCGTTTCCGTTTGCGAAATGTTTTTTCTGTTTTTCGTTCATCATGGATTGCAGAAGTTCTGCGGTTTCATCTGCACTGTACTGTGTCTGTGCCTGCACCAGTCTGCCATGCACGCGATATCTGGTTTGCATCCCTTCGGAAATGTGGATGTCGGACGCTCCGCAGGCTCTCGCTTCCCGGATGATCGCATCCATTTTCTGATTGTTAAATTCTATTGCTGCCATATCGTATCTTCCTTTTTGTCTTTATTCATAACTGATCTTCATCAGTTCTTCCGGTGTTGTCATTCCTTCTTTTACCAGGATCAGTCCGCTCTCTTTCAGGGTTCGCATATGCTGATGTTCTCTTGCATAGGCTGAGATCTCTTCCACGGAATTGTGATTGACGATCATGCGGCGGACGGTGTTGTCGATTGCCAGGATCTCATGCACGGCAATACGGCCTTTGTAGCCGGTGTTGTTGCAGTGGGAGCATCCCATGCCTTTTCGCACGATCTTGACGTCTTCACCCAGAAAAAGCCGCTCCTGCTCGGTTGTTTCCACTTCTTTTGCACAGTTCGGGCAGACTTTTCGCAGCAGTCGCTGTGCCACCAGACCGACGAGGGAGTTCGCCACCAGATAGGTCTCCACACCCATATCTTCGAGTCGCACGATACTGGATACGGCATCGTTTGTATGTAAGGTACTTAATACCACATGACCGGTGATCGCCGCACGGACTGAGGTTCCGGCTGTCTCACCGTCTCGCGTCTCACCTACCATGATAACGTCCGGGTCCTGTCGCATCAGTGCCCTCAGTCCCACATCAAACGTCAGACCTGCGACCGGGTTTACCTGTGTCTGGTTGATACCCGGAAGGTTCTTCTCCACCGGGTCTTCGATTGTGGAAATATTAATGTTTCTTCCGGTCAGGTATTCCAGGATCATGTACAGTGTCGTAGATTTTCCGCTTCCGGTCGGCCCTGTGATATAAATGATCCCGTTCGGATAATTCAGAAGCGGTGCAAACTGTTTATAGCTGTATTCATCCATACCGAAATGGTCCGCATGCTCCAGTTTGCCGTTGAAAGCCATGATTCGCATAACGGCTTTTTCACCGAACACAGTCGGCAGAATAGAAACTCGAATGTTGACCTGGCCATCGTCCAGCGACACTCGGAAATGTCCGTCCTGCGGCAGTCTCCTCTCGGCGATATCCAGGTTTGACAGGATCTTGATACGTGCGATCAGCGGTGCATGGATGTTTCGCTGGATATTTACATACTCCATGATCACGCCGTCGATACGCATACGCACACGGGTCTCTTTTTCAAACGGCTCAATATGAACGTCGCTCGCCCCCGTCTTGATGGCACGCTCGATCAGACTGTTCAAAAGCCTGATGATCGGTGCTTCATCGTCACTGTTGTCCAGATTTTCGATTTCCAGTTCAGCCATCGCACTCGATGTGGAGAATCCAACGTTTGCCTGTTTGGCAGCTCTTCGGGCACTGACCTCGGCAAAATAATAGGAAATCGCCTGTTTCAGCGGTGCTTCCTCACTCAGCAGGATTTCCAACTGACATCCACTCTGCTGTCTTACTTCCTCCAGTGCGAAATAATTCAGCGGGTCGTTCGTCACGATCTGCATATTGTGGTCTTTGACATGAACCGGCAGGATCAGGTTCTTTTCTGCCAGTCCTTTATCGATCATGGCAACGGCTTCTATGTTTATGACCAGCTGTGCCACATCTACGATCCGCAGCTGAAGTCTGCTCGCCAGTGCCTCCAGTACCTGCGTCTCGGTGACAAATCCAAGCTCCATCAGGATCTGTCCCACTCGTTTATCTCTATGTTCTTTCTGATATGCTAATGCCTGACTGATCTGCTTTTCTGTGACATAGCCCTTCTCAGTAAGAATTTCACCGATTCTAAGATTCGTCTTCAATCAGCGATTCACCTCCGATTTCTCCGCAGGTATATACGGCAAGATCACACCGGCAGTTCATGCTCTGCACGCTTTTTAAATTTTCACTCACATAGATCGTATTGCTCAGTTCAAAGGAACGTGCCTGAATCCCCGGATAATTTCTCGCCAGATCATCGAGAAAAGATTTGATCTCGCTCTCACTTCCCTGGACCGTGACCGAAACCATGGTAGTGTTTGTATAGTCAAACTGTGGTGCAGCGTAAAAACCTGAATCGGTGCCGTCCCCGTCCGTCTCTGCCTCAGTCTCACCGTTTAATTCCTCTTCGGCGGTGAGCACATGCGTCTCAGATGCCTTGGCGGAAGCCAGAATATAAGACATCGGGATGCCCGGTGTTGTCTCGGAAATGCTTAAATTCACCGGAAACAGATTATGCTTTAAAATGATCCCTGTGACCAGCTCATCCACCTGCTGATTTTCCATCAGGTCGTAATAACCTTTGGAAAGCTCTTTCAGCTCCGACTGCTGTTTGATGATCTTTTCCTCGATAAATGGCCTGGAATCGATCATCTGCTGCATCTCCTCGTTGTTCTGCACCTTGAAGGGGTGACCCTTGAACGGGTGCAGCTCGGCCAGTGGAATATTCCGCACCCGCTCCAGTTTGGCATCGTCCCGCTCCGCCTGCGTGGAGAACAGGTCATCCAGCGTGGGTAAAGTAAAATCCGATTTTCTCATTGTGTTGTCCTCACTTTCATAGTTTTTTCTTTCGGGGTTTTAGGGCACGCCCTAACGAGTGTTTTTGCGCTCCGGCTCTGCCGGGAGTAAAAACGCACTGCTCGCTCAGATGACGCAGGCATCGGCGGCAGGGGCACTGTTTGGACTTTAGGAGTACAAACAGTCTGCTCGCTTAGACTGCGCAGGCGTAATTCTCGCTTACTTTAATTCATTCAAAATTGCTTCCAGCCTGCTAATAGTTTCCTCTTTCTGAAGCTGTGGAAGCTCCGCTTTCAGGCCGTTCAGCATCCGAAACAGGCGGTAATCCCGCTCCGTGATGGCCGCTCTGACCTCTTTTCCAAGCCCCAGCCGCCGCAAGTATTCCGACAGCGACAGAGAACAGAACCGGGCATTTTCCAGCAGCTTCTGCTTCTCCTGCTCGGTCACACGGACATTGATCCCGTAGTTTTTACTGCGCATTTGTTCACCCCCTTTCTTCGGTTTGTGACGGCAATGACGGTTGTGACGGGGATTTCCTTATATAGCGATTCCGGCGTCATTTGCGTCATCGCCGTCACGGCGCAGAAATTTGATGAGCCGACTTTTGCCTGTTCGCTTGGTGCGGTACTCGATGCCCAGCGGCTCCAGCACCTCATAGGCGAACTGGCCGAGATACTTTGTGACCATATTGGGCGTGACCTCCTGCTCCTTCATTTCGGTCAGCAGCTCCGTGGCCGTGCCTACCCATTCGGTGCGGCACTCCATAAAGTCCACCACCCGAAACAGAAATTTCGGCGGCTCTGCCTTGTGAATATCCTCGCTGTTCTTGCGCTCCACCAGCTCCCAGACAAGGTCGTTAAACTGCAAGGTCAGTTCCTGATATTCCACATCCCGCCCACTGGCCAGCAGCGTAGCGGCGTTTCCGCTGCGCTTACGGCGCAGGATGAAGTTGGTGTCCGCAGCGCCGATGATGCCGGTGGAACCGCTGACATCGTTAAAGGGATCGTCGCTGTCTTGCAGCTTTCGCAGGTGATGCACCAGCAAAATGGCGATGTTGAAGCCGTCGGCAATGCGCTTGATGGAGGAAATATCATCGTAATCGTTGCCGTACATTCCCGCCTTTCCGGCGCTGCCCTTGGAGTCCCGCACCTTTTGCAGCGTGTCAATGATGACCAGCTTGGTGGCGGGATGCTCGGTCAGGAAATCCGTGATCTGCTCCTCCAGCCCGCCGCCGATCAGCCCGGAGGTCACGGCAAAATACAGGTTGTCCGGGGCGCTGTCGGTAAGATTGTAGAGCCGGTCTTTGATGCGGCGCTGGGTGTCCTCAAGGCTCAGATAGAGCACATCGCATTGCAGTGTAGGCAGCCCCCAAATAGAGTTTCCCTGCGCCACTTGCAGCCCCAGCCACAGCATCAGCCAGCTTTTGCCGATCTTGCTGGCACCGCTGATGACATTGACACCCTGCGAAATAAGGCCGTCTACGATGAACATCGTCTTGCTCATCGGCGTGGACAGCAAGGTCTCTGCGTCCACGGTTTTCAGTTTGTTACCCATAGAAATTTCTCCTTTGTAGAATGTTAGAAATGGATTTTGACAGGTGCAGATGGAAACGGCCACCCGCACCCGCTTTTCCCTCAAAAAAGCCCCGGAAATCAAGGCTTTCTCGGCGCTTAATGTTCGACGCTGCGCCGCCGTCTGGCAGAGTCCGCCTTCTGCTTGCGTCGAATGGAGCAGCCGCATTCCGGGCAGTATTTCTGCCGGTTGCTACTGGGTGCAAAGGGCTTTCCACACCGGTCGCAGAGCCGTGTGCGCTGCCGGTAAATGTCGGCGTAAAGTGCCTTGTCGGCGGGCAGAACCGCCCGCCGGAAGTACTTGCACAGCAGCGAATAGGAAATCATCTGCACGCACACGCAGCCCTCGCCATCGTCCAGCGGCATGCAATTGCCGCCATCATAGTTGGCGCACAGCCGCCGGATCAATCGGTTGCAGCGTGCCCTTTGGGCGGGAGTCAGGCGCTTGATCTCATCCAACCTTCTTCACCTCTTTCTCCATCACATAGTTGATGACGCTGATTTTCGGGATCTTCAGCGTCGTGCCGATCTTCACGGCGTGGATGTACCCATAGTCGATCAGCTTGTAGGCCAGCTTGCGGCTGATGCCCAGCATCTCCCGAAGCTCTTTAACGGTCACAATGTCCGGGTATTCCGGAAACATCATCTGATAAAGCTCTCTGAGCTCTCCTTTCTTCATAGGTTTGAACCTCCTTTGTCTGTTCTGAAGCCGCATTTCTGCGGCGGTTTTTGTTTGCTGCCGCTCATCCGCATCGTTCCTGCCCCGGAGTCTCACCACGGCGTATCGCTTCTTTGATGCGCTCGTTCCTTTTTCGGGAAGTCGTGGCGTCACTTGCCGGAAGCATATCCTTTGGAGGCGGCGATTCAATTTTCAAGGTACACAGGGAGACAGTCCCCTCAATAGGTAGCCAGCGAGAAGGGCTGTTTTTTAATCCCCTCACTAATCAACTGGGAAAAATTTTTCGATTTGTACGAAGGAATTTTGAAAATTTCCTTTGAAAGCCTCTCTACTAACCAACTGGGAAATTTTTTCGGATTTGAACGAAAGAACTTTTGAGAATTTTTCTGCGAACCCCTCTACTACTTAATTGGGAATTTTTCCGGCAAAAATAAAAAGAATTTTGAAGAAAATTTTTAAGCGCCCCTCCCACTAATCAACTGGGAACTTTTCGGGCAAATAACAAATGGGTTTTAGAAAAATTTTTTAAGTGCCCCTCCTACTAACCAATTGGGAAATTTTTTGAGATTTTGGCAAAGTAATTTGAAAAATTCTCTCAACTTTTCAAAAGGTCCCTCTACTTACTCTGAATAAGGGGTGCCATTTGGCAGGGTACTTTTCAAAATTCCCCACAAAAATATTTCTCCCTTCACTTACTCTGAATAAGGGGCGCCGTTTGTGGGGGTGTTTTCGAGAAATTTCTCAAATATTTTTTATCTGAACGCAAAAAGAGGCGCAGCCTCCGGATTTCTCCGAAGGCTACGCCTCTAAATATACTATTCGGTTTTCAGCAGTTATACTGATTCGCTATTTCTGTTCGCAATGTCCATTCTATCTTATTGCTGATAATGATGTGCGTTGCGTGAAGCCGTGGCTATCTGTTTCTCCAAAAAGTTAGATACATCTGAGCAACCGATTCAAGCAGCACCCCAAGAATATGCATAATGGCAAAGATGCATACTGCAGCAACATATTTCAATGCCTGTAAAGAAATAATTGGCCGTATGAGAGCAATTCCTATGAGAATAACTAAGTAAATAATTTCAACAATGACATTGTATGCAATGTTGGAAAGCAAAATTTGGAATAGAGACAGCTGTTTTCCGCCAACAGGCTTATATTGAGTAGAGTCAGCCATTTCCTCCTTTAGACTTTTGGTGTTTGCATTGTCTGCTGTAACCAGTATAGAAATAATTGCAACAGAAAATGAAACAAGGATGGCAACGACATTAATTTGGACATTCACAAATTCGGAAAAAGTTGACCGGATGGTTTCCTCGTTGCCGATGTTAAATATGAGTGCACCTGCCAATGCCAAAAGCCCCAAAACTACCGGAATCAAATATTTTACCCATATTCGTTTTCTGGATTGATAATAGTCCCTAAGTGGAACAAGTAATATTGTCTTCATATTCTACCACCCATTGAGGCAATGAACTCCTGAGCCTTCACAAAAAAATCTGAGCTCTCCACTTCGTTTGTGACGCTTTCACCCTTCACCTTTAAGAAATGCTTCATTCCCGTGATATTAGTATCCACTTCAAAACTTCCGGCGTCATTTGTCCCTATAATCTTAATACGCTTAATCTTGCCCTTAGCTTTGTCTTGCGAATCCTTAAAATATTCCTTAATTAAGTTTTCAGGAAAGCATTTATATCCTTTAGGACGCTTCAAGCAAATATCGACTTCGTCAGCGATGTCAGTTCTTCCCGCAAACCGCATAAAGCCATCCTTAATATCGTCTTTGTATACTGTCAACTTGAGGACTGACATTGTTTTGGCTCTTTTGATTGAAGACAGGAAATCTTCTCCCGGCATAATCTGACTTTCAATGGTGTAGTGGTACGGGTCATTTCCGTCTTCATTGAACTTCTTGAATTGTTCATTCAAGTAGTCGATAATACACTTTAGAGTTATGCCATAGTGATTGCTTTCGTGAACTGCAAGAAACCTGTTTTCGCCTTTTGCAAGGCGAATGCATAGATGTGTCTTTTCTTCGTCTCCATCCTGAGGTCTCTTTCGTCGTCCTCGCTCCTGCATAGTTTCAGTGTCGATTTCATTCCGAACGTGGTTGTATTTTGCCGACTTGAAAATCACATCATAATTTCCGTTTTTCAAATCCTCGTAAGAATCTAACCACACGACCTTTTCTGACGATGTAATGTCTTTCTTGCGTTCAGGAAGTCCTTTTGTCATTATATATTCCAGCAATTGGGAAAAAGCGATGATAATCTGATCCGTACTGTAAGCCGAATCATCTTTTGCATCTTTATGCTTAGAGATAGAAAGGTAGTAGAAATAGATAGGCACTTTTTTCCACAGTTCTTGCTCTCTCATATTCCGCCTCCTTAAAGCACTTCCGAAAGCAGTTGCCAGTTTTCATCGTGGATATTGTCTGAGTACTTGTCTACGCAAATGCATAGTTCTCCACTTTGTTTATCCTGTCTGACAATGCCACCCTGTAGGTTGTATCCATCAAGGTATTTTCTCAAAACGCCGAATTTCTTTGCAGTGAAGCGATCAATATCTTCACTGCTCCCTGACTTTGCAAAACCACCTTTTGTTTCTATAATCCAGATATCGCCACCATTTGTGCCAACCACATAATCGGGGTAAAAGGATTTTTGTTTTCCAAAGTTATCCGTATAAACAATCGAGAAATACTCTGAGCCCTTATCTCCGTTCTTATAGAACCACTTCACTTTGCCACTACCTTCGCAAAAACGCTCAAACAGCTTCTCCGGCATAGATCTCTTTTCCGCAGAAGATAAATACCCTGTATAGACATTCTTGGTGTATTCCAGCTGTGACTTTGATGTTCCGTCATATGTGAAAATCATTTCAAGAGGAAACCCCACTGGTTTTTCTGTTATCCGGGGAATTGCAAGCGTTAGCTGCAAAGACTCATCAGCCATAGCATCACGGACATCTTCTATAAGCCTTCGCTCGTTGTTGATAATAAATGCATATAGGTTTCGTGTTTCCAGACGAAGAATTTTTGCGTCGCACCGAACTCCGTTTAGGAACAGCTTACGCATAATGGTATTAGTGCTGCTATAGTCCAAATTGGCTTTGTATCCAATCTCAGCGACACAGTGATGATACTCTTTGCCGTGTTTATGCGTATTCAATGGCTCGTGAATCGAGATGTCATTTAATTCTGTGATTTGGTCTTTGCTCAGTACGCTGACGGAACCAGATTTGGTAAAATCCACAATATCTTCGTCGAAAGAATAGCCATAAGCTTCTAACTGACTTTGGTTTTTATCGAGGTCCGTAGCGGTATGGTATTTTTTCTCAAAGAACTTCCAAATAACTTTGAGTGCAAACTTAGCATCGCGTGGAAATGGAATATCAGTTTTAAATTGGCTGATAAGCGTAAAGGAACGATATTCCGGCTTCAAGAACACTTTATAAGCATCTAATGCTCCCGTGCCCAAACTCAATTTAACGCTTTCCGTAAATTTCTCATCCAGAGTATAAAGATAACAGCAATCTAAAAGATCTTCACCATAATGCTTTGCTTCCGGCATCCGGCGAATCCTTCCAATCGTCTGAATTTCAAATACCTCGCTCATATTGTCACGGAGCTTCACGAGAATCTGCGCTCTTGGGCAATCCCAACCGGTAGCAACCGCCTGTTTGATAATTACAGCTATTGGAGTAGCGTCATTATCTTCAATATCCTCAAGGTTCTGTTTCTTATCAGACAACCATACCGATAGAAGGTTATTCTCGTAAGTAATGCCTTTGCTTTCGAAGTACTCTTCGACACGGTCAAGCAGTGCATCTGATTTATTCGGTAATTGGACGATAATCAATGGATTTACGCCAGAATCTTTCTTGGCGTATGCGGCTCGTAAGTCTCGTTGTTTCTCGAGGGCTTTATCCAGCAGGTAGGATATCTGATCTTCAACGCTAATATGCTGTTCAAAATTTTCATTGATTATCAGGAGCTTTTTTATCAGGCCTTCAGCAATAACATCTTCTTCTGGAATCTCTATCAGCAGAGCATTCTTGTAGTTTTTAGGTGTAGCGGAACAACGGATAATCTTATTCGCATTGAACAGAGCAAGAATGTCATCTGCTTTGATCGTATCATTCTGATGTGACTCGTCAACAATTATGGTAAAAGTCAAACCGTTGTCAATTGCATTCTGAATATGTTCGACAAAGTTTGTTCGCTCACTATCCTTAAGTGCATTGTTCCCTTTCTTAGTAAGCTTTTCCCAGTTGATGAAACAGGCATCATTTTCTTCAAAGCCAGAAGACATTATATCGGATAAGAGTTTTGTGTTGCTGCCGTGAATGTATTTATCCATTTTGGCTTTACTCTGTAATTCAAGATTACCTTTTCCGGGGGTAAGCCAAACAAACACTGCTTTGTTTGTGCTCTTCAGATACTCATCCATAAAGTGTGTAAGGATAATGGTTTTGCCGCTACCAGTACAACTCTTCAGGATAATATCCCTATTGGGCTCTCCCATAGCTTCCATAAGGGCCTCAATGGCTTTAAGTTGAAAATTTGCAAGCGTGATCCCCATATTTATCCCTCCAATTCTTTGTAGTAATAATCCGGAATAACATTCACTGCAATGTTACATTCCTGCAGCGCTTGCGCTTGCTGAGCGTCCAGCAATACATCGTGCCCCATATAGAGCTTTCGGCATCTCTTACAGATACCTTCATCATCCAAAAATATCTCTAACTCCTCATCCGTCAGCACGATGGCAATTTCCTCGTTGCCCGTAAAATTGATGCCGTTTTCCAGCTCCACCAGCTCCCGGATGTGCCGCAGCAGCTCATCGGCATACTCATAGTACATACGATCCGAAATAGGTACATAGCCAACTTTATAATATTTCAGACTGGCAGCATAGTCTTCTTTATCAATGACACGGCGGATGCGTTCGTAGGTCACATCCCGACAAATGCCGTTTTCGTTGTTGGTGCAGAGGATAAAGCGGCGGGTTCCACCATCCTCTGCGTTGAGCTTCATAACAGCGTGACCTGTTGTACCAGAGCCTGCAAAGAAGTCAAGTACGGTAGCATCTGTTCGTGATATCAATCGTAGTGTGCGTTCAATTAAACTTGTAGGCTTAGGGGTTCCAAATGCGCTCGAACCAAAGATTTCTTTGATTTCACTCATTGCGCTTCGGGTTGTTCCAACATCTTTTCCAAACCAAATTGTTTCTGGCGTTCGTCCTTCTAATGTATCCAAATATATCTTCCTAATAATACGGGTCTCATCTTTGCTAAAAATAATTTCACCGCTTTTAATCTTTTCTTCTACCGTTTCTTTACTCCAACGCCATCCATTAGCACAGGGTTTAATCACATTTCCGGACGGAGAAATAATGTCGTAAATTAGGTTAGGTCGATATAATGCATTGCGTACATCACCACTCCTCCATCTTCCCCGAGGATCGTTATCTGGATTTGCATAGGCCTTATTGTCTTCATCTGTGCGAGGCAAAGAGTTCAAAACAAACTGAGCTGTCTTCTGATAGCACAAAATATAGTTATGATGCACCGAAAACGTCCCTGAATATCCTTTAGGCTGAATGCTATGTTGCCATATAATACTCGCAAGGAAGTTTTCTTCCCCAAACAATTGATCGCACAGTAGCTTTAATGCAGCTTGCTCATTATCATCTATGGCAATAAATATTACGCCATCGTTTTTTAGCAATCTCCGTGCTACCAATAACCGCTCGCTCATGAATGAGACCCATTTGCTGTGACGGAATGTATCTGTCAAATCAACACGAGAATCATCATATCCGAAATCTCCGTTTCTTGTGTTATACGGAGGATCAATAAAAATTAAATCTATATTTCCCCGATGCGTCTTTTCCAACAGTTTCAGTGCGGCAAGGTTATCCCCTTCAAGCAGGAAATTCATCTGCCCGCCGTGGTCAATAAACAGATCTGCATCCTCGGTCAGCACCGGCGTATGGGTATCCAACACCTCATCGATTTCCTCCCGATGCTCCTCGAACACGAGACCGTACTTTTTCCCGTTCACATCTTTTTCGAGTTCGGACAGGTAGGAGAGTAGGTTGCCCGTATTCTCATCCTGCGGTGCTGCGGCGATAAAGGCACGAATCTGCTTGATTTTGTCCAGCAGATCGTCCCGCTTCTTTTTCGAAATATTGGTGCTCATCGTGCATCCTCCAATATGGTTTAATTCATAATTTCTGCCCCAAAGTGCCAATTTGGCACTTTGGAACCACCGTGTTGGCACTTTGGGATTTCACCAAAGTATCAATTTGATACTTTGGAAGCTGAAAGCTGATACTT
>OGXX01002892.1_pt1 | contig 14953 bp, 14 predicted proteins | sample 1576301 | NCBI WGS metagenome assembly OGXX01 (sample SAMEA3541469, study PRJEB24748) | human gut metagenome | biome: human gut; feature: human-associated habitat; material: faeces | place: China | collected 2012
GGGCCGGATGCAGGGGGCACGCGCCATTCCCCAGCCGGCGCCGTGCCGGCATGGGGCCGTGAGCCGTGGCGCGTGGCCGTCGTGCCGCTTCAGCAGGCCTGCCGGGCAGCCGCCAGCAGGCCGTCCAGATCCTGCGGCGCGAAGAAGCGGGCCCCGCTGCGGGCCCGGAACCAGGTACGCTGGCGCTTGGCGTAGGCGCGGGTGTTGTGCAGCCAGAGGCGGCGGCACTCCGCCAGGGAAAGGTCCCCGCGCAGATGGGCCAGCACCTCGGCGCAGCCGATGCCGGACCAGCCCGGGGCCGCGGCGTCGTCACAGCGCTGCCGGGCGGCGCGGGCCTCGTCCAGGGCCCCCTGTTCCAGCATCAGGTCGATGCGGCGGGCCAGGCGGGGCGTCAGGGCATCCAGCTCCATGTCCAGCACCAGCAAAGGCCCGGCGCAGGGCGGTGCGGGCATGGCGTGTTCGTGCCACCAGCTGAAGGAATGGCCGGTGGCGGCCAGCACTTCCAGGGCGCGCACGATGCGCTGGCGGTCGTTGGGATGGATGCGGGCCGCGTAGGCGGGATCTTTGGCGGCCAGTTCGGCATGGAGGGCGGCCGGGCCTTCTGCGGCCAGGCGGGCCGTGAGGGCGGCGGTGACGGCCGGGTCGACGGCCGGGATCTCGGCGATGCCGTGCAGCAGGGCCTGGAAATACAGGCCGGTGCCGCCCACCAGCAGGGGCACATGGCCCCGGGCCAGCACGGCCCTTGCCGCGGCCACGGCCTGGCCGGCCCAGCGCCCGGCGCTGATCTTCCGTTCCGTGGGCAGAAAGCCGTACAGGTGATGCGGGCAGCAGGCCCGCTCCGCGGGAGAGGGCTGGGCCGTGATGAGGGGGAAATCGCTGTAGACCTGGCGGGAGTCGGCGTTGATGACCTCGCCGTCCAGGGCTTCGGCTAGGGCCAGGGCCGCGGCGGTCTTGCCGCAGCCCGTGGGGCCGGCCAGACAGATGACGGGCAGGGGCGCGGCCATCTTATTTTGTGACGCGGAAGCCGCCGTAGGGGGCGGACAGGCAGGGCGTGGCCTGGCGCACTTCGCCGCGCTGGTATTTTTCCATCAGGCGCAGGCGCACGTTCTCGGGCACCAGGCCCACGATGTCGGCGCCGTGGCTGGCCGCGGCCTTGACGATGGTGGAGCTGATGAACAGCCACTGGTAGTCGGTCATCAGGAACACGGTCTGGATGTCGCGCTGCAGGCGGCGGTTCATGAGGGCCAGCTGGAATTCGTATTCGAAGTCCGAGACGGCGCGCAGGCCGCGCAGGATGGCACAGGCCCCGCGCCTGGCCGCGTATTCCACGGTCAGGCCGGTGAAGGGCTCCACCAGGATGCGCTCGTCGTCGCCCACGGCCTCGCGGGCCATGGCCACGCGCTCTTCCTGGGAGAAGAGGGGGAACTTGGGCGTATTGTCGGCCACGGCCACCACGATCTGGTCGAAGACGGCCAGGCCGCGGCGGATGAGGGCCAGATGCCCGTTGGTCAGGGGGTCGAAGGTACCGGGATAGAGTGCCAGTTTCATGCGAGTGTCCATATCAGTATGCGGGTTTGACCAAAATGGCGTTCCACCAGCAGCTCCAGGCTGTCGGGCGCGGCCACGGCGGCGTCTTTCTCGATCTCGGCGCAGACGAGGGCGCCGGGCGCCAGCCAGTTGCGCCTGAGCAGGCCCTGCAGGGTGGCGTTGAGCAGGTTCTTGCGGTAGGGCGGGTCCAGGAAGACCAGGTCGAAACAGCCCAGGGGGGTGTTGTTGAGGGTCTTGCGCACGTCGTCGCGGATCAGGCGCACGCAGTCCTCCACGCCCAGCTGGCGGATGTTGTCGGCCAGGCAGCGGGCGGCCGCGGCGGAGTTCTCCACCAGCACGGCCAGCGCCGCGCCGCGGCTCACGGCCTCGAAAGCCAGGCTGCCGCTGCCGGCGAAAAGATCGAGCACGCGCGCGCCTTCCCAGACCACGCCGCGCGAGGTGAGCATGGAGAACAGGGATTCGCGCGTCTTGCCCATGGCCGGGCGGTAGCCTTCGCCCTCCACGGTCCTGATGCGTCTGCCGCCCAGTCTGCCGGAAATGATGCGCATGGTTTTTCCTGTGTTTTCTGTGCCGTGGATGGACGGCGGTTGACGGTGCAAAGGCTGCCCCGGGGCAGGGAAATGACTTTTACCTGCGGGGCGGCCCTTCCGTCAATGGGCGGCTCCGCAGCCCTCCGGGAACGGCCCCGGCTCCCGGCAAGGACGGGCTCCGTCACGGGGCCACGGCACGATCCCCGCCCTTTGCCCTGTCGCCGGGGGGACTGCTGCGGGCAGGCCGCAGCCTCCCGGTGCCGCAGCCGCCCGCATGGCACGTCGTGGGGGAGGGGGGACATGGGAGGAAGGGTCCCGTTCGCCCGCCAGGCAAAGGGACCGCTTCCCCCCATGAGACATGCGGACAGGCCGGCTCGCCTCACATGCGGGAAAGCAGGCGGGTCAGGGCATAGTCCATCTTGGCCAGGGCGTCCTGCAGTTCGGTCTGCTGGACCCAGGGGCTTTGCTCGATGTCGGCCAGCTTGCCCTTGAACATGCCCCACTTGCGTTCCACTTCGCCGGTGAGGAAGTCCCAGTTGACGCGGGGATGGGCCAGGGCCTCGTGCTGGACGGTCTGGGCCACCTGATGGCCTTCCAGGATCATCTCTTCCATGTAGCCGGGCACCAGGGGGGTCACACCGAACTTTTCCCTGATCAGGCCGGCAAGGACGGACTGGGCCTTTTCTTCTCCGTGGACCAGGACCACGTTGGCCTTGTCGTGGACCAGGGGCTCCAGCCAGGAGAGCAGCTGGTCCTGTCCGGCGTGGGCGGAGAAGCCGTTGATGGTGTAGATGCGGGCCGCGATCTCCATATCCTCGCCGAACAGGGTGATCTTGCTGGCTTTTTCCACGATCTTGCGGCCGGGGGTGCCCACGGCCTGGTACCCCACGAAGACGATGCTCGCCCCGGGCCTCCAGATGTTGTGCTTGAGGTGATGGCGCACGCGGCCCGCGTTGCACATGCCGCTGGCCGAGATGATGATGGCCGGGCCCTTGTATTCGTTGATGCTCTGGGATTCCGCGGCATCCAGGGTATAGCGCAGGTTGGGCAGCTCGAAGGGGTCGTCGCCCTGATGGAGCATCTTCTGCGCGTCCTCGTCGAAGAGCTCGCGGTTGCGGCGGAAGACCTCGGTGGCCCGGATGGCCAGGGGGCTGTCCACGAAGACGGGCATGTCCGCGGGCAGCTTGCCCTTGCTCTGGAGGATGTGCAGGCAGTAGAGGATCTCCTGCGTGCGTTCCACGGCAAAGGCGGGGATGATGACCTTTTCGCCCTTGCTGTAGCTGTAGGCGATGGCGTCGGCCAGCTCCTGGTCGCTGATGTCCTCGTTCTTGTGGTTGCGGTCGCCGTAGGTGGATTCCATGAAGATGTAATCGGCCTTGGGCGGGCTTTCGGGATCGCGCACGATGAGGGCCTGGGGGCGGCCGATGTCGCCCGAGAAGATGATGCTGGTGGTCTTGTCGTCTTCGGTCACTTCCAGGCGCAGGGAACCGGAACCGAGGATGTGCCCCGCATCGTAATAGGTGACCTTGATGCCCGGGGCGGGCTCGAAGTCCTCATGGTAGCCCACGGGGTGCAGGAGCCCGGCGGTCTTGAGGGCGTCCTCGGTGGTGTACAGGGCCTCGGGCGGGTTCTTGAGGCCGCGGCGGCTGTATTTTTTGGCTTCCCACTGGGCTTCCATCTCCTGGATGTGGGCGCTGTCCTGCAGCATGATCTCCAGCAGCTCGCTGGTGGCCTTGGTGCAGTAGATGGGCTTGCTGAAGCCTTCGCGCACCATGAGGGGCAGCAGGCCCGAATGGTCGATGTGCGCGTGGGTCACAAGGATGAAGTCGATATTGCCGGGGGCGTAGGGACGGGGATTGCGGTTGCGCTCCTCGATGGCCTTGTTGCCCTGATGCATGCCGCAGTCGATGCAGAAACGCTTGCCGCAGGCCTCTATCATGTAACAGGAGCCGGTAACGGTCTGGGCAGCGCCAAGGAACTGGACTTTCATGGGGTGCTCCGGGGTGATGTTCTGCTTGCCGGGTGCAAGCGGGTGATTCTTCACTATGCGCTTCCTGCCCCGGAAGCGCAAGGCCCCCCTATAAACCTTTGACGGCCTGTGCCCGGCAGTTTAGGATGAAGGTTCATTCTTCTTTCCTGCGATCCGCGCAACAAGGAGGCTTTCATGGAGATCCGGCAGAACGTCATCGACGATCTCAATGCCATGACCACGGAGTCCTGGCGTACCATCCGCATCATGGCCGAAATGGTCCAGGCCCTGGATACGCTGAACAAGCTGGACGCCAACTGCGTGTCCATCTTCGGTTCGGCCCGCTCCACGTCCGACAGCCCCGAATACCGGGATGCCGAGCGCCTGGCCAGGATGCTGGTGGAAAAGGGCTTCGGGGTCATCACCGGCGGCGGCCCCGGCGTCATGGAAGCGGCCAACAAGGGCGCCGCCGAGGCGGGCGGGGTTTCCGTGGGCCTGCATATCGAGCTGCCCCACGAGCAGGGCTGCAACCAGTATGTGAAGACGCGCTGCAACTTCCGCTACTTCTTCACCCGCAAGTTCATGTTCGTGAAGTACGCCATGGCCTATGTGGTCATGCCCGGCGGCATGGGGACCATCGATGAACTGTCCGAGGCCTTCGTGCTGGCCCAGACCGGACGTATCCGTCCCTTCCCCATCATCCTTTACAATGCTTCCTACTGGTCGGGCCTGCTGGAGTGGCTGCGCACGAGCATGGCCAACGGCCGCTTCATCAACAGGGAGGAGATCGACAAGCTCGTCACGGTGTGCGACACGCCCGAGCAGGTGGTGGAGCATCTGTGCAAGATCGTGATCCTGTAGGCGGCGGCGCCCTGGTGCGCCCCTGCGGCGGGCCCGTGCCCCCCGCGCCGCCGGGCTGGCGCTGGGAGGCCCTCATGCATCTGGCCCTGGACGAGGCGCGGCAGGCCGCCCGCGAGGACGAAGTGCCCGTGGGCGCGGTACTGGTGGCGGCGGACGGCCGTCTGCTGGCCCGCGCCCACAACCGGCCCGTGGCCCTGCACGATCCCACGGCCCATGCCGAAGTTAGCGCCATACGGGAAGCGTGCCGCAAACTCGGCACCTTCGATCTCTCAGGATGCGAGATATTCTCCTCCTGCGAGCCTTGCCCCATGTGCCTCGGAGCCATTTACTGGGCACATCTCGACAAACTTTATTACGGCAACAACAAAACCGACGCCAAGAATATCGGTTTCGACGATTCGTTCATCTATGACGAACTTGCCCTGCCGCGCGACAAACGCAGCCTCAAGGCCATACCGTTGCTCAGCGACGAAGCCATAGAGGCATTCAGCCTGTGGGATTCATTGGAAGACAAAATTGAATACTAAGATACATCGCCCATGAAATCAGTAAAAGAAACTATGCTCGAACGCCGATCGATAAGGCGCTATGAGCGGGAACCCATAAGCGACGCCGACATGGCGTTCATCCACGAGGCCATCCGCAATACCCCTACAAGCTACAACGGCCAGCAATATTCAGTGATAGAGGTGGTGTCACAGCCTGTCAAGGAACAGATAGCGGAACTCATAAACCAGAAACAGGCCAAGACCTGCAACCGCTTCCTTATGTTCTGCGCCGACTTCCGCAAAATATCAATACTCGCGGCCCGCAAAGGCGTGGAGATGCCCGAAGTGACCCACACCGCCGACGGCGTGATGGTGGGCGTGATCGACGCCGCACTCGCCATGATGAGTGCCGTAACTGCAGCAGGAGCGCTCGGCCTCGGGGCATGCTGCATAGGCTATGCCCGCACAGCCGATCCGGAACGCCTCTCAGCCATACTCGGACTTCCGAAAGGGGTGTTCGGAGTGTGCGGCCTCGCCATAGGTGTTCCGCGCGAACTTCCCGACCTTAAGCCCAAACAACCGGAAGGCCTGATAATACACACCGACCGGTATAAGACTGACGAGGAAATGCTTCCTATGCTTGAGGCTTACGACAAGGAGGTTACGGAGTACAACGCCTCACGCTCGGGCGACAAGACCACCAACGACTGGTGCGCCCATATCGTGGACTACTACCGCCACATAATGACTTATGAAATTCTGGCGGCTCTCCGGCGTCAGGGCTTCGACGTGGTGAAATAGCTCCTGCCCGTAATCGCGGCCTGTGCCACATAATCATATCCTGATATCGCCCCGGGCGGTCAGGATATGATACACAAGGTCGCGCAGCAAGTCATATTCGTTCTGCCGGCTCCCCATGCCTTTTGACATAGCGTCAGTGCGGCGAAGCGCCGAGATTATCTCAATAGTGTGATAGGCGTTATAGTTTCTGGCTCCGGTTTCGTAATTGCGTAACTGCCACTGACTTTTCAGGCCGAGTGCGCCCATAAGCGACGAGGGTGACTTATCGGCCGTAAAATGGTAGACAGTCAGATTGCAGAAATAATTGAACAGTGTGGAAAGAGTTACCGTTACCGGATTGGCTTTCGGATTAGCTTTGAAATATTCCACTATCTCGAATGCCTTGGCCGCCTGGCGCCCCGAAATGGCGTTAAGCAGTTCAAAATTATTGTAATCCTTCGAAATCCCGATATTACGTTCTATGCTTTCGGGAGTAACGGTAGCCCCTTTTCCGAGAATCATGGCCAGTTTGCCCATCTCATTGTGGATCATGGCGAGATTGGTGCCGAGATACTGGCTCAGCATCATCATCCCCTTAGGCTCGATATTTAAGCCAAGATCTACTGCCACCTGGGCTATGGCCTCAGTCACGCCACGCTCATTAAGCCGTTTTGATTCAAATATTACAGCTCCGGAAGCCTTTGCTGCCGCAAGCATATCCTTACCCTTGGCCTGGGCTCCCCGGAACACAAGGGCCAGTACAGTAAAATCAGCCGGCGCCCTCATATAGTCGGCAAGCCGGTTCACTTGATCCGCCCTCATGGCCTGAGCCTCTTTAAGCACCACTACCTGCCGGTCGGCCATCATGGGATAACGCTTGGCCGCGTCCATCACCTTATTGGCGTCACTGTCGGCCCCATAAAGCACTGTAAGATTAAAATCACGGTCATCCTCATCCACGAGGCCTATGATATCCTCCGTGAGCCTGTCGATATAATAACCCTCCTCGCCATGTATGATATAGATTTTCCTGATATCCTTGCGCGAAGTGAGCGAACGGTGAAGCTGGGTATATGTTAATGCGGGAGCTGCCATAGTCCACAAAAGTAGCTATAACCGCTCCCGCATTCAATAATTGAAGCGTTAATGTTTATTAATCTCAGCCGCAGTGCCAGAACCGGCGCACCACCTTCATTTTCTCATTCTCGGTGGCATTGTTGAGCCGTTCACGCAGATCGGCATCGTCGTACTTCATTAGGCTGTCGATAATTCCGTCGATCATGCGCGGCGAGAACACTCCGAGAGCCTCAAAAGCTTCCCGGCATTTCCTGAGGCATTCCGCCGAAGCCACACAGCTGTCGGGCAATGATTCAAGGGCTGCAAGCTTCTGCTCCTGGGCCTTGTCGTGGATATTCACAGCCACATAGGTGGCGTCGGCCCGGCGCAATGACTCGTCACGGGTCTCCATGCCCCTGCGGGCTGCCACAGCCATAGCGGCTATAAGCTGGTACACATCGGCCGAGCAGTCGCCCGAACGGAGTTCGGCAGTCTGGCGGTCGGGATTACGCCCTACACCTGTGCGCGGCGGCTCTGCGGGGTTCGCCGCAGCCGACATATCGGCCTCGGCAGTCCATCCCAAAGGCACACGCACCAGAACGGAACGGTTTCTGTCGCCCCAGCACACAGCAGTCGGAGCCTCCTGATGCGGGACAAGACGCAGATAACTTGTCGGCACCTTATTGCCCATTGCCGTTATGGCAGGCGCAAGATCGAGAATGCCGGCTATCACACAACGTGCATCGTCGCTCAGGCACCCGTCGGCGCCAAGCATGAGGTTCACGCCGTCCTTGACTATCTTGAAATGGATATGGAGGCCCGAACCTGCTTTTCCGGCGGTGATCTTCGGAGCGAACGTCACGTCCAGCCCACGCTTGGCGGCAAGTGTGCGGATAATCCACTTGGCCAGCATCAGGTGATCGGCTGCGCGGGTGGCCTCCACGGGCAGAAACTCTATCTCGTTCTGCTCATACACGAGTCCGTCGAGCGTAAAGTTACCTACTTCGCTGTGCCCGTATTTTATCTCTCCTCCGGCCTGGGCTATCAGCCACATGCATTCGGTGCGGAAATCGTTGAACCGCGCAAAAGGCGACGATTCATGATAACCCTTCTGATCCGTGGCCGCGAAATTGCCGTCGGTGGGAGCTATCACATAATATTCAAGCTCGCCCATGGCATAGAACTCCGCGCCGGTGGATTCCTTGAACCGGGCGCATGCGCGGCGCAGAGTCTGTTCCGGCGACTCCTCAAGCGGCTTCCCGTCCTTGTTGAAGAACGACGCGAGCATGGTAAGAGTAGGTTGCTCGGCAAAGGGATCCACAAATGCCGTGGAGTAACGCGGTATCACATAAAGGTCGCTGTTTCCGGCCTCGATGAAAGGGAACAGGCTGGATCCGTCAACCCTCTCGCCGTACGTAAGGATAGAGTCGAGATAGTCTACCGAGTTGACAACGAAATTCAGGGTCTTGAGCCTGTTGTCGTTGGCAGGATACATGAAATTGACCATCCGGATGGAATGGTCCGTTATGAACCTTATTATATCAGCCTTGGTGAGCTGTTCGGCAGGGATGCCGAGTTCAGCCACCACCCTGTTGGGTGAATGTTTCAGATCTTCGTGTTTCATGATAATGTGTATGGTATGGAATTGGATTCTATTTAAGGCGCAGGAACGAATGTCCGAACCGGGCTGCGGCAGCACGTTCGAGGGCCTCGCGGTCCTCGGGAGCGGCAATGGATATGAGCAGCTTGGCACGTTCGGGAAGATTACGGCCACGCAGATTCACTATACCATGCTCCGTAACTATATAATGTGCCTGGAAGCGCGTTGTAACCACTCCGGCACCGGGCGTCAGCACAGGCTTTATCTTGCCTACCCCTTTCGATGTGGTGCTCAGCATAGCAAGGAATGACTTGCCCCCCTCGCTCCTTGAGGATCCATAGACGAAATCATGCTGGCCCCCGATACCCGAGAATATGCGCTCACCTATCGAGTCGGCGCATATCTGCCCTGTGAGATCAATCTCAAGGCATGAGTTTATCGACATCACGGATGGATTCTGTGAAATGATAAAAGGATCATTTACCCATGCCACATCTTTTATAATAATGTCGCGGTTACCGTCCATGAAATCATAGAGCCGGCGCGAACCGAGCACCAACGACGCCACAGTGCGTCCACGCTCCACATTCTTGCGCGAATTGTTTATCACTCCACTCTCGATCAGCGGCAGTACCCCGTCGGTCATGGCCTCGGTGTGCAATCCGAGATCGCGGTGCGAGGACAGAGCGGCTATCACAGCATTAGGAATGCCACCGACACCGATCTGCAATGTGGCACCGTCGGGTATTTCAGCAGCTATGTAGGAACCTATTTTCAGCTCTTTTTCAGTAGGTGTGGCTGTAGGCACTTCCACCAAAGGATCGTCCACCTCCACGGCCGCATCTATACGCGAAAGGTGTATCACCGCATCGCCGTAGCTGAACGGCATGTGGGGATTGATCTGCGCGATGACTGTCTTGGCACATTCCGTGGCCGACACAGCGATATCGGCCGATATGCCGAAGCTCACATACCCCTCCTCGTTGGGACGCGAGCAGTTAAGTATCACCACATCCACCGGCCATATGCCCGAACGGAAAAGGCGGGGCACCTCCTGAAGGAAACAGGGAGTGGTGGCGCCGTAACCTTCGGCTATCCATCCGCGCACGGCATTCGAAACGAAAAACGAGTCGACAAGAAACGAGTCCTTGTATTCCGGCTTGCAGTAAGGGGCCGGACGGCGCCCAACGGCGAAACCTGAATAAAGTGTGACACCGCGCAGTTCATCGCCGCGCCGGGCAAGGGCTTCGGTGAGCACTTCGGGAATGGAAGTGCTCCCCTGTATATACACATGGTCGCCGCTGCGGATCAGCTGCACGGCCTCATCCGCGGTCATGAATTTATGTTCCATAGCTTTCAGGTCAAAGGATGGTCACGGTGGAACGCCTCAAGATTATGACGCAGCCGCGAGAATGTCGCGTCATCGCGTAGCAGCGACACGCACACCCTCACACCGTTCTGGCCACTGCCTGTCGATGTGAGCGGCAGGGCCGCCACGCCGTAACGCATAAGTTCGCTACCCACTTCCGACGAAGTCATATCTCCGTAACCGGCGGTAAAGAAGAAGCCATCGGATATCTCCGATTCGCCGTCGTGTGAATAAGTAATGTGGAATCCGTTGTCGGTAAACACCTTCTTGGCCTTGGCCGCACGTTGGCCGTAAGGAGCGCAGTCAGCCACAAAGTCGAGTTTGCCGTCAACAGCCGCTCCCATCATGGCCGCCATGGCATGCTGGGCCGAATGCGAGGTACCTGACGAAGCGCAATACAGCACTCCGAATATATACGCATCACCCCACGAGGGCATGTTGTAGAACTCACGGAAGAAATCATACTGGCGGTCAAAAACCTTTTCACCCATCGCCACCATGGCTATGCGCTGGCCGGCATACGAGAATATCTTGGATCCTGACAGCATCAGTATGTAATTGTCGGTATACTTGGCCACCGAAGGGATAAACGGCGCCTGATAGGGCACACCGTAACGGTTGCGGAAGTCCATGCCCATATAAGCGTGATCCTCGATCACTATCACATCGTGGGCTGTGGCCATACGGCCTATTATCTCCAGCTCCTCATGAGTGAAATTGGTCCATGCGGGATTGTTGGGCGTATTGTAGACCATAGCGGTGAAACGGCCCGATGACAGGTACTTTTCCAAAACCGCCTCCAATGCCTTTCCACGATGTTCATAGATATCAAGCAGTTGTGTGCGGAGACCCAGCACCTTAGCCTGGTGAACCTGGGCGGCGAATCCCGGAGCCAGGAAGAGCACCGAGTCCTTGCCCGGAAGCCTCTGTCCGGCCAACAGCAATGTCGTGAAACACCCCTGCATGGATCCCACAGTGGGAACAATGCAACGTGAGGGAATGTCGACATCCATAAACGCCTTTATAAACTTCGATGCATTCTCCTTAAATGCCGGAATACCCTGTATAGGAGGATACTGGCCCGGCACACCAGCCTCTATGGCAGCCACTTCGGCGGCAATACCAACAGCGCTCGGCGGCAGCCCGGGATTGCCGAGCTCGAGATGCACGAAAGCCTCGCCACACTCCTTTTCAAGCGAGTTGGCTATGGCTGCTATCTGACGGATAGTGGCACTTTCCACATCCTGAATGGCGAGGCGATCCATCACCTCGTCAAACTTGCTTACAGCTACGGGAGTCATCGGTCAAGCAGATTAAGCGTGAACTCGCGCCCGGCACGGTAGGCCGCGAGGTTGGAATTGAGTATAGCCTCTCCTTTACGGGCAAATATGGCGGATATTCCTGCCTCGATCTTTTCAGTAGGAAGATCCACCATAGGTGATGCGGCACCGAGGAGCACCATATTCGAGCTCCGCGCCGTAGCCACCTGTTTGGCCATTTCGTCCATATCAAACGCCACAAGACGCTTGATCGAGCCTAATGCGCCGTCAATCACAGCCTTATCAGGATAATTGGGAATATTCTCAAACGGGGCCGTGTTGGTCACCACCCACCCTTCGGGCTTGAGATACTGGATATAGCGCAACGCCTCCATAGGTTCGAGCGAGACTATTATATCGGCGCCCCCCATAGGTATGAGGTCGCTTGCTATCGGATCGGACGAGAGGCGCAGGTTGCTCTGCACATCGCCGCCACGCTGGCTCATGCCGTGAACCTCGGCCTGCTTTATATATAGATCGTCGGCGAGCGCTGCGGCTCCGAGTATGGTGGCAATGGAAAGTATGCCCTGACCGCCCACGCCGGCAAGTATCATGTCAGTTTTCATATGATTGTCAATCGTTTAATCGTGTATTTGTGTAACTCTTAAATTCTCTCAGGTCACTTCTTGGCTTCCTTGGCCTTGGCCGACGCATGGCGGCGTGCGGTCTGGATGCATTCGCGGCGCGACACTATCACGGAAAGACCTTTATATTCTATCTCCTCGCGCATGAGCTTCATCATTTCGTCATGGTTGCGGGGATGCGAATCGACAGTGCGCACATGTTCCGGAGAGGCGCCGAGGCCCATACATATCTCCTCAAGCTTGCCGGTGCCCTGCGAATCCTGTCCACCCGTCATGCCTGTGGTCAGGTTGTCGGATATTATCACCGTCATGGGAGTGTTCTCGTTTATGGCGTCGAGCAGTCCCGTCATGCCCGAATGGGTGAACGTAGAGTCGCCTATCACAGCCACAGAGGGATGCTGTCCGGCATCGGCGGCACCTTTGGCCATTGTGATCGAGGCACCCATATCCACCACAGTGTCGATGGCGTTGAACGGGCTGAGCCATCCGAGTGTGTAACATCCTATGTCGCCGAACACTTTGGGATTCTCATACGTGGCCAGCACATCGTTGAGAGCGCCGTACACGTCGCGGTGTCCGCAACCCACACACAGCATGGGCGGACGGCCCACCGGAGCCTCGCTTGGCTGCGGATGCTCGAGCTCGGGCAATCCGAGCGCACGGCGCACACTGTCGGGCGACAATTCGCCGGTACGCGGCAGATCGCCTGTGAACTTGCCACGCACCTTCGGGCCCATGTCAAGGAGTCCGCGGAGCTGCTGCTCGATCAGAGGTTGTCCCTCCTCTATGACAAGTATCTCGTCACACTCGTCCACAAGGCGGCGGAGCATCTTCACAGGCAGCGGATACATGCCTATCTTCACCACCGGATGCGGGCAACCGTCGGGATAATTCTCCATAAGATAATTGAATGCCACACCGTTGGCCACTATACCCACCTTATGGTCCGGACCGTCGATATAACGGTTGAACGGCGAGGTCTCCGACATCTCGCGCAGAGCGTCGTAGCCTGCGAGCACTTTCGGATAGCGCACCTTTGAATTGCCCGGCATAAGCACCCACTGGCGGGTGTTGGCGGGATATGAGAGAGAGTTTTCCGTATCGGCCGTCCCCTTGGCCTCGACTACTCCGCGCGAGTGGGCAAGGCGGGTCACCATGCGGAGCATTACGGGTATCTCCATCTTTTCCGACAATGCGAATCCGGCGGCAGCCATATCGTAGGCTTCCTGCTGGTTCGACGGTTCAAGGGCGGGTATAAAGGCGAACTCGCTGAAAAAGCGCGAGTCCTGCTCATTCTGCGACGAATGCATCGACGGATCGTCGGCGGCCACCACTATAAGGCCGCCGTTGGCGCCGGTCATGGCCGAGTTGACAAACGGGTCGGCACACACATTCATGCCTACATGCTTCATTGCCACCATGGCGCGCTTGCCGCAGAACGACATGCCCAGAGCCTCCTCCATAGCGGTCTTTTCGTTTGACGACCAATGGCTGTGGATCCCGCGCTCGCGCGTGAGCGGATGCATCTGGATGAATTCGGTGATTTCAGTCGAAGGAGTGCCGGGATAGGCATACATCCCGGAGAGCCCTGCCTCGAGAGCCCCCAATGCAAGGGCCTCGTCGCCCAGCAAAAGGTGTTTTTGCAACTTCATGGTAATGATGGTTAAGAATCGTATTTTATATAGTTGTTTTATTTTCGGTAAATATACTACTTTTTTTTCACCCGCTGAAAATTCTCCGGATTTTTTGCGTAACTTTGTGGCTGATTTGAGAATGCATAATTCGTTTCACCAACTAAATAACCAAAGTCAATATGGTAAGTTACAAAGAATTGGGCCTTGTCAACACCCGCGAGATGTTTGCCAAAGCCATCAAGGGCGGCTATGCCATCCCCGCTTTCAACTTCAACAATATGGAGCAGCTTCAGGCCATCATCAAGGCCGCTGCCGAGGACCGCTCGCCGGTAATCCTTCAGGTGTCGAAAGGCGCCCGCAACTATGCTAACGCCACCCTCCTTCGCTATATGGCCCAGGGTGCTGTGGAATATGCCAAGGAACTCGGCTGGGAACATCCCCAGATCGTGCTTCACCTCGACCACGGCGATTCGTTCGAGCTCTGCAAATCATGTATCGACAACGGCTTCTCGTCAGTGATGATCGACGGCAGCCACCTCCCCTTCGAGGAAAACGTGGCCCTCACCAAGCAGGTTGTGGACTACGCACACCAGCATGACGTGACTGTGGAAGGCGAACTCGGCGTGCTTGCCGGCGTTGAGGACGAAGTGTCGTCCGACCACCACACCTACACCGATCCCGAGGAAGTTGTGGAATTTGCCACACGCACAGGCTGCGACTCACTCGCCATCTCCATAGGCACCTCACACGGCGCTTACAAATTCACCCCCGAGCAGTGCACCCGCAACGCCGAAGGCAAGCTCGTGCCCCCGCCCCTGGCATTCGATGTTCTCGACGCCGTTATGGAGAAACTCCCCGGCTTCCCCATCGTGCTCCACGGCTCATCCTCCGTGCCCCAGGACGAAGTTGACACCATCAACACCTACGGCGGCAAGCTTCCCGACGCCATCGGCATTCCCGAAGAGCAGCTCCGCAAAGCCGCTAAGAGCGCAGTGTGCAAGATCAACATCGACTCCGACAGCCGTCTTGCCATGACCGCCGCCATCCGCAAAGTATTCCATGACAAACCCGCCGAATTCGACCCCCGCAAATACTTAGGCCCGGCACGCGACAACATGGAAAAACTCTACAAGCACAAAATCGAAGCCGTTCTCGGCTCCGCAGGCAAAGCCGAATAATCATAAGGCAACATAACTCAGACAAGAGCGGGGCGCA
>OGXX01002897.1_pt1 | contig 14926 bp, 9 predicted proteins | sample 1576301 | NCBI WGS metagenome assembly OGXX01 (sample SAMEA3541469, study PRJEB24748) | human gut metagenome | biome: human gut; feature: human-associated habitat; material: faeces | place: China | collected 2012
GCCTGTAACCATTGCCGTGCATCGCCAAAATGTTCGCCGACAATATACGCTTCCGGCTGGGTTTCTTTCGCCGCTTCGGTGATCCCGGCAACGTGCTGCATATTATTGCGCGCCCCACCCGCCTCCCCCAGCATATGCACCACATCCAGCCGCCAGCCGTCCATATTCCACGGCGCTTTCAGCCAGTGGCGGACAATACTGTCTTCCCCGCGATAAATTTCATTCACCAGACTTTCCGACTGATAATCCAGCTTCGGCAAGCTGGCATAGCCAAGCCAGTCGAGCGCCGTGCCATCATCACTAAACGAGTACCAGTCGCGCCAGGGCGATTCGGGGTTGTGACAAGCACCACCCGTGCCACGATTATGCCTGTCAAACCAGGCATGGGAATCGCCACTGTGGTTAAACACGCCGTCCAGCACCAGCCGCATTCCCAGCTGCTGCGTATTGTGTCGCAAACGCAGCAACGCCCCATCACCGCCAAACTGCGGATCGACATGGCGATAATCCTCGGTATCGTATTTATGTACGCTGGGAGCTTTAAACACCGGATTGAGATACAGCGCCGTCACGCCAAGTTTTTTCAGATACGGCAGTTTTTCGCTTATCCCGTCCAGATCGCCGCCATAGAACGTTGATCCGCCCGCCTGCGCCGTGACCGGTTCATCCCAGTCACGCAATATGATCTCTTGTCCGGCTGCGTGATGGTAATAGACATGATCCTGTTCAGCTTCACGAGGAAGACTACGGGCGAAACGATCAGGGAAGATCTGATAAAAAATCTGATCCGCAGCCCATTGTGGGCCGATATCCGGTACATCAACGGCAAACTGCTCCAGTCGTGCCGGCGGCATTCGGCTGAAGCCCTGCAGTGTAAACCAACGCTGGCGATCGTGCCAAAGCAATTTGAAACTATAACGCCGCCGGGGTTGTCCGCTGGAGAGATCGATCGCCGCCCGCCATGCGGTGACGCCTGGCTGCGGCTGACTGCGCTGCTTATGCATCGGTACTGACATTTCTTCGTTATCGTGTTCTGTACGCAGCATAATGCGCTGCGGTGGGTCTTCGCCCGTCAGCCACAGTGTAATGAGCAGTTGATCTTTGCTTTGTTTAACAAATGGGGGCACCGGCAGGTGCCATGCATTTAACATCATAATTCCCCTGTGATGAAAATCTGATCACCTTGCCATAGCCTAATGCAGGATCACTCATCATCTGAAGGATATTTGGGGGAGGAGGACGGGGGCGGATAACTTTCGGAATAGCCGGATCAGGATTTCCTCCTGAACCGGCTTACAGAACGCAAGGATTACTGGTTTTCAGCCAGCTGACGATCGTGGCGGCGTTTAAACATCCAGCCAATCAACAGCACAACAATCCACGCGAAACCGACATACAGCGAGATACGCGTATCCGGGTGATAACCAATCAACCCGATAATAAAGAGCAGGAAAATCAGCCCGCCGATGGTCGTTGCTACCCCACCCGGCACTTTAAATTTCAGCGCCTTAACTTCTTCTGGCGGCAAACGGCGACGGAAGGCAATTTGCGACAGCAGGATCATAATCCACACCCACACCGTGGCGAAGGTTGCCAGCGAAGCGATCACCAGGAAGACGTTTTCCGGCATGATGTAGTTCAGATACACCGCAAACAGCAGCGCGGTAGTCATCACCAGCACCGTAACCCACGGAATACCGCGACGCGACGTTTTGCTGAAAATTTTCGGCGCGCTGCCCTGCTCTGCCATACCGTGGAGCATACGGCCTACGCCAAATACGTCACTGTTAATTGCCGACAGCGAAGCAGTCAGCACAACAAAGTTAAGAATGCTGGCGGCAAAGGTAATGCCCATATGCTGGAACGTCAGCACGAACGGGCTACCGGCAGTGCCAACCTGATTCCACGGGTAGATAGACATAATGACGAACAGCGTACCGACGTAGAACACCAGAATACGCATCGGCACGGAGTTAATCGCACGCGGTATCGATTTCTCAGGATCTTTCGCTTCACCGGCGGTAATCCCGATAATTTCGATCCCACCGTAAGCAAACATCACCATTTGCAACGACATTACCATGCCAAGCCAGCCGTTACTGAAGAAGCCGCCGTTGCTCCACAGGTTATGAATACCGGTCGGTTGCCCGCCGTTGCCAATCCCCCAGATGATGATGCCGAAACCGGCGACAATCATGATGATGATAGTGGCGACTTTAAAGAACGAGAACCAGAATTCCAGCTCACCGAATACCTTCACGCTCATCAGGTTTACGGCGCAAATGATCAGCACCACGCTCAGTACCCAAATCCAGTGCGGCACCGTCGGGAACCAGACACCCATATAGATACCAAAAGCGGTAACATCGGCGATGGCGACAATTAGGATTTCAAAGCAGTAGGTCCAGCCGGTAATGTAACCTGCCAGCGGGCCGAGGTTTTCCTGCGCATAACGCGAGAAAGAGCTGGCGGCCGGGTTATGTACCGACATTTCCCCCAGCGCACGCATAATGATATACGCCGCGATACCACCGATAATATAGGCCAACAACACGCTCGGACCGGCCATTTTGATGGCGTCTGCCGAACCGTAAAACAGCCCGGTGCCAATTGCTGAACCCAGTGCCATAAAGCGTATGTGGCGGGTACTTAGCCCACGCTTTAGCTTGTTCTTACTTTCCATCAATTCCTAACCCATCAACACAATAAAAAACCACGGGGCATCGCAGCCCCGTGGTTAAAACAAATGTTCAGTGATTTAGTGAGCGCTGGAGGTCACCTGACGACCTGCCGCGCGATCCCAGATAATGGCCAGAACCACCATCACCACTGTTGGCATTAACCACGCCAGACCTTGTTCGGCCAGCGGTAAACGCTGCGCCCAGGACGGTAAGATATCGCTGAATGCAGATGCTTTGATCCCGTCGAGAATACCAAAAAGCAGGCTGATAAACATCGGCGGAGCAATCACGCGGGACGAATTATGCCACCATGAGCGTGTAAAACTTAATACAACCAGTGCGATACACGGCGGATAAATAGCGGTCAGCACCGGTACGGAGATCTGGATCAGCTGGCTTAAGCCGAGGTTAGAAACCACCATCGAGAAGCCGCCGAGGATAAACACCAGCGTACGATAAGAGAGCGGTACGTACTGGGCAAAGAATTCTGCACAAGCACAGGTCAGGCCAACTGCCGTTACCAGGCAGGCGATGAAGATTAACGCCGCCAGCAGGAAGCTACCGCCGCCGCCAAAGGTGTGCTGAACGTAAGCATGCAGAATAGCAGCGCCGTTTGCAGACTGATCGACCAGCGACGCGCTGTCTGAACCCAGACGGAACAGCGCCAGGTACAGCAGAGTCAGACCAACACCCGCCATCAGGCCAGCCCAGACGGTATAACGGGTCAGCAGACGCGCTTCGGTAACGCCACGAGAACGCGCCGCGTTAACAATAACGATACCAAACACCATTGCGCCCAGCGTATCCATGGTCAGATAGCCGTTAACGAAGCCGTTAGAAAACGCAGCGTTTTGATAAGCCTCAGTCGCCGTGCTGATAGAACCCGCCGGCCAGACAATCGCGGCAACAGACAGGATGACCAGCGCGATAATTTTCAGCGGCGCAAGGAAGTTGCCCACGGTATCCAGCAGCTTGCCCGGATAGAGCGAAACCAGAATAACGATAGCGAAATAGACCAGGCTGTAGATAAACAGCGGCAGCGCGGAATCACCCGTCAGCGGCGCAATCCCCACTTCAAAAGAAACGGTAGCTGTACGCGGCGTAGCGAAAAGCGGCCCCACCGCTAGGTAACAAACCGTTGCCAGCAGTACGCCAGCGACTTTACCGATTGGCGTGCTGAGGCTGTCAACACCGCCGCCAACTTTTGCCAGCGCCACTACCGTTAATACCGGCAGGCCAACGGCAGTAATGAGGAAGCCGAATGCCGCAGTCCAGACGTGTTCGCCTGCCTGTAAGCCGACCATTGGAGGGAAAATAATGTTACCTGCGCCGACGAACAACGCAAATGTCATAAAGCCCAGAGCGATGATATCGCGCGATCTTAATTGATGGGTCATAAATCATACTGCCTGTGGATGTGGTGTTGTAACGTTAAATTTTTGTGCCAATCCCTGGGGATGATACAGCGGTATATTTAAACAATTTTAGCGGGAAATACTCCCAACCAGGCGCGGCGAAGAATAGTTTTTCGATTTACCGCGTTAATGCAGTCAGTATGACAGCACCTGAAGCGCAATTTAAACGCTTATAACGTTTTAAAGCAAGGAGGGATCTAAAAACCAGAGGTATATAGCGATAAGAAATCACCAACCAGTATAAAACACTATTTCCGTGAAAAAGACATGGCTAATCATGCGAACAAAAAATCACCAACCGTTGTAAAATCTAACGCCCATATTTTGACTGCAAAGAAAATAAGCCAGCATCGGCTGGCTTATGGCAATAAAAGATGACAAAGGCGGATTAATCGCTGTTTTTGGCAATTAAACGTTCCGGGATAACAAAACTGAAACGTGTTCCTTTTCCTACTGTACTCTCAATATTCAGGCGACTTTCGTGATGATTCACCGCATGTTTCACGATCGCTAACCCTAATCCGCTACCGCCGGTTTGCCGGGAACGCGCTTTATCAACGCGATAAAAACGCTCGGTCAGGCGCGGAATATGCTCCGGTGCAATGCCCGGTCCGTTATCTTCAATGCTAAATTCGGCACCGTGCGGCACTCGCTGCCAGCGTACGGTGATATGCGTGCCTTCCGGCGTATGATTCACGGCGTTATAGACCAGGTTCGAAATCGCACTGCGTAGCTGATCTTCGTTGCCAGACACCTTGAGGCCGTTATCTATCTCAAAGGTAAATGTCTGTTTTTTCTGACTCAGAGTCTGAGCCTCGCGCTCAACAACGCGCAGCATCATCGGCACATCAACCTTTTCATTGAGCAAATGCGTCGGTGCGGCTTCTATTTTCGACAGCGTCAGTAATTGCTTCACCAGCCCTTCCATCCGCTGGGTCTGCTCGCGCATGGTGTGCAACGCTTTTTCACGTACCGCGCCTTCCAGCGGTTGCTCATCCATCATCTCCAGGTAACCCTGTAACACGGTCAATGGCGTACGTAACTCATGGCTCACGTTGGCAAAAAAGTTACGCCGCGCCCCTTCCAGTTGATGCATTTGCGTGACATCACGCGCCACCATCAGTAACTGTTTGTGGGTATAAGGCATGACGCGAATTTCCAGATGCCGCCCGGTGTTGAGCACCAGATTGAGCGGGCGAGAAAAATCACGCGTTTTCAGATATTGCGTAAACTCCGGGTAACGCAGCAGGTTAAGGATGTTCTGCCCGTTATCTTCCGGCCAGCGCAAACCAAGAATCTGTTGCGCCAGACCGTTACACCAGAAAATACCGCCCTCTTCCGTGGTCAGCACCACTGCGTCGGGCAGCGACTCCGCGCCGCTACGAAAGCGTTTAATCAGATTGCCCAGTTCACGGCGGCGTTTTTTATTTCGCAGCTGCATCTGGTGTAAGCCGTATAGTAGCGGTTCCCAGCTACCACGCCCCGGTGGCGGGGTCATACTACGATCCACCCACAGCCACCATGAAAGGCGCAATAAATTCCAGAAATGCCAGATAAGCAGTCCCGTTACCGATGCCAGCAAAAACCAGGGCAGGTAACCAAAAAATGCACCCAGGATGAAAGCCGGGAGGCAGCAAAGTAGCAGCTCCAGCACCAGCCTTTTCCACGACAGCCGTTCCAGCACGTAAGATACTCCAGTTAAGAAATCATAAGCCCTGCTCTGCGTCCGATGAGCAAGGCGTTAAAAGCGGGTTGAAAAACGATATCCTGTACCGCGCACGGTCTGCACCATGCGGTCATGCCCGCCGGGCTCCAGTGCTTTACGCAGGCGACGAATGTGGACATCGACCGTGCGGTCTTCCACATACACGTTAGTTCCCCAGACGTGGTTTAACAGCTGCTCGCGGCTGTACACGCGCTCAGGATGCGTCATAAAAAAGTGCAGCAGTTTAAATTCTGTCGGCCCCATCTCCAGTGGCTCTTCGCCCGCCATCACCCGGTGAGATGTCGGGTCGAGGCTTAGCCCCTGCATCTCAATCACCTCTTCCACCGCCATTGGCGAAATACGGCGCATTACCGCTTTGATTCGCGCCACCAGCTCCTTCGGCGAAAACGGCTTGGTGATATAGTCATCCGCGCCGGTTTCAAGGCCGCGCACGCGATCTTCTTCTTCCCCTCTGGCGGTCAACATCACCACTGGAATATCCCGGGTCATCGACTCGCGCTTGAGGTGTTTGATGAACTGGATACCGGAGCCGCCAGGTAACATCCAGTCAAGGAGAATTAAATCCGGCCAGGGTTCATTCAGTTGATTCACAGCACTGTCATAATCTTCCGCTTCGACCGGCTGAAAGCCATTTTGTTCGAGCACGAAGCAGACCATTTCGCGAATTGGAGCTTCATCTTCTACGACCAGAATACGTCTCGCCATGATTTGCCCTGTTGTAATAAATAGGTTGCGATCATTAATGCGACGTCATTATGCGTCAGATTTATGACAGATTTATGAAAAGCTCGTCGCACATATCTTCAGGTTATTGATTTCCGTGGCGCAGAAAAAAGCAAATGGCACATCTGTTTGGGTATAATCGCGCCCATGCTTTTTCGCCAGGGAACCGTTATGCGCATCCTTCACACCTCAGACTGGCATCTCGGCCAGAACTTCTACAGTAAAAGCCGCGAAGCTGAACATCAGGCTTTTCTTGACTGGCTGCTGGAAACAGCACAAACCCATCAGGTGGATGCGATTATTGTTGCTGGTGATGTTTTCGATACCGGCTCGCCGCCCAGTTACGCCCGCACGTTATACAACCGTTTTGTTGTCAATTTACAGCAAACTGGCTGTCATCTGGTGGTACTGGCAGGAAACCATGACTCGGTCGCCACGCTGAATGAATCGCGCGATATCATGGCGTTCCTCAATACGACCGTGGTCGCCAGCGCCGGACATGCGCCGCAAATCTTGCCTCGTCGCGACGGGACGCCAGGCGCAGTGCTGTGCCCCATTCCGTTTTTACGTCCGCGTGACATTATTACCAGCCAGGCGGGGCTTAACGGTATTGAAAAACAGCAGCATTTACTGGCAGCGATTACTGATTATTACCAACAACACTATGCCGATGCCTGCAAACTGCGCGGCGATCAGCCTCTGCCCATCATCGCCACGGGACATTTAACGACCGTGGGGGCCAGTAAAAGTGACGCCGTGCGTGACATTTATATTGGCACGCTGGACGCGTTTCCGGCACAAAACTTTCCACCAGCCGACTACATCGCGCTCGGGCATATTCACCGCGCACAGATTATTGGCGGCATGGAACATGTTCGCTATTGCGGCTCCCCCATTCCACTGAGTTTTGATGAATGCGGTAAGAGTAAATATGTCCATCTGGTGACATTTTCAAACGGCAAATTAGAGAGCGTGGAAAACCTGAACGTACCGGTAACGCAACCCATGGCAGTGCTGAAAGGCGATCTGGCGTCGATTACCGCACAGCTGGAACAGTGGCGCGATGTATCGCAGGAGCCACCTGTCTGGCTGGATATCGAAATCACTACTGATGAGTATCTGCATGATATTCAGCGCAAAATCCAGGCATTAACCGAATCATTGCCTGTCGAAGTATTGCTGGTACGTCGGAGTCGTGAACAGCGCGAGCGTGTGTTAGCCAGCCAACAGCGTGAAACCCTCAGCGAACTCAGCGTCGAAGAGGTGTTCAATCGCCGTCTGGCACTGGAAGAACTGGATGAATCGCAGCAGCAACGTCTGCAGCATCTTTTCACCACGACGTTGCATACCCTCGCCGGAGAACACGAAGCATGAAAATTCTCAGCCTGCGCCTGAAAAACCTGAACTCATTAAAAGGCGAATGGAAGATTGATTTCACCCGCGAGCCGTTCGCCAGCAACGGGCTGTTTGCTATTACCGGCCCAACAGGTGCGGGGAAAACCACCCTGCTGGACGCCATTTGTCTGGCGCTGTATCACGAAACTCCGCGTCTCTCTAACGTTTCACAATCGCAAAATGATCTCATGACCCGCGATACCGCCGAATGTCTGGCGGAGGTGGAGTTTGAAGTGAAAGGTGAAGCGTACCGTGCATTCTGGAGCCAGAATCGGGCGCGTAACCAACCCGACGGTAATTTGCAGGTGCCACGCGTAGAGCTGGCGCGCTGCGCCGACGGCAAAATTCTCGCCGACAAAGTGAAAGATAAGCTGGAACTGACAGCGACGTTAACCGGGCTGGATTACGGGCGCTTCACCCGTTCGATGCTGCTTTCGCAGGGGCAATTTGCTGCCTTCCTGAATGCCAAACCCAAAGAACGCGCGGAATTGCTCGAGGAGTTAACCGGCACTGAAATCTACGGGCAAATCTCGGCGATGGTTTTTGAGCAGCACAAATCGGCCCGCACAGAGCTGGAGAAGCTGCAAGCGCAGGCCAGCGGCGTCACGTTGCTCACGCCGGAACAAGTGCAATCGCTGACAGCGAGTTTGCAGGTACTTACTGACGAAGAAAAACAGTTAATTACCGCGCAGCAGCAAGAACAACAATCGCTAAACTGGTTAACGCGTCAGGACGAATTGCAGCAAGAAGCCAGCCGCCGTCAGCAGGCCTTGCAACAGGCGTTAGCCGAAGAAGAAAAAGCGCAACCTCAACTGGCGGCGCTTAGTCTGGCACAACCGGCACGAAATCTTCGTCCACACTGGGAACGCATCGCAGAACACAGCGCGGCGCTGGCGCATATTCGCCAGCAGATTGAAGAAGTAAATACTCGCTTACAGAGCACAATGGCGCTTCGCGCGAGCATTCGCCACCACGCGGCGAAGCAGTCAGCAGAATTACAGCAGCAGCAACAAAGCCTGAATACCTGGTTACAGGAACACGACCGCTTCCGTCAGTGGAACAACGAACCGGCGGGTTGGCGTGCGCAGTTCTCCCAACAAACCAGCGATCGCGAGCATCTGCGGCAATGGCAGCAACAGTTAACCCATGCTGAGCAAAAACTTAATGCGCTTGCGGCGATCACGTTGACGTTAACCGCCGATGAAGTTGCTACCGCCCTGGCGCAACATGCTGAGCAACGCCCACTGCGTCAGCACCTGGTCGCGCTGCATGGACAGATTGTTCCCCAACAAAAACGTCTGGCGCAGTTACAGGTCGCTATCCAGAATGTCACGCAAGAACAGACGCAACGTAACGCCGCACTTAACGAAATGCGCCAGCGTTATAAAGAAAAGACGCAGCAACTTGCCGATGTGAAAACCATTTGCGAGCAGGAAGCGCGCATCAAAACGCTGGAAGCTCAACGTGCACAGTTACAGGCGGGTCAGCCTTGCCCACTTTGTGGTTCCACCAGCCACCCGGCGGTCGAGGCGTATCAGGCGCTGGAGCCTGGCGTTAATCAGTCTCGATTACTGGCGCTGGAAAACGAAGTTAAAAAGCTCGGTGAAGAAGGTGCGACGCTACGTGGGCAACTGGACGCCATAACAAAGCAGCTTCAGCGTGATGAAAACGAAGCGCAAAGCCTCCGACAAGATGAGCAAGCACTTACTCAACAATGGCAAGCCGTCACGGCCAGCCTCAATATCACCTTGCAGCCACTGGACGATATTCAACCGTGGCTGGATGCACAAGATGAGCACGAACGCCAGCTGCGGTTACTCAGCCAACGGCATGAATTACAAGGGCAGATTGCCGCGCATAATCAGCAAATTATCCAGTATCAACAGCAAATTGAACAACGCCAGCAACTACTTTTAACGACATTGACGGGTTATGCACTGACATTGCCACAGGAAGATGAAGAAGAGAGCTGGTTGGCGACACGTCAGCAAGAAGCGCAGAGCTGGCAGCAACGCCAGAACGAATTAACCGCGCTGCAAAACCGTATTCAGCAGCTGACGCCGATTCTGGAAACGTTGCCGCAAAGTGATGAACTCCCGCACTGCGAAGAAACTGTGGTATTGGAAAACTGGCGGCAGGTACATGAACAATGTCTCGCATTACACAGCCAGCAGCAGACGTTACAGCAACAGGATGTTCTGGCGGCGCAAAGTCTGCAAAAAGCCCAGGCGCAGTTTGACACCGCGCTACAGGCCAGCGTCTTTGACGATCAGCAGGCGTTCCTTGCGGCGCTAATGGATGAACAAACACTAACGCAGCTGGAACAGCTCAAGCAGAATCTGGAAAACCAGCGCCGTCAGGCGCAAACTCTGGTCACTCAGACAGCAGAAACGCTGGCACAGCATCAACAACACCGACCTGACGACGGGTTGGCTCTCACTGTGACGGTGGAGCAGATTCAGCAAGAGTTAGCGCAAACTCACCAAAAGTTGCGTGAAAACACCACGAGTCAAGGCGAGATTCGCCAGCAGCTGAAGCAGGATGCAGATAACCGTCAGCAACAACAAACCTTAATGCAGCAAATTGCTCAAATGACGCAGCAGGTTGAGGACTGGGGATATCTGAATTCGCTAATAGGTTCCAAAGAGGGCGATAAATTCCGCAAGTTTGCCCAGGGGCTGACGCTGGATAATTTAGTCCATCTCGCTAATCAGCAACTTACCCGGCTGCACGGGCGCTATCTGTTACAGCGCAAAGCCAGCGAGGCGCTGGAAGTCGAGGTTGTTGATACCTGGCAGGCAGATGCGGTACGCGATACCCGTACCCTTTCCGGCGGCGAAAGTTTCCTCGTTAGTCTGGCGCTGGCGCTGGCGCTTTCGGATCTGGTCAGCCATAAAACACGTATTGACTCGCTGTTCCTTGATGAAGGTTTTGGCACGCTGGATAGCGAAACGCTGGATACCGCCCTTGATGCGCTGGATGCCCTGAACGCCAGTGGCAAAACCATCGGTGTGATTAGCCACGTAGAAGCGATGAAAGAGCGTATTCCGGTGCAGATCAAAGTGAAAAAGATCAACGGCCTGGGCTACAGCAAACTGGAAAGTACGTTTGCAGTGAAATAACTATTTAGCAGGATAATGAATACAGAGGGGCGAATTATCTCTTGGCCTTGCTGGTCGTTATCCTGCAAGCTATCACTTTATTAGCTACGGTGATTGGTAGCCGTTCTGGTGGTTGTGATGGTGGTATGAAAAAAGTCATTTTATCTTTGGCTCTGGGCACGTTTGGTTTGGGGATGGCCGAATTTGGCATTATGGGCGTGCTCACGGAGCTGGCGCATAACGTAGGAATTTCGATTCCTGCTGCCGGGCATATGATCTCGTATTATGCACTGGGGGTGGTGGTCGGTGCGCCAATCATCGCACTCTTTTCCAGCCGCTACTCACTCAAACATATCTTGTTGTTTCTGGTGGCGTTGTGCGTCATTGGCAACGCCATGTTCACGCTCTCTTCGTCTTACCTGATGCTCGCCATTGGTCGGCTGGTATCCGGCTTTCCGCATGGCGCATTTTTTGGCGTCGGAGCGATCGTGTTATCAAAAATTATCAAACCCGGAAAAGTCACCGCCGCCGTGGCGGGGATGGTTTCCGGGATGACAGTCGCCAATTTGCTGGGCATTCCGCTGGGAACGTATTTAAGTCAGGAATTTAGCTGGCGTTACACCTTTTTATTGATCGCTGTTTTTAATATTGCGGTGATGGCATCGGTCTATTTTTGGGTGCCAGATATTCGCGACGAGGCGAAAGGAAAGCTGCGCGAACAATTTCACTTTTTGCGCAGCCCGGCCCCGTGGTTAATTTTCGCCGCCACCATGTTTGGCAACGCAGGTGTGTTTGCCTGGTTCAGCTACGTAAAGCCATACATGATGTTTATTTCCGGTTTTTCGGAAACGGCGATGACCTTTATTATGATGTTAGTTGGGCTAGGGATGGTGCTGGGGAATGTGCTAAGTGGCAGGATTTCAGGACGTTATTCACCACTGCGCATTGCAGCAGTAACTGACTTTATCATTGTACTGGCGCTGCTGATGCTTTTTTTCTGCGGCGGCATGAAAACAACGTCGCTTATTTTTGCTTTTATTTGTTGCGCGGGATTATTTGCCCTTTCAGCACCTCTGCAAATATTGTTACTACAAAACGCCAAAGGCGGAGAGTTATTAGGTGCCGCAGGTGGGCAAATAGCGTTTAACCTCGGTAGCGCCGTCGGCGCATATTGCGGAGGTATGATGCTGATGCTGGGGCTGGCATATAATTACGTGGCGCTGCCTGCCGCCCTGCTTTCGTTTGCTGCGATGTCGTCGTTGCTGCTGTATGGTCGCTATAAGCGCCAGCAAGCGGCGGATAGTCCGGTGCTGGCGAAACCACTGGGGTAGATTACTGTCACGGTGCGCGTTGCTTATTGCCGGATGCGGCGTGAACGCCTTATCCGCCCTACGCGGTTCTGGCACATTTTGTAGGCCTGATAAGACGCGGCAAGCGTCGCATCAGGCATGATGCGCCAATTGCCTACGTTTTTTACTCTTGTGGCCATAACCACGCAGCGCCGCGTACGCCGCTGGAATCACCGTGCTTCGCCTTACGCACCGGCGTTTCACATTCGCCGCCGAAGACAAATTGTTTAATCAACTGCGGAACCGTTTGATATAAACGGTCTACATTGCTCATCCCGCCCCCAGGACAATCACATCCGGATCGAGAATATTCACGACATGTGCCAGCGATTTTGCCAGCCGCAGCTCGTAGCGACGCAATGCCAGTTCCGCTACCGGATCGCTTTCTTCAACCAGGCTGATAATTTCACTGCCTTTCAGCGCATGTCCGCTCAAACGACGATAATCCGTCGCGAATCCAGTGCCCGAAATAAAGGTTTCAATACAACCTTGTTTACCGCAATAACAAGGGACTTCCTCGCGATAACGCAGTTCGTCTTCGTCCATCCACGGTAGCGGATTGTGTCCCCACTCACCTGCCGTGCCATTGCCGCCGATATGCGCCCGCCCATTGAATGCCACGCCCGCGCCGCATCCCGTGCCGATAATCACGGCAAATACCGTCTGCGCTCCCGCTGCCGCGCCATCTACCGCTTCTGAAACCGCCAGACAGTTGGCGTCATTTGCCAGCCGCACTTCCCGCTGCAACCGCGCGCTTAAGTCTTTATCGAATGGCTGACCGTTGAGCCAGGTTGAATTGGCATTCTTCACCACACCGGTGTAGGGCGAAATCGAACCTGGAATGCCCATACCTACCGTTCCGCGCTGCCCTGTCGCCTGCTCCGCCATATCAACCAACGTGGCGATCGTTTCAATAGTCTGCCGGTAATCATCACGCGGCGTGGGCAGACGATGGCGGTACAACTGCTCCCCTGCATCGCCCAGTGCAATCACTTCAGTTTTGGTGCCGCCTAAATCGATACCTATACGCACGGTACTCTCCTTATTTTTTTCAATATCAATAGCGTAGAGACGGACAACCGGATTGGCAATGCAAGGCCGCCGACAATTCGTTATCATGCCCGCTAAATTTAACGACAAGGCCGTGGAAATTATCATGCTGTGGTTCAAAAATTTAATGGTTTACCGTCTTAGCCGCGAGATTTCGCTGCGTGCAGAAGAGATGGAAAAACAGCTAGCCTCGATGGCATTTACCCCATGCGGCAGCCAGGACATGGCGAAGATGGGCTGGGTTCCTCCGATGGGATCGCACAGCGATGCGTTAACGCACGTTGCCAATGGTCAAATTGTTATCTGCGCGCGCAAAGAAGAAAAAATCCTCCCGTCTCCGGTGATTAAACAGGCGCTGGAAGCGAAAATCGCCAAACTGGAAGCGGAACAGGCGCGTAAGCTGAAGAAAACCGAAAAAGATTCGCTGAAAGACGAAGTGCTGCACTCTCTGTTGCCGCGTGCTTTCAGCCGTTTTAGCCAGACAATGATGTGGATCGACACGGTTAACGGTTTGATTATGGTGGACTGCGCCAGTGCCAAAAAAGCGGAAGATACGCTGGCACTGCTGCGTAAAAGCCTGGGGTCGTTACCGGTTGTACCATTGAGCATGGAAAACCCGATTGAACTGACGCTGACCGAATGGGTACGTTCCGGTAGTGCGGCACAGGGCTTCCAGTTGCTTGATGAAGCCGAGCTGAAATCGTTGCTGGAAGATGGCGGAGTGATCCGCGCGAAGAAACAAGATCTGACCAGCGAAGAGATCACCAATCACATTGAAGCCGGAAAAGTGGTGACTAAACTGGCGCTCGACTGGCAGCAGCGCATTCAGTTTGTGATGTGCGACGATGGTTCGCTCAAGCGTCTGAAGTTCTGCGACGAGCTGCGCGATCAAAACGAAGATATCGACCGTGAAGATTTCGCCCAGCGTTTTGATGCCGATTTTATCCTGATGACTGGTGAACTGGCAGCGTTAATTCAAAACCTGATTGAAGGATTAGGTGGCGAAGCACAACGTTAATTGCTGATTTTCCTTTAATGCCGGATGCGACGCCTGCTGCGTCTTATCCGGCGTACGAAGCCACACCAGGCATATAATTATTCGCTACGGCGGGCAATAATTTTTAGCGCAGCAGTATTATGCGTTTTACGCTGTAACTTGCTCCATGGACGTTGTGTCATTGTTTTTCCTCAAGCCAGTGACGCGCTTCACTGCGAATTTTCCGCATTGCCCCGGTTTTCACTAAATCCCGTAACAGCGAAAGATCGGGTTGTTCGACAAATAAGAGTAATGATGGATCCTCTTTTAACCACGTCGTTTTCACATCGGCAGCGAGCTGTGGATTATTCATAGCTAGCGACCGATGCCGAGACTCGGTCAATGTCGTTAACAACGACGCCGGGGTATGTGCGTTGCGTAATGCCGTTTGGCGCAAATGATCATTGCGACTTTGCAGCAATGCACGCCACCATTCATCATCTGATTTAT
>OGXX01002900.1_pt1 | contig 14924 bp, 9 predicted proteins | sample 1576301 | NCBI WGS metagenome assembly OGXX01 (sample SAMEA3541469, study PRJEB24748) | human gut metagenome | biome: human gut; feature: human-associated habitat; material: faeces | place: China | collected 2012
GTCTGCTGATAATTGGGATGGATTCCTTCCTTCATTGCTCTTGTTCACCCCTTTCTGGTTCACTCGTCGCCGCGGCATCGCCGCAAACGCAACTGTGATAATAGCACACTCTTCCCGCAAATGCAAGCATTTTTCGCTATTTTCACAAAGAAATTTCTTCTCCGCAGGCGAAGAAATACAGAATGCGCTCCGTCACCGGCTTTTCCAGTATCCGCGACAGCGCTCCGGCGTAAGCGTCCAGCTGCGGCCGATATGCCTCCGCCCGCTGGGACGCCTCTGCCGCTGTCACCCGATCAGTCTTGAAATCCACCACCGTCAAACCCGCCGTCGTCTCAAACACGCAGTCTGCCACGCCCTGCAGGAGTATCTCCTCCCCTGCTGCCGCGACGTCATAAATACCCGCATCGGTGAGCAACGCGAAGCGGTACTCTCGCCACACCTGCGGCGCAGTCCGTATCCTCTCTGCCAGCGGCGACGCCAAAAACCGCGCCAGCGCCGGGATGTCCAGCGCCGCCGCCTGCTCCGGCGTCAGCAGCCGTCGGGCCGTCAGCGTCTCTGCAAAAGCCGTCACTGCCTCTGGTACCGCAGGAGTATCCAGCGGCAGAAACTGCATCGCCAGGTGCATGGCTGTACCGCGCTCTGCCCCGGTCAGTCCGCGCTTTTCCTGCAAAAACCGCGGCTTCTCCGGTGCGGCGGTCCGCCGCGCCGGCAGCGTCCCATCGGCGATCTCCTGATCGATGGCCCGCCCCTTCAGCTGGGTAGCCGTCACCTTGGAGGGCGTCACTGTCGCCGCTCTGTGACTGTACCGGAACGCCAGCGCCGCCTCGTCCGGCTGCGGATCCGGTGCCTGCGCTTCCGGCTCCTCCGCCGGCATCGCCGCACCGCCGTCCTCCTCACCGCTGATGCGGTGCAGCCGCAGCGCCAAGCCCTCCGGCCCGTCGTACAGTACCGCGGGACGTACCCCGGTGTAATCGTGGAACACCCCTGCCTGATATGTGCTCAGCAGCGCCAGCAGCAGCCAATCGCCCGGGCAGTTTACCGCGGCCACCGCCTCCGGCGGCGCCGGCAGTTCTGCCAGTGCACACAGCTCCTTGAGGTGCTTGTCCGGGTTTTTCCGCGAGCATACCATGATGAGCTTCTCCTGTGCACGGGTCATGGCTACATACAGTATCCGCAGCTCCTCCGCCTTGGCTTCCCGTTCCAGCGTCAGCGCCAGCGCCGTTTTGGAGACGGTGTCGTACCGCAGCCGGCGTTCCACCTCCACGCGCTCCGCACCAACGCCCAGCTGGGGATGGACCAGCACCGGCCGATCCAGGTCCTGCCGGTTGAAGCTCCTGTTCAAGTCAGCCAGAAACACCACCGGAAACTCCAGGCCTTTGGACTTATGCACGCTCATCAAGCGCACACCGCCCGCCGCACCTGCAGCGGTAATGGCCGGCGCATCGCCGCTTTCCAGCAGCTGCCGTACCTGCCGCACACAGTCAAACAGACTCGTTCTGCCGCCCTGCACAAGCCGCCGTATATAGTCATACAGTGCCCTCAGACGCGCCTGGCGGGCTGTACCGTCCTCCATGGCACCGAAGATCGCCTGCACCCGGCAGCGGTCATAGATATACCACAGCAGTTTATCGGCGGACAGTTCCCGCGCCACCTGCCGCAGCTCATGCAGCAGCGACAGAAACGCCTGCGCGTCCTCACCCTCATCCTGCCGCAGCGCCTCGTAATAATCCCCCTCACGCTGTACGGCCCGTATCTCCGCCAGCCGGTCGGCGCTCATGCCTACCAGTGGCGAACGCAGCACCGCGATCAGCGGCACATCCTGCCGTGGGTTATCCACCACCTCCAGCAGTGACAATACCACTGCGACCTCCATCGCCGAGAAGAAATCCTCACTTTCCCCGCCGTCGCAGGGGATCCCCTCCCGTGCCAAGGCGGCGGCGAATACCGTCTGCCGGGCGCTGGGTGAGCGCATCAGTATCACGATATCCTCCGGTGCTGCCGGACGCATGGTGCCGTCCTCACCCCGGACAGTGAACCCTTTGTCCAGCATACGGCGAATACGCTTTGCCACGAACCGCGCCTCGGCCTCCGCCCGGTCGAACCGCTGCTCCGGTGTGTCCTCCACAGCCAGATAGTGGAACTCCGTCTCCCGCGGCACCTCCGGATAGTATTCCGCCCCAAAGTGAAGATGCTGCTCCTCTGTATAATCAAGCTCGCCCATTTCCCGGGACATCAGCGCCGCAAACACAAAGTTCGCAGCCGCCAGCACCTCCCGGCGTGACCGGAAGTTACGGCTCAGTACCCGACGCCGCGGCGCACCTGGCTCAGCGTGGTCCGCATCGGCATAGGTCCTGTATTTTTCCAGGAATATCCCCGGTTCCGCCAGCCGGAACCGGTAGATGCTCTGCTTCACATCGCCCACGGCAAAGATATTCTCTCCCTGCCGCGATACCGCCCGGAAGATACAGTTCTGCACTTCATTAGTGTCCTGATACTCGTCCACCATGATCTCCCGGTACCGCCGGGACACCTGCTCACCAAGCTCCGTGGGCGTTCCGTCCTGGCGGCACAGCATCTGCACGGCGTAGTGTTCCTGGTCAGAGAAATCCATAGCGTTCCGCCGCACCTTCTCTGCCCGGAACCGCTTGTCGAAGTCCTCTGTCAGCGTCAACAGCGCCCGCATAGCGGGCGCGATGACCTGCAGATCGCCCAGCAACTCCGTCTCCGCCGTCTGATACGGCGCGGACAGCTTCTTCAATGCGTCACGGCACTTTTCCAGCACCGCCCGCGCCGCGTCCTTCGCCCCGGCGCATTCGTCCCCCTTCACCACGCCCATCCGCCGGAAGGCCGGCTGCACACAGCCCATGGCATCCCAGCCTTCCCGGGCCGCGGCCGCGTATTCCCGCAGCTGCGCCGCCGTTTCCAAAAACCGATCTCCGTAGGCGTTATACACGCTCTCGCAGTCTTCCATATCCTTCACGGCGCGTTCCAGCCGCCCCGCCCAGTAACTGGCGCGGCGCACCGTGTCCTCCATGATCGTCCGGCCGTACACGCTGTCGCCCAGCCGTTCCGGCAGGTTCGCCCAGCTCTCCGCAGCCTTCTCCAACCACTTGTCCGGGTAGGGATGGCTCTGCAATTTTCCGTGCAGCTCCGGCACCAGCGCCGCCAACGCCCGGTCATCCCGGCCAAAGCCCAGCGTCTCCGCCAACGCCCGGCAGCCCTCGTCCCCCTGCTCGATCCGCTGATAGAACGCCTCCAGTGCATCCTCCAGTGCCCGCTGCTTCAGCACGCCGGCCTCCGTCTCATCCAGGATACGGAAGTCCGGCGTCAGACTCCGCCCATCCACCGGCTCCAGCAGATGGATATGCTCCCGCAGCAGCCCTGCACAGAAGCCGTCCACCGTCTTGATGTCCGCCTGATACACCCGGAACATCTGCTGCCGCAGGTGACTGTTCTCCGGGTCCTGTGCCACCCGCTTCGCCAGCTCTGCGGCCAGCTTTGTCCGCAGTTCGGCGGCAGCGGCGCGGGTAAATGTGATAATAAGGAAATCGTCTATGTGGCAGTGTTCCTCCGTTAGATAAGCGAACACACGCTCTACCAGCACCTTCGTCTTGCCGGATCCGGCGGCGGCGGACACCAGCAGGCTGCCGCCCCGGTCCTCCACTGCCCCACGCTGCTGTGCCGTCAGTTGGATGTCAGCCACGGCGCGTCACCTCCTCGTCCACCAGCTGCCAGAATTCTTCCGGCGTGGTCTTTTGCAGATAATGGGGCTTGTCCCGCTTCTCGTCAAACCAGCAGGCCGACGCGAAGGGACACCAGTCGCAGGCACTTTCCTGAGGCCCCCTGCGGCATGGATCTGCGTCAATATTGCCATCGCCCAGCTCCCGGGCTACCTTCCGCAGCAGCTCGTCCACATACCGGCCCATTTTGCCCATCTGAGCTGCATCCGCCAACACACTGGCCGCCAAACCGCTGACCGAACCGTCCTTTTTCACTGCAATAGGCAAATAGCAGGGTGACTCCAGCGCATTGTGCTCCATGGCTGTCAGCACCTCTGGGTCGGACAGCACCATGCCCGTCCGACGCAGCTCGCCCCGCAGCAGCGCGGCCAGCTTGTCCGGCGCGATGGCCCGATCCGCCTTTTTAACGACGTCCCTCGCCGGCAGGTACAGCACTCCCGCCGGCTCCACCGCCACCCCAAAATAGTCCCCGCCGTACCGCTGCAGTGCGAAAAGATACAGCAGCATCTGAATACCCAGGCCGTAGCGCACATCCGCCAGATCAAAAGCCTTTTTCCCGGTTTTGTAGTCCACTACTCGCAGATATAGCTTCCCGTTCTTCAGCCAGCCGTCCACCCGATCCACCTTACCGGTGACGGACAGCGTGGTATCTCCCGCCGTCACCGTGACGGCAGGCAGCTGTCCGTTTTTGCCGCCGAAGCCCAATTCAAAGGCCACAGGCCGGAAATCCGAATGCTCCAGCTCATCCAGCACGTTCTCAACAATGACCAACGCCGTCTCCCGCAGCCGGGAAAACAGATACCGGAACCGTGCGCTCTTCTCGCCGTAGCCGTCGATGACTGTCCGGACATACTCATCCGTATACTGCCGCACCAACGCCGCCAGCGCCGGTCTTTCCGGCCGCTTCCCCTGCTGCTCCACCTCCCGCAGAACATTCTCCAGCAGATAGTGGATAAACGTCCCCACCTCCGGCGCCTGGAAATCCGCCTTTGTCCGTTCCCTGGCCCGCAGGCCGTACTCCATGAAATAGCCAAAGTGACAGCTCTTCACCTGGTCCAGCCGCGAGGCGGACATGGCCAGCGTACTGCCGTACAGGCTGCGTACCGCCCCGGGTGACAGCCTTCCCCGGCCCATAGCCCGGGCCGCTGCCATCTTCTCCAGCGTACCGCCCTGTCCATGCATCTCAAAATAACGCCACAGCGCACCGCCGGGCCGCTGTCCCGCCAGTGCCAGCGCTGCCGCAGGCAGTCCGCAGCGGTACGCGCCGTCTTCCCGTTGTATTTCCACTTGAGGGAACAGCTTGCGGATACGCTCTACCACAAAGGACGGCAGCAGCTTCGCCCCCGACTCATCGCCGGCGCACCAGGACACGGTCAGTGTCTCCGTTGGCTGGGCCAGGGCGGCATAGATATTCTGCAGCTCATTGCTCAGCGGGTCGAACGTGGCGTCGGACAGCAAGATTCCCTGCTGCTGCAAAAGCTCACGCTCCTGTTCGTCCAATATACCGCCGCCCTTCTCCACCGTGGGCAGCACATGGTCATTGGCGCCCAGCAGGAAAAGATGCCGCACTGTATGGCGGTCATTTCGCGTCAGGGGGCTTACCTTTACCTGGTCCAGCGCAGCGGGTATGGTGGCCACGGCATACTGGCTCAGCGTCAGCCGCAGCAGCCGCGCAAACTCATCGCCGTCCACCTCCGTGTCACCCAAAAGCGCCACGAACTGATCCAGCACATCACAGAATATCCGCCACAGCTGGGCATATTCCTCTGCCGCCTGCATCTGCCCCTGCTCCAGCAATTCTTTCTCCCGCTGTTCCAACACGGCCGGTGTACCGGCGTCCTCCGCAAATCTGTAAAGTGCTTCAGCTTTACCTCTTACCGTTTTATTGACTTTCATCCCATCACTCAGGGTAAGAAACAGTTTTCTGACTTTTCTTCTGACCGCGTTTATCTCGGCCAGCTGTTCCCGGCGATAATCAGTTATCTCTCCGCTGTATCCATCCGGGTCTGCCGTCCAGTCGGCGTCCCGCAGCCACATATTACCCCGAATTTCCCAACGGATCACGTAGTTTTCCAGAAGATCGCATTCCGCCGCCGTCAGTGCCGTCATGCCGGTCTTCAGGCACCGGAACACGTCCTCATACTCAAAGCCGCCTGTCACTGCGTCGACGGCGGACAGCAGCAGCGTCAGGACCGGCTGCTCCAAAATGTCGCTCCGGCGGCTGATATAGGCAGGGATATCATCGCGGCGGAACACGGCCTCCAGCAACGGGCCATATACCTCCATATTCCGCGCCGCCACGGCCATCTCACGCCAGCGAACGCCATTTTGTGCCAGCGCCCGCAGCTGCGCGGACACATACTCCACCTCGGAATAGGCGGTATTGGCCTGGTACAAGGTAATGGACGGCGTGCTGCCCGTCCACGCTTTTTCCGCGCCGAGGAAGTATCGCTCCAGGTGCGAAAACGTTGTATCACTTTTACTGACAAGGTTTGTTACTTCACATATACAGCAGGCATCTTTTGCCAGTCTGCGCAGGCGTTCCCGCTGCTGTATGCCGTTGCGGAAGAGCTGCGGGTCGCTGTCATCGCCCAGCAGAGTCACTGTAACAGAGTTGGCCTGTTTCAGCGCGGCGGCAATGATATCCTCCTCCGTTCGGTTGAAATAGGAAAACCCATCAATGTAGATATCTTTTCCGCATAAATAATCCGAATTCGGCAGTTTATCGCAGAGTTTCTGCACTTTTGACCGGGCATCAAAGTCGCCGCCGTGGAGTCGCGCGTCATAAGCGCCGAACAGCAGCGCCGTAGAGCGCAGCTTATCTCCGGCGGCGCCCGGAATGTCCTGAACCTGTTGCAGCAGAAGGGACGGCGCGATTTTATAGGCGTACAACTCATCGGCCAGGGCCACCAGCTCCCGCAGAAAGGCCGGGCGCTGTGACGGCTTGGAAAACACCGTCAAATATGATGAAACTTCCTGCAAGGCGCGGCGCATTATCAGTATTTTACCACCATTATCTAACGTTATATCGGATATGCCTCCGGTTTGTGACAGTACGCGGGTGGCAAGGCTCTGGAAGCTCAGCACCTCCCCGTCACGGCTGGCGGTATCCCCCAGCGCGCGGCAGAGATCCAGCTCCGCCTCGTGGGTGGCGTGCTCCGGTACCAGCAAAATCTGCGGGCGCTCAAACCGTTGTGCCGCAATGGTTTCGAGCACCAGCTTACTTTTTCCCGCACCGGCGCGGCCGGTGATGATACGCAGCTTCACCGCGTCACCTCCCCTGTTTTCTCCCCCATAGTATACCGCAAACCGTCCCTTATGGGAAGTAAAAGTCGAAAAAAGGACGCGGGATCTTCCCGCGCCCTTTGACGGTGCATGTCACTTTCGTTTACTTTATGCTGCTTTTGTTGGCGCTCTCCTGCGCTCTTATTTATACCTTTTTGTCACCTGTGGTACACCATAGCGCAGCGTTTGTTAAAGGGTCATGGTGCGGCGCAGCTCGTCCCGGTTTTCCACGGTGACGGTCACCAGACGCACCCGGGGATGACCGGCCACGGCCCGGAGAAATTCCGTGTCCGCCTTTTGCAGGACGCCCAGAACGGGAAGGTAACCGTCCAGGGCCGCGAGCACCGCTTCGCAGAATTTTTTGGCACCGGACTCCGCCGGGCCCAGCTCGTCCATCAGCAGGACGTCCCCGTCACGGTCACGCAGGGCCGCCGTGCCCAGCGTGTCGAACCTATCGCAGGAATAAGCGCCGCAGTAAAACAGCAGATTTTCCGCCGACGGTACTCCGCCCACTGCGGGCAGCAGATGCACAGAGGGCCGGTCCAGCACGCCTGTTACCCGCACCGTGCGGAAGCCGCAGGGTGTACGCCCGGCCAGCAGGCAGCGCGCCAGCGTGGACTTGCCCACGCCCTTGTCACCGGTGAGGAACAGATGGTCAGTGCATGGGGCAGCCATGGTGTACCTCCCCTGCCGCTTCGCGCCGTGCGGCACGGACGCAGATCATCTCACCGGCGATGGACACGGCGATCTCCTCCGGCGTCACGGCCTTGATGGGTGTGCCCACCGGCGTGTGGACAAAGGCGATCTTCTCCTCGGGAATGCCCGCCTCCCGCAGGCGCTGGTTGACGAAGGCCGTTTTCTTCCGGGAGCCGATGACGCCCACATAGGCCGTCTCGCCCCGCAGCACCTGCACCTCCGCCTGAAAGTCGTGCTCATGGCCGTTGGTCATGATGACCACATAGTCCTCCGGCGTCAGCGTCAGGTAGTCGCTGATGCGGTCAAAGTCGCCGCAGATGGTCCGGTCCGCCTGGGGAAAATGCTCCGCCGTGGCAAAGCCCGGCCGATCATCCACCACCACGGGACGGAAGCCAATCGTCCGCAGCAGAGGCGTCAGCGCACGAGCGATATGTCCCGCGCCGAAAATGACCGCGCGCTCCCCCACCGGCAGCGGCAGGGAGAACACGCCCTCGCCTGTCTCCGCCGTCTCGGCGATATGGGGTGCGGCGCCGTCCAGCGGCAGCACCAGCCAGCCGGGCACACGGTCACGCACACAGCGCAGCACCTCCGCCGCCAGCGCGTCCCAGACGCGATCCGACAACCGGGCGGGAGTGAACAGCACCGTCACATCGCCGCCGCAGGCCATGCCCAGCTCACCGTCACGGGAGAGCTTGAAGTCATACAGGGCGTCCACGTGCTGACCGGCCAGCAGCGCCCGGGCCAGCTGAATGGACCGCAGCTCCACCGCGCCGCCGCCGATTGTGCCGGAGAGCAGACCCTCCGCCCCCACCAGCATCTGGCTGCCCGCGCCGCGGGGGGCAGAGCCGTCATCCCACACGATGGTGGCCAGCACGGTGTCCTTCTGCTTTTCCCGCTGGTAGAGCAGGGTCTGGAAGATGTTGTTCATATGTGTCTCCTTTCAAGGGCCATAGGGAGCGGCGGTGCCGCTCCCTGTTCGTTTATTCAGCCGGCGGCCTCCACAGCGGGGAGAGAATTTGCCACCAGCGCGTTGTACTGGTCGATGGTCAGGTCGCAGTGGTAGAACAGTTGGAAATAGGTCTGGGTGACCTCGTACATATCGTAGTCAGCGGCCTCGGGGTACAGGACCTTGGCCATCCACTGCATACCCAGGATGCGCTGGACGCTTGGCGGGAAGCCCATCCAGTTGTAGGGGCCGAAGGGCACCTCGTAATACTTGCCGTCCTTGATGGCAGGTATGGTCTGCCAGTTCTCGTTACCGGCCACGGTGCTGTAAATGCTGCCGGGGGCGAAGAACACGATAGAGGGGTCCCAGTTCAGGATCTGCTCCATGTCCACCTCGTTGCCGGTACCCTTGGAGGAGGGCTCGTCCACCACAGCCAGATTATTGCACAGCATATCGACGACCTCGGCGTGATAGGAGTCCCTGGCGATGACGTTCAGGCCCTCTTCACCGGTGATATACAGGACATCGGCCTTCTCCACGCCGTCCACGATGGCCTTGACGGTGTCATAGGCATTGCGGCAGTAGTCGGCCAGGGCCTGACCCTCGTTGGGCATAGCCAGCAGGTCGCTGAGCATGGCATAGGTATCGTCCATGGAGGCCAGGTAGGCGTCAATGTGGACAAAGGGGATTCCGGTCTGTTCCTGCAGGCCGTCCAGGTCCTCCGCCATGGTGCTCTTGGGCTCGCCCACATCGATGACCACGTCGGGATCGGCCGTCAGCAGCGTCTCCAGGTTCAGTTCGCCCTTGCCGCCGTACAGCTGGCCCAGCAGGGGCAGGTCCAGATACTTCTGGTCAAAGTAATTCTCGGCGGTCTTGTCCCAGGCATTGGCCACACCCACCATCTTGTCCGGGGCGATGGCAAAGACCACCATCTGGGCCAGAGGGCCGGAGACGGCGACCTTCTGGATATCGGTGGGGACGGTGACCTCGCGGCCGCAGGAGTCGGTGAACACGCGGGTGGTGTCCTCCGTCCGGGTGCTGTCGTCGATCTTGTCGTCCTGGGCCTTCCGGCCGCAGGCAAACAGGGTCAGGCTCATCACCAGCGCCAGGACCAGCGCCAGCAATCGTTTTGTCTTGTTCATATGTGTTCTCCTTCTTCTGTTGAAAATGCAATCATTCCAAAGCGGCGGACGCCGGGCAGCTGCCACGGGAAGTCCGGATCGCCGGTGGAAATAAGTTTGGCGCGGAGATCGTCCTCCGCAGGCGCTCCCCCGCCGTAGATGGTCAGGAATGTCCGGGCATCCTCCAGGGTGCGGAAGGGCTGGGGAAAGTCCAGCGCCGCACGCTGCGCCGTATAGGGGATACCGTGGGCGTCCAGCACACCGCAGGCGGCATCGAAGCTATGGCGGCCCGGCGCACGGGGCGCCCCGGAAAAGCGGTGGCACACGTCGTCACGCACCACGGCCAGCACCGTGCCACGGCATTGGCGGAGGGCAACGGCCAGTATCTCCTCCATGCTGCCGAAAAAGCAGAACACCATGGCGTCGAAGGGCTCCGGCGGCGTATAGGCCAGCACATTGGTGCACAGGGGCGTCACATTCGTAATGCCGCGGGCGTCCAGCTCCTGCCGCAGCACCGCCAGGGCGGCGGCGTCGCGTTCCGCCGCCGTGACACGGGCCGCATGGGGCGACAGGGCCAGAGACAGGTATCCCAGGCCGCAGCCGGCGTCGCAGATATGATCCGTGGGCTTCAGGTACGGCAGCAGCAGCGCCGTCAGCTTTTCGTGGAAGTCGGTGCGGCGGCAGGCATCGGCCATGAAGCGGACAGTGTCCGCCAACCAGCTAAACATGGCGGTCACCTCCCCGCACCGGCAGCAGGGCCGCGCCGTCGGGCGTATCCAGCAGCACGGACTCCACACCGTAGAGCTGCCGGATCAGGTCCGGCGTCAACACGCTGTGGGTATCGCCCTCCGCCGCCACGCGGCCCCCTTGCAGGGCCAGGACGCGGCGGGAAAAACGCAGGGCGTGCTGGGGATCGTGGGTGGAGAGCAGGACGGTGTAGCCCTGCTCCGACAGGGAACGCACCTGCTCCAGCACACGGAGCTGGTTGCCGTAATCCAGAGAGGCGGTGGGCTCGTCCATGATGAGGAGCTCCGACTGCTGGCACAGGGCGCGGGCAATGAGCACCAGCTGCTGCTCGCCGCCGGAGAGGGCGGCGAAGTTCCGCTGCGCCAGGTGGGCCACACCCAGCTGCTCCAGGGCGGTCAGAGCCTGCTGCTCCAGGGCCTTGGAGGGGCTCTGGAACGGGGACAAGTGCCGGGTCAGGCCCATGAGGGCGGTGTCCAGCACGGAATAGCCGAAGGTGGGACGGTGTATCTGCGGGATGTAGGCGATGCGGGCCGCCAGCTCCCGGCGGGAGAAGGTCCGCACGTCGCGGCCGTCCAGCGAGATGGCGCCGGTGTAGCCCTCCAGGCCGCCCAGCAGGCAGCGGAAGAGGGTGCTCTTGCCGGCGCCGTTGGCACCCAGCACGGAGAGGAAATCACCGGCGGGCACGGTAAAGGAGACATCCTCCAGCACCGGCGGGGCCTTGGGATAGGCGAAGGTCAGGTGCGATACCGTGAGGGTCACAGGCGGTCGCCTCCCTTCACCATGAGGTAGATAAAGAACGGCGCGCCCACGAAGGCCGTCAGGATACCGATGGGGATCTCCGTCGCCGCAAGGGTGCGGGCCAGGTCGTCCACCAGCAGCAGAAAGACCGCGCCGAACAGGCAGGCCATGGGCAGGAGCCTGCGGCAGTCGTTACCCACGAGGCGGCGGCTGAGATGGGGGATCACCAGGCCCACCCAGCCGATCATGCCGGAGACGGAGACGGCGGAGGCCGTCAGCACCGTGGCGCAGAGGATCACCGCCAGACGCAGGCGGTCCGTGTGGACGCCCATGGCGCGGGCTTCATCCGGCGAGAGGGTCAGCAGGTTCATGCGCCAGCGGAGCAGCAGCAGGGGCGTCAGCCCTGCCGCCATACAGACGGCGGCAAAGGCGACGGTGTGCATACGGGTGCCGGAGAGGCTGCCCATGAGCCAGTAGGTGATCTGGGGCAGTTGGTTGGTGGGATCGGCCACCAGCTTGATATAGGAGGTACAGGCCGAGAACAGCGAGCCTACCATGATACCGGCCAGCAGGAGGCTCACCACACGGCTGCCCCGGGATCGGCGGCCCACCAGATAGACCAGGGCCACGGACAGCAGGCTGGCCAGGAAGGCGAAAACGGTGACCATCACGGTGCTCTGGCCCGTCAGGATCGCCAGCGCCGCACCGAAGCAGGCACCGGAGGACGCGCCCAGGATATCCGGTGCGGCCATGGGGTTCTGGAACACAGTCTGGTAGGCGGTGCCGGCGGCGGAGAGGCCGCAGCCCACCAGGCAGGCCAGCAGGATGCGGGGCAGGCGGACGTTCCACACGGCGATGGCCATGTTGTCCGTCCAGGTCTGTTCAATGGGAAATACGCGGGAGAGGAGTATCTTTACCACCTCGCCCAAAGGGACGCCGTAGCGGCCCAGCACGAAGGACAGCAGAAACAGCGCCAGCAGCGCTGACGCCATGATCGTTATGCTGCGTGTGGGGTGCCGGGGCGTATGCATGGACGGGCCTCCCTTTTCAGTCTGTTCCGCTTCCGCGCGTACCGCGCGGCGGTTCGCTGTCTATTTTACAGGATAACGCAGAAAATGCAAGGGGTATTGTTCGGTATTGTCGTATGTTTGTCCGTCTATATCGTTTTTTGTGTTCGGAGCGGCAGACCGGCTGCGGCCGTGGAATTTCCAGTTTCTGGGAGAAAGTGGTTCGTTTTTATGCATATTGCATAATGCATATTGTGACTGATTGTGCGATATGATGACGTTTTTTGTGAAATCACCGTTGACTTTGGAATTTTGCTTTGCTACAATAGGCCCAACATTTCCGAAGCGAAAGGAGGCGGCCGTGATGACCAAGACCACGAAGAAAGCCATGAATACCATGATGACCGCCGCCTGCGCCGGTGCTGCTTTCTGCCGATCGACCGCGAGAACGCGCGCAACGCCCTGACCACCATCAACGCCGCCGCCAATCTCATCCGCGCGCACGTGTGCTCGTTCGCCATCTACCCCGAGGGCACGCGCAGCAAAAGCAGCAAGCTGCTGCCGTGGCACGCGGGCTCGCTCAAGATCGCGCAGAAGGCAAACGTCCCCATCGTGGTCGGCACGGTCGAGGGCACGGAGCGTATCGCGCGCAACGTCCCCTGGCGGCGCTCGCACGTGTATGTGCGCATCCGCGAGGTCATCCCCGCCGCGACCGTCAAGGCCGCCACGACCAGCGCGCTCACAGAGGACATCTGCGGCAAAATGCGCGCCGCACTGGGAAAATAAAAAAACGTCGCACCGAACACTCGTCCGCGAAATGCGGGCGGGTGTTTTTTCATTTCATTGGGCGCACAATGAAAGAAATGCACATGAAATTTTTATACATGTTAAGCTTTTTGATACATTTTTGCCAAAGGCCTTGAAAATGCCGGAAATGCACCGTATAATGCAGCTGTGCCCGGGCTCCCACCCCGGGCACGACCCCACAGAAATACCGGAATAGGAGGTTCATTTGCAATGATATCCCGCAAACACGCAACCAGAATCCTTGCCCTGCTGCTGGCCGTGCTGCTGTTCGGCCAACTCGCCGCATTCCAGCTGCCGGTCTCCGCCGCGAGTGCGGTGCCGGCCGGCCACGACGGCGCGGCCTATATCCCCGCCGGAGCAGACGTCAACGACCTGCTCAGCCAGACCCTGCTGAGCAATTATGACGAGGTCGGCAGCCAGCAATGGGAGTACCGCGCGACCAGCATCCTGTCGGACTACGCCGTCAAGTGGACGCCGGTCAACGGCTTTGACACCACCGGAAGCTTCTTCCGCGACCGCCTCAACGCGAGCTATCCCGCGCTCAACAGTGAATCGGCCGCACAGAGCTACGCCGTGCGCATTGAGGGGACGAGCACGGTCTACACGTTCACGAAGCTGGCTTCTCCCGCGGCGGACGCCGCAGCCCCGTCCGTGACACCGGACGCCGCGCCGAGTGCTGATCCCACCGTGACGCCGAACACCGACACCGACACCGCGCCGGATGCCGCGCTGAGCACCGCGGCCGGCACGACCGAGGACGAACCCGGCACCTACACGCTCAACATGACCTATACCGCCAGCGGCGACATCGACTTTGACGCGCTGCGCGCCGCCATCGTCGCCGCCGTCCTGCCCGGCGCGGACGTCAATGACGTGACCGTGACCTATGAGTCGAAGGCAAAGCTCCCGCCGCACGAATCGCGCTATGTCGTGCTGGAGGGCGGCTGGAACAAACTGCGTGAATTCCCGGCCATCACCGTCGGCACGTACAACGTCAAGCTCACCGTGAACGGTGCGGACACCGTCGTCTCCGTGACGCTGGTCGACGCGCGCACGCAGGCGAAGATCGTGCTCAAGGAGGGTGTGTCCCTCAGCTACACGAAGGACGCCGCCGCCATGCGCGCGCAGATCCTCGACAAGCTCATCGACTGGTCGCAGACCACCGTGAGCAAGGAGGCCGCCGCCGGGAGCATGGTCGTCGAGTACTACGGCACCGGCAGCAGCAAGCTCCTGACGCACGATGACTGGTATCCGGTCGAGGGCGGCACGGTGAAATACGGCATCGACTACACCGCGCCGAGCATCGGCGCCGGCGAAAACCAGCAGATCCGCGCGAGCTTCCCGACCACGGCCGACTACCACGGCTGCGACGCAGTCGAGGGTACGCTCACGGTGAACAAGGCATTCGTGCGCGTGCACGTCAAGTCCACCGCGATCTTCTATGACGAGAAGCCGACCACGCAGCAGTATGTCACCACGAAGCCGGAGGGCGACTTCACCATCTTCAAGGTCTACAGCGGCGTGACCAGCAACGTCAAGGGCGCGATCTACCTGCAGCTGCCGGAGAGCATCCTCTCCCCGGAGGCACTGGCAAAGATCGACCCGGCCGTCAAGCTCCTCTGCGGCAAGACGCTCACGGACATCCTCAACGACGGCATGACCCTCGGCGAGCTGCGCGCGCTGCTGCAGAAGCTCGAGAAGCCGACGGATGACCTCGCCAAGTTCCTGAAGCTCTTCAACATCGACATCTCCTCGTTCACGGAGCTGCTCAAGGTGATCAACAAGATCCCCGGCGTGTTTGACAGTACGCGCGTGGCCATCGGCTCGCCGAACCGCG
>OGXX01002904.1_pt1 | contig 14913 bp, 8 predicted proteins | sample 1576301 | NCBI WGS metagenome assembly OGXX01 (sample SAMEA3541469, study PRJEB24748) | human gut metagenome | biome: human gut; feature: human-associated habitat; material: faeces | place: China | collected 2012
GAGCCATGCAATGTCTTCGGCATGCGGTGTCTGATTGGGCCCATCGAAACGCACGTCGCGGAAATCCTTCTTCGGCGTGACGCCGCTTCCCTTACCTCCCAGATCGGCAAGACGCCTGAGGAACGCCGCCATGTCCTGACGCACGACCGTGCTCCGGCCGCGGAACTCCTTGCCTCCGGCAACGTTCCAGCCCGTCGAGATGCCCGCATGCGCAAGCCACAGGATGTCTTCGGCATGCGGCGTATTGCGGTTGACGTCCTTGAACACATTCCAATCAGCAGCTGACGGCTTCCACGTTGCGGCGTCCGAGATGTTGCGCTTCACCGCGAGACGGCGCAGGAACGCAGCCATGTCCTGTCGGTAGACGCGTGTCATGCCCTCGTAGCGCACGGTGCCGTCGCTGTTGTTGTATCCCTTGGTGATGCCGGAGTCGGACAGCCAATTGATGTCGCCTTCGTGGGGTGTGCTCGTGTTCACGTCGGTGAACCGGTAGACGGTGAGGGTGCCGGACCAATTCCTTCCGGTGCCGGAATCGAATACGACGTTGGTCGTTCCGGGACCTACCGCCTTCAGTTGGTATCCATCCGCAGCGATCACGTTGGCGTTGTCGGTCTGCCATTCGCCCATGATGAGTGGGTCGACCGACGCGAAGTAGGTTGCGTTTCCATTCCACGAATACCGGCTCACCGACAGGGAGGTCGTTGCGACCTTGCCGACTGCGAAGTGCCCCGGCAATCCTTCGAACTGCGCGGTGCTTGCGACCTTGTCGCTCACCGCGAGCGGCATCATATAGGTGCCGTTCAGGTTGAGCGGGGTTGTATCGCCGCTACCGCCGTAAATCGCGCCGGCCGCGACGCCGTTGATCATCGAGAAACCCAGCCTGTTCGCGCCCGGATCGATGAGGCTCATATAGTGGCCGTAATCGTTTTCGTTGATCTGTGCGCCATTGACGTGCTTGATGTAGTCTTCTTTCTCTTGCATCCACAGGTTGAATGCATTCACGAAATTCTTGCTCCAATCAAACGCGAGCACCTCGCCATGTGCCCCGACGCCATTGACTGTTGCGCTCCAGATATCGGATTCGTTGCCGGTGCGCATATGGCTCACGGTGTACGTCGTCTCCAATGCTCGCTGAATGGCGATGCGTTCGAGTGTGTTGTCCCATGAAGGGTTCAGGTACGCGTCTTTGCTCATGTTCTTGGCGCGCAGCCACTGCTGCACCGTCACATATGAGCCTTGGTCGTTCCTGAATTTGACACGTGCATCGTTATAGGCGTCCTCTCGCCATTTGCGCAGCTGTTGCTTGGCTTGCGTGTACACCGTGTTCTGCTGCAATTGGGCAAGCGAAAACGCGATCACACCGGAGCCAAGCGATACATTGAGATCGAAGTACGCAATGTCTTGGCTGCGCGCTTTGCCGAGCTCCTCGGCTTGTTCATGCAAATCGCCTGCATCGGGCAGCATCTGCGACTGCACGCGCATTGGCGATTGTTCCTGCGTGATTTCGAATTGGGGTACCATCGCTTCAAGATCCGCTGCCTGAGCCGTATATGGCATTGCCGTGCACAGCACCGCTGCGGCGCATGACGCACTGAGCCACCGCAGTCCCCTTGTCGTCCAATGCGCCATGATGTCCCTTTCTTCTTGGTGTGCTCTCCCGTGATCCCTCATCATCGAAAGATTATGTCAATTATATAGTTGCTCAATGGCCGCTGGTGTGTACAGCCAACCATCAACACAATATCTTCTTATTACCTTCCTGCAATCCGTCGTTTGACAAGCCATTGGGGGTACTCTTTTTTACCGATTGCCGCCAATGGGGGAGTGTGGACAGTGGCGTGTGGTCGGGCTCAAATAATCGAAAAAACGTATGAGAGAGAAGGAGCATCCCATGGAAAAGGGAACATGGGCCGATTGGGTGAGCACCATCGGAGGGGGCTGGTGGGCGTTCCGCATCTGAGCATTATCAACAATCAAGAACAGAAAGAGAGGAAACAGAGATGAGCAGGGTAAAGAAGTCCGTTCGGGGCATGGCGGTGTTGTCCGCGATTGGGTTGGCCTTGGGGCTGCTCGTGCCGTCTCCGGTGATGGCACGAGCGTGTTCCGCGGTATGAGCACGGTCGTGCGTGAGGCTTGGGGCGAACAGGTCGTGCATCACGAGGCGACCTACAAAACCGTGCATCATGATACGGTTGTCGAGAACCGCACTGAATTCTCTAACTGCAGAATTTGATAATGAGGGTTATTGATTACCCCTTTGGGATGAGGCCTCCACCTTTAGATGGAGGCCTCAACAGTATTGTTCAGGTTATCCACATTCTTCCGTAGGATATGGATGGATACGGCCATAGCCGATCGATCAATTAAACATCAGGAATGGGGACCTCTTCCATGGCTCAACCCTCCGATCGTGGAGCACACTCACTTGCCGCATGCATCCTCGCAGGCGCATTGACGTTGACTGGAACATGCGCCGGTGCTTCAGCCGCCTACGCCGACGACACGACCGGTGTCGACGCGTCGCAAACGATGCCGTCGGACACCGCTATGAGCCCGGGTGCTATGCCGCAGATGGACGTGCCTGACGAGGATGTGCCCCCGAATCCGGAACACATGTGGACGAACGCTGATATGTCGAATGATCCTGGCGCTGGAGACAACATGGCGCCACAGTCCGGCTCACGCCTGCGGCGCGCTGCGCCGAACGCGCAGTGGGGATGGGGCACGGCCGGCCCCGGCAATGCCTACAGGACTTTCCTGCAGTCGAACGGCACGCTGATGAACCCCACGCTCAAAGTGATCGACGTTTCCGAACATCAAGGCGACATCGATTGGAACCGAGTGAAGAAATCGGGCATCGACGGCGTCATCCTGCGCATCGGCTACGGTTACGGCTACGAGGATGCCCGGTTCGCGGGGTATCTGGCGCAGGTGCGCGCATTGAAGATCCCCTTTGGCATCTACCACTACAGCTATGCCTACAACACGGACTTCGCTCGCAAAGAGGGCGATTGGACGGTTCAGCTGCTGCGCAAATACGGGGTGACCGATAACGCGTTCCCGATCTTCTACGATCTTGAACAGGATGATTGGGGTGGCCACACGATGCCGACGGCGGCGGCGCAATACGAACAGATCGCCCGTGCATATTTCGGCGCGCTGTCTTCAGCCGGGTACAGCAATGTGTACATCTACAGCTACCTGAACAACATGAATACGCGGCTCAACACCGCATGGCTCCAGGCGCGCACGAAGTGGATCGCGCAATACAACACGAAGCTCGACTACACGTTCCCCCATTACAACGGTTCGCGCGGATGGCAGTACACGTCGAAGGCCTCCGTGCCCGGCATCAACGGCAACGTGGACATGAACGTCTTCGACAAGTCGCTCTACCGCGACGTGACGTTCCGCACGCCGCATGTTGACGATGTCGTATGGCTGTCGCAATACGGCGTGACGACCGGTTTCTCCGATGGCACCTTCCGCGGCATGAGCGCCGTTGTACGCCAGGACATGGCTGCGTTCCTACGCCGTGTGGCCGTGAACAGGAACATCGGCGACGCCAGAACATGGAAACCGAGCGCCGAAGATTGGAAGGCCTTTACCGACGTGCACGCGAATACGCCCCATGCCGAAGACATCCTGTGGCTTGCGCATGCCGGCATCGCCGACGGCTATGGCAACGCAGACGGCACACAGCGCTTTGAAGGCATGACGAAGGTCTATCGGCAGGATATGGCCGCGTTCCTCAAGCGCCTTGCCGATCTGGGAGGCAAGTCAGGTGGCGTGACTCCGCGCACCGATTTCACCGATGTGCACGCGAATACGCCCCACGCCGCGGATATCCAATGGCTTGGCGGGGCACGTATCACCGAAGGGTACCAGAATGCGAACGGTTCGTGGCGCTATGAAGGCATGACGACCGTCTACCGGCAGGACATGGCCGCATTCCTCCACCGTCTCGATGGCCGGCTCGCCTGATGCTGCTACGGGAGGGGAGTTGTCAGGCCGGCGCTTTCTTGCTTCGCAAACGTGGACTCCTCGGTACGCAGCACATTATCGTTTGCACACCGTATGCCGCGAGCGGGAACAGCAATAGATAGAACGGCAGTGTGTAGATGCCCTTGGCCTCCCAGAAGAGGTAGCACAGGAACCCACCCAAGAACGCCGCGCATAGGAACGTGCGTGCGAAGATCGTGGCATCCTCCATGGGACGTGCGGCCGAACGCACGCCCGATATGAGCATAGCAATCACACCGGCAAGCGCAAAGGCGTAGAGCACAGTCTGCGCGATGTTCTCGTACGAGGTGAGTCGGGCGGCGCCGGTCCCTGAAAGAATCCACTGCGGCAGTCCGGTGAATCCATGTGCCGACGACCCGTATTGTGAATACAGCGATGTCATGAATGTTGGCTCCGCCCATTCCGATGCGAGTTTTTCCGAGAAGAAATGCACGGCATCACCTGGGTCTTGCGCAAAATGCTGCATGCGTTCCCGTATGAATTCCTTGGCGACCTGTGATTGTTGCGCATAATTGCCATGAGTTTCGTGGAAAGTGCGCAGTGGAATTCCGGTCCACCAGCCGGGTGTGGTGCCTTCGCGCTCATTGAGTCCCAAGGTGATCCACGAGAGCATGGGCATACCGTTGCCGAAATCCTGATGGGTGATGTGCTCGATGATGCGCACCGGCAGTTTGGTGAGCATGTAGGCGCCGCCGAACGAGGCGATGGCCGCCACACCCTGCCACCATTTGCGGTTGGCAATCACCACGAGCGCGATGCCGATGATTGCCGCGAGCATGAGGATGATGAACGTCGATTTGAGAATCACACCAATGCCGCAGACGAGGAACCCGCCCACAAGCGCCAATACACACTGCCACGCGTGCTGTGCACGGAATGCCTGCGCGATCAGCGCAACACCGGCCACGGTGATGCTGAAGCCGACGGCGTTCGGATAGACGAAGGTGGCGAACATCAACAGTGGCACGCATGTGGCGAGCAGGGTGGCAAGGGCGGCATGGCCTGCATCGTCGAGCCCGATGAGCGTGCCCAAGCGCCACAGTGCGGCCACGAGCCCGGTAATCGCGAACGCGTTGAGAATCTGGAACGCGATGATGTTGTGCGATCCGAATATCGAGCCGGCGAACACGTACCACAGCATCGGACCCGTCTGGAACGGGTAGTACGAGAAGTAGGCGTGCGGGCTCGGCACAGCGTGCGGTCGCGCCATGCATAGTTCGGATTGTGTGCGCGACTGGCAGAATGCGGGGGAATATCTGGGTAAATCTCCATTGATCAAGGCGTCGGCCCCATCAATGAGGCTTTGTGAATCAGGGTAACCATAAGATGTCAATTCGAGCGCGGCGATCCATAGTATCTGCGTGATCATCACGAATGCGAGCAAAAACACCAGAGTACGTCGTTGCTTGATCTGCGCGATGCCATATATGATGCACATCAGCACCATGAAGAGCAATATGCACCCGCCGATGAAGGTGAACGATGGCGCGCGGAAGTGGTAATCGACACGTTCCGTGATGTTGGCGGCGCCGACGCTGTTGCCACGCTTGAACACGCAGGTGAAGATGAGCGACAGCACCAGCAGCAGCGCCACGATGGCCGCTTGAAGACCCAGGGCAACGGTGAGGAGCCAGCGGGAAATGGCCGCGCAGATACCTTTTGCCTTGTGGCGCGACTCATCTGGCATGTTTGCCCGACTGAATTTGACCGGTTCGTGGTGCTGCCCGACTGTGGTTTCTTCCGTACTACCTCCGATAACGTTGGCGGCGCGAGACATAGTGGTGCCCCCCCTGATACTGGTTGATTTCCCTGGAATATGGACGTCAGATGGTTTCTTCGATGATATAGCGTGGCCGCGCCTTGACTTCGATGTAGATCTTGGCGATGTATTCTCCCACAATGCCCAAGGCCACCAGGATCAATCCGCCCAGAATCCACATCGAGCACATCATCGACCCCCAGCCGGCCACCGCGTTGCCGGAGCATACGGAGACAAGGGTGTAGATGAGCATGGCGATGCCGACGACCACCGAGACGACGCCGGTGCCGGTGATGAGGCCCAGCGGTTTTGTGGAAAACGACGTGATGCCTTGCACCGCGAACGCGACCATCTTGCGCAACGGGTATTTCGATTCGCCGGCCACGCGTTCGCCACGCTTGTAATACACCTTGGCGGTGGGGAAGCCGAGCGAGGGCACGATGCCGCGCAGGAACAGGTTCGACTCATGGTATTGCGAGAGTGCCTCTAACGTCGTATGGCTCATCAGCCGGTAATCGGCGTGATCCGGCACCGTTTCGGTGCCCAGCCCCTTCATCAGCGCATAGAACATGTGTGCCGTGCTGCGTTTGAAGGCTGTGTCGGTCTCGCGATTGTCGCGCACGCCATACACGATTTCGGCGCCTTCGCGCCAGGCCTCCACCATGTCTGCCACAGCGTCCGGATCATCCTGCAGGTCGGCGTCCATCGAGATGGCCGCGTCCGCCTGCGAGTGCAGGGCGTGCATCAATCCGGCGAACAGCGCGTTCTGATGCCCCTTGTTGTGTGCCAGCTTCAGACCGTGGAACAACTCGGAATCCTCATCGTGCAGCGTGCGGATTACATTCCACGTGCCGTCTTGTGAACCATCATCCACAAACAGCATGCAGCTATGCTCATCGATCTGACACACGTCGATGAGCTGCTGAAGGATCTTGTGCAGTTCATCGGCTGTGGTGCGCAACCCCGGTTCCTCGTTGTAACAGGGGATAACGAGCATGATGCGCGGAGGCGTGCGGTTGTCCGCTGCCGTTGAAGTAGTGTCCAACTCCCCAATCATATATGTCAGTGTATGCCAGTGATTATTTGCCATCTATGACTAGATGCATTATTGAGTTGGTAGCTGAACCGTGTACTACACTTTTTGCGTATTTATCTGTGGCGCCCAGAAAGAATGAATCGCCCCCGAAGAAGGCCTTGTGTGATTGCCGGCAATGTCCCTGCCCTCTACGAGTAGTGTCTGGGTGTGCGAGCCCCAAGTGGCAGCCGCTGTATTCCAAGACTGCCATCTGGGACTTCGGCAAAAGCCACTACCTGTAACAATGAACGGGAGCTTCGTGCCGAGCGCCGCTACTGCAGCTGGTTCGCCGGATCCTCGAAAACCTTGGCCCACGCCTCGAAGCTCGCCATATCGGAGTTCTGGTATTCCTTGGCCAGGCTTTCCCAACGCTTGAGCAACTCCTTGGCTAGGACCAGCCCGCGCATCGTCTGTTGGCGGTAGAGCTTGCTGTCGCGCCGCAACCATGCCACCGAATCACCGTCCGGAGAGGTCACGACCGCGGAGTTCACGCTCGCGTAGGCGGGCCAGGACGCGTCGCGCGAGGGGATCAGCAGGTCCGGCTGGGTGTCGCGCATGCCGTTTCCACGTGAAACAAATGCCTTCGCAATCGTCTTCATGGCCTGCAGCCGCACGTCGATCATGCTTGGCCGCGGTTTCATGTTCGCGATGTATTCGGCCTTCGGAGTGGGGAAGTCGTCGCGATTACGTGTGGTCGCGGAATCCGGGAACCCTTCGCGTGCCTTGCGCACGTCGCCCAGTTTGGTGGCAAGCGTGTCCGCGATATAGTCGGGGCCGCGCATGATGTCGCGCAAGGCCAGATGGTGCAGGTGCATGGCGGAATAGACGAGTTCCACGCCGGCCTTCGCGTCGTCGAACAGCATGCCGTACAGGAAGTGCCATGAGGGCTTGGTGCAGTGCAGCAGGCTGCAGATCCAATGGTTGCGGTACAGGTAGTACCCCTCCCACGTGCGCGAGGGGTCCTTCGCGTGCCACGCCTGGTGCCACACGGCCACGCCCGGAAGGCAGACGGTATGGTAGCCGTGGTCCTCGGCGCGCAATCCGTAGTCCACGTCGTCGAATTTGATGAACAGCGGTTGCGCCAAGCCGATCTCGCGCATGATCTGTGTGGGGATCAGGCACATCCACCAACCGTTGAAATCGGAATCCGCGCGTCGGTGCAGCTTCGGCGAGTCCCTCAGCGGCTGCGTGGCGAAGTCATGGTTGTATTCGAGCCCGGCCGCCGGCTGTGTCCAGTACGACGCGCGGTTGTAGCGCTCGCCGAGCGTGTACAGCATCGTGCGGTTGTCGAGGTGGAACATGCCGCCGCCCACAATCGTCGGCCGTGTGCAGTAGTCGGCGAACTGCACGGCGCGCATGATCGACTCCGGCTCGCTGATCGCGTCGTCATCGAGCAGCAGCGTGTAGTCGCTCTTGCCCGCCTTCACCGTCTCGTACATCCCGCGCGCGAATCCGCCGGAACCGCCCATGTTGCGTTGGCGCAGGTAGGTGAGTTGGCTGCCCAGATCTTTCGCCACGGTCGCGAAGCCCGGCTCGTCGCGCACCAGGTCGGTGCCTTGGTCGGTGCAGTAGATCGTGTCGAGCCGCCCGCGCACATTCGCGTCGGCGGCGATCGCCCTGAGTTGGTTGAGGCAGTACGGTGCGCGGTTGAACGTGGTGATGGCGATCGACAGTGTGCCGTCACCACCGCAGCGCGCCTCAACGGGCACGCTCCACGCGGCGTCTTCGATCGTCAGGTCGTCGCTGTCGCCGGCCTTGGCGTCGAACCAGAAGAAGCCGCCGTCCATGAGGCCGGTCATGGCCAGGTCCGCGTGCACGGTCGTCGCGCGGGTCGGGGTGTGCACGTCGATGGTGCCGGCGGGTTCGAACAGGCCGCGGCCGCTCGAACGGAACAGCATGATCGTGCCGCGGCCGCGCACGCGCGCGCTGAAGCGCACGGTGTCCACGCTCGTCCAGCGCCGCCAATAGCCGGCGGGGAAGGCGTTGAAGAACGTGCACAGCGAGGCGTGGCGCCCGGCGAGCACGGTGAGCGACGCGCGGCCGTTCACTCGGAACACGTTGTGCGCGCCGTCGGCCGGCTGCGCGTGGGCCGTGTCTTCAAGCAGCGAGCGGAACTCGGTTTTCGTCATCTGCGCAAAGTCGAGCGAGACGAAGTCCTTGTGCGGGTCGAGCGTGCCTTCGCCCATGTGCGGGCGCGTCCACTCGATCGCGTACAGCGGCATCGTCAGGTCCTGATCGAGCACGGGGTAGACGACACGGCTCACCGCCTGCCATTGCGGGGCGGGTGACTGGGATTGCAAAGGATTCGTTCTCGGCATACGCCCCAGTATAACGACAGCGGCTCACTGCTTCGGCAGATCCATGAATCCCATGGAATGCAGATGATTCTTGCCCATCATCATGTCGTACTGCACCATCCTATAGTCACTCAGCAACTGCTTCGCTTTCGCGGAGAACTGCTTCGGATCCATCTCCTTGCCTTCGTTGTCGAGATAGGTGACCGACCCATCGGGTGACCAAGTGCCACCGCTCGTCACGGCGCGCGACAGTGCCGGGATTTCGTTGTGCAGTTCGGTAAGCAACGCGAGGTATGGAGAGACGCGCGCGTTGAGCTGCTGCGCCGTCTGGGCCATGAAATAGTTGGATGACGAATACGCGGCGTTCGATTCCGGCAGTTTCACATCGTGCGCCGCGGACGCTCTATTCGACCAGATGAAGTAGTCCGTCTCATGGAGCGCGATACTGTTCTTTGGATCGTTCGCCGCTGTCGTGTAGATGCCTGGCAGGGGGTCGCCGTAGAAGACGACGGTGATCGGCTTGTCGATCGCGTCGAGTTCGTCAAGGAACTGCTTCGTCGCTTCGTCGGTGCGTTGCACGCCTTTCGCATAGTTGCCAATGACGCCTTTCTCACCATCGGGGACGTTCGACATGTCGGCTGCGAAGAACTCATTCTCGTCGCCGTAGATGCCGGGATATGGTGCATGGTTCTGCATGGTAACAAGTTCGATGAATTGTGCTGGTTTGTTTGCCTGCGCGTTCGCCCTCACTTCGTCGATGACATTCTGATAGGCCTGTTCGTCAGTGACGTTGCCTGATTTGCCGCTCTTGCCTTCATAGGTGCCTGCATGCTTGATCTTCGGGTCACTGTCAAGCGTGTAGAGATGGGAGAACTTGAACTTCTTGTAATTCGCGTTGCGCAGATAGAACCGCTGCAGGAACGGGTGGAATCCGACAGAGCATGAATCGTCACCGCCACATGCCTCATTCCACATCTGGTTGAAGGAGAACACTTCCGGCCGCGTCGGCAGCAGTTGTTGGTACGGCGAAAGCATCGAACCGTTGAAATTGGCCATCGACAGTCCGGTCATCTGCTGGAATTCGATGTTGGCGGTGCCTCCACCATAACCGGGTGAGAGCATGAGACCGGTCGTAGCCGTATTGCTGAGCGCATGGATGTTCGGCATCGGGTCGATGTTGAAATGCACACCGGGCACGCGGTTCGGGTCTGAGAGCGTTTCTGAAAGCACATTGATGACGGTTGTGTCGGTCAATGTTGCGTTGCGTGTCGTGTTGATTTCTTGCGCTTGCTTTGCGTATCGGTCGTGAATCGCCTGCATTGTCTCTTCGTTGTAGTCAGGCTCATCATCCATCGCCTTGACCTTCGTCAGTGAGAGGAACGTTGTGGCGGCGCCGTTGGCACGCGCGTCATCGCCGACATTCCAGATAACAGGGGAATAGCCAATGTCTTTGACAAATTCACGAATCGAGGAATCCGGCACTGAAAGTGCGCCGGCATAAGTCATGATGAGCCAGACACTCATCACAGACGCAGCGATGCGACAGATGTTGCCAAAGATGTTCTTGGCGTTCGCGAACGGATGTCTCCATGAACAATGGATGAACGCTCCGCGCCGGTCGAGGAACTGCAGCAGCAGGCATATGACGACGAACCATATGATCAATGTGATTCCATGGTCGATGATCGGTTTATACTCGTCGGTCACGAATGATGCGACGTTCTCTCCGCCACCGCCGCCGTTGAGAAATCCGAGATCGGAAGGCAAGATGGGTTCAGTGCGCATCGCATATTTGATCTTGCACGCGAAGGCATAGATGCCGGCAATCGCGCCGAATATGGCGGTGCCTAACCAGAAGCGGTTGATGACCGTCACACAGACGAGGTACACCATGCCGAGTGCGAAGAAATTGAGGATGCCCGCCGCGGACGACAAGCTGTGGTACGAGCTGTCGAGAATCTGCCGGAAGAATGAGTACTCGGCATCCGGATCGTACATGTGATTCGTATCGATACTCCACAACAACATCATGTCCGTGATGAGCAGCAGTGCAAACGCAACGCACAGATACGCGCCATACGAGAACTTCGGGCGCTTGGCCCACGTCTGGTAGAACCTGGTCTGCTTGTACCGGCCATACCATGCACGCCAGGCGCGGATCGGATGCTTGCGCCAATCCACAGCATCGCGGTGGTCGTTCGCACCATTTTGGGCATCGCCGTGGTTGTCTCCACTATTTTGGGCGTTGCCATTCGCGCCATCCACCGCGTCCGCAACACCCTCTGTTGTGCTACGGGTAGTGCTTTCTTCGTTACGGGTAGTGCTTTTTCCGCTACCCTCCAGATCTTTTCCACGGGAAATGGCCGTTTCTGTGGCGTGCGCCGAGGCGGAAGCACTACCCGTAGCAATGCGGGCGGCAATCACGGGGGCCGGGAGACGGTCGGCACGGTGACGCCGTCTGATGCGTTCGATTTTCGCGTCGTGCAGCCTGCGCAGACGGGTGCCGGTGTGCTGGCGGTGATGGCGCCTGATCGAACTACTCATACGGTATTGCCTTTCCACAAACACTGCACACGGCTGCGCCAATCGCCCTGGTCATTCTCTCAATGGCGCGTCAATGGCGCGCAGCCGTGCATCAGCATTGTAGTCAGCGTGGCCGATAGCACCCGCGCACGCGCCCCGGGTATGCTGGAGCCATGCGTTATTCCGTCACCGCCGTCGTGGTCTCGTACAACCGCGAAGAGCTGCTCGCCGAATGCCTCGCCGGCATCGACCGGCAGACGCGCCAACCCGACCACCTGATCGTCATCGACAACGCCAGCACCGACGGCGCGCTCGGCGTGGCCCGCCGTTTCGCCGCGCGCACCGCCATCCCCACGCGCGTGGTGGCACTGCCGCGCAATGTGGGCGGCGCGGGCGGCTTCACCGCAGGAATCGCGCTCGCCGTAGAGCCGCTCATGCAACCGCTCGGCCCCCACGAATCGGGCGCCGGCTACCGCATGGGCGGCTACGAGCCGCAGCCGGGCCTCGTGCACGACGTGTGGCTCATGGACGACGACACCGTGCCGCTGCCGAATGCGCTTGAGGAACTGCTGCGCGCCTCTGACGCGTGCGTCGCGCAGAACGGCCGCGTGCCGGTGGCCTTGGGGTCGAAAGCCATATGGACCGACGGCCGCGAACACCTGATGAACAAACCGCGCCCCCGCACACATCCAGCGGAGGGCGGTACCAAACTGCGTGGTTTCCGCTCCGCCTACCAGGCGCGTTCGCTCTCGTTCGTTTCGTGCCTGCTCAACGCGGACACGATCGCCGCCATGCGCCGGCTGCCCAAAACCGCATATTTCCTGTGGAACGACGACTACGAATACACCACCGCGCTGCTCAAACGGCACATCGGCTACTACGTGCCCGCAAGTGAGGTGGTGCACAAGACGAAGGTCTTCGGTTCGAGCGACGCCGATCCGGGCGCACGCTTCTACAACGAGGTGCGCAACAAGATATGGCTGTGGCGCGGGTCGCGCGGCAATTTCACACGCACCGAACGTGTGCTGTTCCTGCTGAAGACCGTGCGCCGCTGGGCGCTGACATGGCTGCGCTCGCCAGACCGCACGGTCATCGCCGACTGCCTGCGCCGCGGTTGGCATGACGGCTGGCATACCACGCCCGAACGCAATACACGCATCGATTTCGGCGACGCCGCAGTGAACCGCGCGGTGCGCGCGTGCGAAGGCGCGCCCACTGACGATTAAGACGCGCTCGTCGCGTCTTCGCTGTCGTCCGGCGCGCTGTGCCTGCCGCGCTTCGGCGGCTCCGGCTGCTCGGGCGCGGATTCGAGTGCGCCGTTGCGCTTGTCGACAATCGCGTGGTAGGCGCGGCGGCGGATCGCCATTGGCGTGAGCCGGTACGCCGCGCGTACGGCCACATTGCGCAGGAACTGCCAGGGTGTGGTGAATCCGTCGCGCATGAACCGCCACTGCAGGCGGCATTCCTCGACGAACATCGAGAATCCGCCGCGCCGCTCATACGCCTCTTTGTTCGTGCGGTAGAGCACAAGCGGTTCGGGCACGTTGAGGAACTGCGCGTGGTTGAGCATCATGCGCTCCCACAGCATGTAATCCTCGAACCGGCCGGCGTCTTCGGGGTAGCCGCCCGCCGTGATCACCGCGGATTTGCGGAACACGACGCTCGGATGGTGGATCGGCGACTGCAGGCGCGCGTATTTCGCGAGTTCGGCGCCTTCCGCCGGCAGCAGGCGCACCTGCCCGGGTTCGCGCTCGTCGTCGCTGAATTCGCGGATCGCGCTGCCCAGCACGTCCACGCTACCCGAGCCGTCCGGCCGTGCATGCGACGCCGTGCGCGACGACGCGACGAATTGCGGGATGATCGTGGCGAAACGGTTCGGCAGCGAGACGTCATCGCAATCAGCGCGCGCGATGTATTCGTACAGGCAATGCTCAAGCCCCACGTTGAGCGCGTGGGCGAGCCCGTGGTTCTCCTCGAGCGGGACCACCGTGACGGTGGGCGCGGGCATGTCCGGGTGTTCGACGGCGAACCACACGGCCATCGTGGAGGGCAGCGAATCAAGGTACCGCTGGATGTCGTCGGGCACCGGGCCGTCGCGCACGATCACGAGCTGCGCAGGCGGCAGCGTCTGCTCGATCGTGCCCGACTGCACGGCGCGCTCGAGCTCGCGAAGCGTGTTGCCACCGTACACCGACATGAGCAGGGTGAACGGAGGCAGTTCGCGTGTGGGTTGCTGGTCCGACTTCTTCACGGTTCCATCGTAAACCACACACAATGACGAAGCGATGTGCATGCGCGTGCATTTCCACGCCTTGAGCGAACGCCGCCGTCCCATTCACCGCGAAACCGCAAGGATGAACGGGCTCGCCGGCAGGGCGCTCGCGTTGTACAGCAGGGTGCTGCTGTGCGGTTCACCGGCCCATAGGTAGCGCACCTGGCTGATCGTGCGCACCTGCGGGCAGCGCAACGTGACGGCGCTGCCGTCGATCGAGGCCGTGGCCTTGTGGAACTCGCCACTGGCATCGGCCACTTCGAACCCTTCCACCGGTTGCGACGTGGCGGTCGCCACCGCATCGGCGCTCGCCGAGAGCGAATAATCCGGCTTCATCGCGCGCAATCCCTGCGCGGTGCCGCTCTGGAACGTGAGTTGCACCGTGCCGTCGCCGGTGCGGCGCGCGGCGGCGGCGAGCGGGCCGGAGGGAATCGACTTGTGCGCGCGAATCGCTCGCCACTGGCTTGCCATGCGCGCGGCGATGATGTCTTTGCCGAGCGGGTGGATCACCGAAGACGTGCCTTTGTCGGTGTCGATCGTCACGGTCATGCCGAGATTCGCCGTGTTCTTCAGATTGGGGTCGGTCAGCGTGTTCAGCTGCGCCTGGCGTACATACTGCGTGTACTGTGCGCCGCCCCAGCGCGCGAGCTGCACGTAGAGGAACGGCATCTGCGGATCTTCGAACACCGTGCGGTAGTCGTTGATGAGCGTGCTGAACTGCGCCTCGTAATCGAGCGCGTTCTGCAGCTGCCACGCGTCATTGCAGCCCTGGTACCAGATCACGCCGGCGATGTGCGTGCCGCGCAGCGGCGCAATGTGGTTCTTGTAGATGCTTCCGCCCGGCACATGGTCGCGAATCGGTGTGCCGCCCCACGCTGTCTGGATGATGCCGATCGGCACATGCGGCTCGTCCGCGCGCAACTGCTGCGCGAAGAGCTGCGGCAGATAGCCCAGATATTGCGCG
>OGXX01002907.1_pt1 | contig 14906 bp, 15 predicted proteins | sample 1576301 | NCBI WGS metagenome assembly OGXX01 (sample SAMEA3541469, study PRJEB24748) | human gut metagenome | biome: human gut; feature: human-associated habitat; material: faeces | place: China | collected 2012
GATGGATGGCCTGTCGCTTCATTACTATACGGTGCCGGAAACCTGGGATCACAAGGGAAGTGCAACGGAGTTTGCGGAAAAAGACTGGTATAAGACCATGAAAAAGACGATGTACATGGAAGAGCTGATCCGCCGCCACAGCGCCATTATGGATCAGTATGACCCGGACAAAAAGGTCGGTATGATCGTGGATGAGTGGGGTACCTGGTATGATGTAGAGCCTGGAACAAATCCGGGATTTCTGTATCAGCAGAATACCATGCGTGACGCACTGGTCGCAGGGATCAACCTGAATCTTTTCAACAAACACAGCGACCGCGTCAAGATGGCAAATATCGCACAGATGGTCAATGTTCTGCAGTCGATGATCCTGACCGAGGGGGAAAAGATGGTCAAAACTCCGACGTATCATGTTTTCGATCTGTATCAGGTACATCAGGAAAATGATCTTCTGGTAAGCTCTCTGGAAACGGAGCAGGTTGGTCTGGAAGATGAATACATGGTTCCGAATCTGACGGAATCTGTTTCGGTAGATGCCAACGGTGTACTTCATATTACGATGACGAATGTGGATCTGGAGAAAGCATATCCGGTAGAGGCGGTACTTCTTGGAAAAGAAGCCGGCGAGATCAAAGCCGAGATCGTAACCGGCCATATGCAGGATAAAAACACCTTTGAAGCGCCGGAGACGGTTGGCGTTCAGGGCTTTGACGGTGTGCAGGCAACAAAAGAGGGAATTTCCTTTACCATTCCGGCGTGCAGTGTGCTTCATATCGCCGTAAAATAGGGAAACCATAAAAACCAGAAGATATCTGGGATGAAAAAAGATTCGGTTCCGGAGGAGTTTGATGGACGGAAATACCAGGATCTGTAAAAAATGCCTGCTTCGTGAGATGGACGAGGCAGGCTTTTTTCAGAATATGTACGATTATATTGCGAGAATTCCGGCGGACGATAAAACGCCGGAGGAGGAATACGAGCGGCGGCTTTCGATCTGTAAGGAATGCGAAAAGCTGCTGTCCGGCATGTGCCGCATGTGCGGCTGCTACGTGGAGATGCGGGCAGCGATTGCACTGCGGGACTGCCCGGGGAAAAAGTGGTAGCAAAAGAGAAACCCCGCACAGCGGATCCAGTGAAAAACGGATCCCTGTGCGGGGTTTTGTGAATCAATTTGTTTTTGTCTGCGGTGCGACTTTTGGATCCCTGAAATAGCGGGACAGCTTCGGCACGGAGATGAACAGCGTCAGAAACTCAGCGACCGGAATTGACAGCCACACACCGTGGTGCCAAGCACGAGCGGCAGAAGCAGCGCGGAGAGAACGATAAAGACGAAGGTTCGCAAAAAGGAAATCAAAGCAGAGGTCTTTCCGTCTGACAGTGCCGTAAAAATGCCGGAGGCGACGATATTCGTACCGCAGAACAGGTAAGCGATGGAGAACAGGTATCCGCCGTGACGGGTCAGTTGAAAGCCGTATGTGCCTTTCTGCATGAAAACGGCGGAAATGACCGGAGAACCGAAGGCGGCCACAAGTGCGATGATCACAGAGCTTACCACAACGAAGCGGATACTGATGCGGTAAAGCCGGATCAGCCGCTGTTTGTTCCGGCTGCCGTAGTTGAAGCTGAACACAGGTGCAACGCCGATACTGTAGCCGAGGTACAGCGCAACAAAGAGAAACTGTCCGTACAGAATCGCCGTGATGGCGGCAACACCGATTTCGCCCTCAAATTTCAGCATCAGCATGTTGAAAAGGTAAGTGACAACGGCTGCAGAAAGATTGCTGACCATCTCGGAGGAACCGTTGAAGCAGCTTGTGGAGAGCAGGCCTTTGGAAAATTCCGGCCTGGTGAAACGAAGGCCTTTTCGGGCAAAGGTAAAGTATAAAATACCGGCAACGGCCGGGATACACTGGCCAAGGCCGGTGGCAAGGGCCGCTCCCGCAACACCAAGATGGAGCGGAACGACAAACAGATAGTCCAGAAGCATGTTGGTAATGCCGGCGGACACCGTAAGGGAAAGTCCGAGTCCCGGGCGCCCTGCCGTTACAAAGAAGGACTGGAACAGCGCCTGGAGAAGACAGACCGGGGCAAAGGAAAGGATCGTCCGCAGATAGGCGGTACCGTAATCCATCAGCACCGGCGTTGCACCGAGCAGACTGCAGATCTGACGGCAAAACAGGTTGCCGAGCACTGCGCCCAGAATACCGATGATCAGTGTGGTAAGGGTAAGGGCCGAAAAGTTACGGTTGGCTTCCTCCTGTTTTCCCTGTCCAATCTTTGCGGCGACAATGGCGCTGCCTCCGGTACCGAACATGATGCCGACGGCAAGAAGAATGCTGACGGCAGGATAGACGATATTGGCGGCGGAAAGCGCCATGCTGTCCACGTACTGTGCGATGAAAAAGCCATCCACAATACTGTAGAGAGACATAAAGATCATCATGATGATCGATGGAAACGCAAACTTCAGCAGAGAGCGGAAGTTGAAATCCTTGGCGAGTGACTGGCTCATAATCAAAAACCTCCTTTTTATGTGTGAAAAGCCTTTTTCAGACACGCTTTAGATGGGAAAGATTTCTTGTGAAAATTTGAATCGTTTGCTATTATAAAGGATAGGGTAACCCTATAGTCAAGTGCAAAAAAGGTGAAAAACAGGAAAAATTCCGAGAGCACATATTCAGGAAAAGGAGTCAGAAATGGGAAAACAGGAGTATTTAAGCGCGGGGCGATTTGCAGCGCTGGTAGGCACGACAAAGGAAACGCTCTTCCATTATGATGAGATTGGGCTGTTCGTACCAAAAAGAAGAGGGACAAACGGCTACCGGTATTATGCGATGGATCAGATGGAAACGTTTGATGTGATCGGAATGCTGCGGGAGCTGGGCATGCCGCTGGCAGAGATTCGAAATTATCTGGAACAGCGAAGTCCTGAAAAATTCGGAGTACTGCTGGAACAGGAGGAGAAGGTGGTGCGTGAAAAAATGCAGCGGCTCCGCGAGATGCAGCGCTGGATAGGGGAAAAGAAGCGGTTTCTGGCACAGGCATCGGCGGAATGCCGTGAGGCGTTTGAAAAAAATCCCTTCTGTCCTGTGGGGATTCATACCCTGCCATTGCAGTATCTTGTCACAAATCACAGCGAATCAGCGGATAATCTGGCAGTCAATCAGAAAATCGGAGAGCTCTATGCTTACTGCGGGCAATACGGAAATCGAAGTTCGTATAATGTGGGGTTTGTTCAGAAACGGGAAACACTGGAAACGGGGAATTTTCTGGATTACCGTGATTTCTATCTGATTTTTGATCGTGTGCCGGCGAAAGTGCGATACACGGTTCGGCCGGAGGGAGAGTATCTTTGCTATTATTATAAAGGACCATGGCAGGGAATTGAAGCGGCGTACCGGAAGCTGTTCCGATATGCCACGGAACAGAAATTTTTGCTGGATGACCGCTTTTATGAGGAATATATGGTGGACGCGCTGACCAGTCAGGAAATGGAACAGTATATTACGAGAATCGCCGTAAAAATTTTAAGATAGACAGGTAGGAGGGGAAAAAACAAGATTTTCACAAACTTTTTTCATTCTCCTCTTGACCATGACGCAACGTCACCCATTATAGTGAGGGTACAACAAGTTGAATTGACATAAAACTGAGACGATAAACACACCAAAAAGGAGAAAAAGCATGAAAGTATTAGTAACAGGCGGAGCCGGATTTATCGGCGGAAACTTCGTACATCACATGGTAAACAAATACCCGGATTATCAGATCGTAAACCTGGACCTGCTGACCTATGCGGGAAACCTGGAGACTCTGAAACCGGTTGAGGACAAACCGAACTACAAATTTGTAAAAGGTGATATCGCAGACGAAGCTTTCATCATGGATCTGTTTGAAAAAGAGAAATTTGACGTTGTTGTCAACTTCGCAGCAGAGAGCCATGTAGACCGTTCCATCGAGAACCCGGAAGTATTCCTGGATACCAACATCAAAGGTACTGCTGTCCTGATGGATGCCTGCAGAAAATACGGTATCAAGAGATATCATCAGGTATCTACCGATGAAGTATACGGAGATCTGCCTCTGGATCGCCCGGACCTGTTCTTTACCGAAGAGACTCCGATTCACACCAGCAGCCCGTACAGCTCCTCCAAAGCTGGTGCTGACCTTCTGGTTCTGGCTTACCATCGTACTTATGGTCTGCCTGTTACCATCAGCCGCTGCTCCAACAACTATGGACCGTATCATTTCCCGGAAAAACTGATTCCGCTGATGATCGCCAATGCACTGAATGACAAACCACTTCCTGTATACGGAAAAGGTGAAAATGTCCGTGACTGGCTGTATGTAGAAGATCACTGCAAAGCGATCGACCTGATCATCCACAACGGTCGTGTCGGTGAAGTTTATAACATCGGTGGTCACAATGAGATGAAAAACATCGATATCGTAAAAATCATCTGTAAAGAACTGGGTAAACCGGAAAGCCTGATCACCTATGTATCTGACAGAAAAGGTCATGACATGCGTTATGCCATCGATCCGACCAAGATCCACAACGAACTGGGCTGGCTGCCGGAAACCAAATTCGCAGACGGTATCAAAAAAACCATTCAGTGGTATCTGGATAACAAAGAATGGTGGGAAACGATCATCTCCGGTGAATACCAGAACTACTATGAGAAAATGTACGCAAACCGCTAATTCCTGCCGGTGCGTACCGTGACATTGAACTAATAAATCATTTAAAATCTGCCGTTCTGCCAGGCATATACTCTTGCTTTGCAGCTACGGCAGATGAATTATGGAGAGAACAATATGAAAGTATTTGTAACAGGTGTTGCCGGACAGCTGGGACACGATGTGATGAATGAGCTGGCAAAAAGAGGTTATGAAGGAATCGGAAGCGATATCGCTCCTTCCTACAGCGGTGTACAAGACGAAAGTCCGGTAACAACCATGCCTTACGTTGCCATGGATATCACAGATAAAGAAGCTGTTTGTAAGACGCTTACCGAGATCAAACCGGATGTTGTCGTTCACTGTGCTGCATGGACTGCTGTCGATCTGGCTGAGGACGAAGACAAACAGGCAAAAGTAAAAGCTATCAACGTAGATGGAACTGCGAATATCGCTTCTGTCTGCAAAGAACTGGATGCGAAAATGGTTTATATTTCCACCGACTATGTATTTGACGGACAGGGAACCGAACCGTGGCAGCCGGACTGCAAAGATTACAAACCGCTAAATGTATACGGCCAGACCAAACTGGACGGAGAACTTGCCGTATCTTCCACTCTGGATAAATATTTTATCGTTCGTATCGCATGGGTATTCGGTAAAAACGGAAAGAACTTTATCAAAACCATGCTGAATGTGGCAAAAACGCACGACAAACTGACCGTTGTTTCCGATCAGATCGGTACTCCTACTTATACCTACGATCTGGCAAGACTGCTGGTTGATATGATCGAGACAGACAAATACGGTTACTATCACGCAACCAACGAGGGCGGCTATATCAGCTGGTTCGATTTCACAAAAGAAATCTTCCGTCAGGCTGTCGCTATGGGACGCGAGGAATATTCCGAAGACCGTGTATCCGTTGCTCCGGTTACCACCGCGGAATACGGCGTATCCAAAGCAAAACGCCCGTTCAACAGCCGTCTGGACAAATCCAAACTGGTAGAAAACGGATTCGAGCCGCTTCCTACCTGGCAAGATGCTGTGGCACGGTATCTGAAGGAGATTGAGTTCTAGAGTGTGTCTGATTATCAACGCAAATGATATATTGTTTAACTAAAAACAGTGTAGTACGGTTTGAAATCAAACATTGTACTACACTGTTTTTAGTTTTCCTCAGATATTTATACATAATGCCTCATTGACAGCCCCAGTCTACAACATACTGGATTTGCTTTTCTTACCATCCTGGTAAATCACAATTGAATTTTCTTAAATATCTGTCATAATCCGAAAACAATTATCCCAGCTCTCTCTCACTCATATCCAGTGCCGCTGCAATCACCGCATCCATATCATAATACTTATATTCACCCAGTCTGCCGCCGAAAATCACATCAGTTTCTTTCTCAGCAAGTTTTTTATATTCTTCATAGAGTTTTCCGTTCTTTTCATCATTGACCGGATAATAAGGTTCATCGCCCGGTTTCCACTCGGAGCTGTATTCGCGGCTGATGACTGTTTTCGGAAGATCCTGACCGTTCTCATCTTTTCCGAACTCAAACCATTTATGCTCGATGATTCGTGTCCACGGAGTCTCTGCGTCTGTATAATTCACCGCTGCATTTCCCTGGAAATTCGGTTTGTCCAGTACTTCTGTCTCGAATCGCACCGAACGGTATTCCAGCGTACCCAGTGTATATGCAAAATACGCATCAATCGGTCCGGTATATACGATCTTTTCTCCCAGACTGTCGTAATACTCTTTCTTCTCCAGATAATCCACGCCAAGTTCTACCTCAATGCCATCAAGCATGTTGGCAACCATCTTTGTGTAACCACCTACCGGAATTCCCTGATATAATGCATTGAAATAGTTGTTATCAAAGGTCAGACGTACCGGCAGACGGCGGATGATAAATGACGGAAGCTCCGTACACGGACGTCCCCACTGTTTCTGTGTGTAACCCTTGATCAGTTTCTCATAAATATCCGTTCCAACCAGAGAGATTGCCTGCTCTTCCAGATTCTTCGGCTCGGTGATGCCTGCTGCCTGTCTCTGTTCTTCGATCTTGGCTGCTGCCTCTTCCGGTGTCACCACACCCCACATCTTATTGAAGGTATACATATTAAACGGCAGGCTGTACAGTTCACCCTTGTAATTTGCCACCGGGGAGTTCGTAAAGCGGTTAAACTCCGCAAAAGATGTCACATAGTCCCACACTTTTTTGTTGTTGGTGTGGAAGATATGCGCACCGTATTTATGTACATGAATCCCTTCGATCTGCTCTGTATACACATTTCCTGCGATGTTTGGGCGTTTGTCGATTACCAGCACCTTTTTCCCTTTTTTTACCACTTCCCGGGCAAATACGGCGCCGTACAGACCGGCTCCTACGATAACATAATCATATGCTTTCATTTTGTTTCTCCTTGTATCTTTTTCTTTCCGTCTCGCTGTCGCTTCTTCCATTATATACAGCCTCCGGCAAAATGTCATCTCTTTTCTTTTTCTGCCCGTTTTGTCTCATTTTTACAACCATGCGAATTCCCTAAGTTTTGTAAAATTATGGAAGAACTCAGAAAATGAGACAATTTTATTTTACCAAAGAAAAAGGAGCTTATCCTGCCATGCCAAAACCAAGAACATCGAACGGAAACAAAAATATGATTGGCAAGAATCTGATGCGTCTTCGCCAGAACCGGGAACTTTCCCAGCGGGATCTGGCAAGAGAACTGCAACTGATCGGATACGATATCGACCGGAACGTGATCACGCGGATTGAAACAAATCAGCGTTATGTCACAGATATCGAGATTCTTGCATTCTGCCAGGTTTTTCATGTGACATTTGAAGATCTGATCAAGGATGCACAGGTCTAAGATTGATTCTTCATAAGAGATTCCGCACAGATACGAGTTATATTAACAGCGTCTTCTGTCGCCTGTTGTCGCGACAGCCATCCGGTTTCCCGTACAGACCCAGACTTTAACCCGTCGCTTGCGAAAAAGAAAAGCATCAGATAAAAAATCAGATTTTGGGAATTTCCACATCTCTGATTTTTTATCTGATGCTGTTTTTTCATATTTTTTATCCTTAATTTTCTTCTTTTAGAATCAATCCCACAGTTTCTCCGGATATTTACCGGAACGGATCATTTCACGGAAACCTGCCTGTGCCAGTTCGGTATCTTCTTTATAAGTAATACCGATCCATTTGTCCTGTGTCTCCAGAACTTTTACGGTTGCTTTGTTCTGTTTTAACAGACCGTCCACGATGATCGGGATCAGATATTCTTTCTTCAGCGGATCACCTGAATCATCCTTCAGGAATTCTACAAATCCACTCTCCAGCTTGTTCAGAAATTCCGGATATGCGGCCCACATATTCATAGATACATGAACATCCGGTGTGATCCAGGATCTTACTTCTTCTCTGTCGCAGACTACGGTTCCGTCCGCCCCGATTGCAATACCGGATGTCTCCAGAACATCTGTCAGCATATCATCGTCATCCACGGTACAGATACCACGGGTAACAGCTCCGTTCTCGCTGACAGTATTTTTCAGGACAAATCCTGCCATCGCCATGTTCAGCACTTCGCCTTCCTGTTTTCCGTTTACCAGAAAATCATGCAGCTTTACGAAAGCCTCTTTTCCGTAGTAATCGTCTGCATTGATGATCACAAACGGGTCTTTGACTACATCTTTGCACGCCAGTACCGCCTGACCGGTTCCCCACGGTTTGACGCGGCCTTCCGGCACTTCGTAGCCTTTCGGGAGAACGTCGAGTTCCTGGTAAACATACTCTACATCCATGTATTTCTCAATTCGCTTGCCGATGCCCTCGCGGAATGCCTCGTCGATGGCTTTTTTGATGATAAAGATGACTTTCTCAAAGCCTGCCTGTTTTGCATCATAAATGGAAAAGTCGATAATCATATTTCCGTACGGGTCAACCGGATCAATCTGTTTTAATCCGCCGTAACGGCTTCCCATTCCTGCTGCCATGATGACTAATACTGGTTTTTTGCTCATGATGTTCTCTCCTTTTTATTCTCCAAAATAAACTTTTAATCTCTCCGCAAAGTCTGCCGGGATTTCTCTTTCAAATGGAAATGGTTCTGCATCCGCCAAATACTCGGCGATTTCGCCCAGGACACCGGCGCTCCGGTTCAGTGACCAGGCGGAGATCCAGTCGATCGTATCGTGGCAGGTATGCATGCCGAAACCATCGCGGTTCAGCGTCATCGCCGGGATGCCCTTCCATGCGAAGGTGTTGGAATCGCTGCTCCAGATATTGTTGATGAGCGATACGCCTTTGTCCGCCTGTTTTAAGTGCTCCATGATCACGTCGCATGCCTCTTTCGTTGCTGCCACGCCAAGCACGGTTCCGCCGATGGCCTGTCCGGCGAGGTCGACGTTCATGTTGAAGCGGTGCTGCGCCAGCTCGGCTTCATGCGCTTTCACATATGCCCGGCTTCCGCAGAGACCCAGCTCCTCCGCGCCGAACCAGATGCATTCCAGTGTCCGTTTCGGGCGGTTTTCGGCGAAGTAGTGTGCCAGCTCCATGATGATCGCTGCGCCCGCCATGTTGTCGTATGCACCAGGTCCCTGCGGAACGGAATCGTAATGAGCCGTCAGCGTCAGGATTTTCTCTGGCTGCTCGGTTCCCGGGATGCGCAGGATGATATTTTTCGACGTTCTCCTGATTTTTTTCTGCTGTAAAACGAGGCGTGCACGGCTCGCTCCCCGTTCTACCAGTTCCATCGCATCAAGATAATGAATGACGGCGCACGGCAGTTTCGGATTTTTTACGCCGCGCAGGGTGCGGTAGTCCGGCAGACGGTCCTCGTCTTTGTCCAGCGGCGTTCCGGTCAGGATCAGAAATCCGACGGCTCCTGCTTTTTCCAGTTTTTCATAGTTTTCTGCATTGGCACCGCCGTTGATCAGGACGATTTTCCCTTCTGCATGGGAAAGGCTGACCGGGTCGCCGTTTTCTACGTAGAGGAATGGTGCCTCCACGCCTTCCGGAGCGGTATTGGCTGCCGCGAAGCAGCCGCGGACGGTGTATGTTTTCTCATATGGCTCTGTGACCGTAAAGACAGCTTCGTCAACCTGCCATGTCTCAATCTCGAACGGCTCGCGGCGGATCTGCAATTCGCCCTGCCCCCATTTTTCTGCGATTTCAGAAAGTTCTTTTTCGATCCGGCAGGCTGCTTTTTCTTCGCCTTCCGTTCCGGCTTCGCGGATGTAGTTAAACTGGCTGACGAACGCATACTGCCGCTGGCCGCTGATGGTATTTGCTTTCATAATAATGTTATGTCCTTTTCTTTTTTTATTTTCTTAAAGTTCTTCCAGTACCACTCTCGCGCTGCGTACGGCTTTGACGTCCGTGCGGTAGAGGGTGTATTCGCTTAAGGATGGAAGTCCCATGTTCACATTTTCTTTCCGGTACTGCATCGGGCTCGCCAGTTCGATTTTTCCGGACATATGGTAGGCGGTCACGCCGGTTTTCGGATACAGCTCGCGGATCGCATCCGCGCAGATACCGCCGCCCGCCTGAATACGGATGCGTCCCGCCGCCTGGCGCTGCAGTTCGGCGAGAAGCTCTGCTCCTTTTACCGCACTGTTCTGCTGACCGGAGGTAAGAATGGTGTTCATACCGAGCGATACCGCCTGCTCAAGCGCTTCTTTGGGATCGCGGCAGACATCAAACGCGCGGTGCAGCGTCACGGACATGCCGTCGGCTGCCTCCATCAGCTGTTCCATTGCCGCCATATTCATCGTTCCATCCTCTTTCAGCACACCGACCACAACGCCCTCTGCACCAAGTTCGCGGTACATCGCGACTTCCTCGCGGATTTCTTCTAATTCATATGGGGTGTAGCAGAAATCCCCGAACCGCGGGCGGATCAATGCATGAATCGGAATGGTTGTCTGTCTGCGGATCACCTCAAACAGCTTCGAACCCGGCGTTGTTCCGCCGATCACCAGATTCTGACACAGCTCCAGCCGGCTTGCCCCGCCTTTTGCCGCCGCAAGCGCCGACTCCGCCGAGTCCACACAGACTTCCAGGATATAATCGTTCATAAAATTCCCTCTGTTTTCGTAATTTTCTTTCTCTATCATACCCTATTTGAGGCAATTAGGAAAGAGCTTCTTTGGTTCACTTTCGTTCACTTCTGCTTCTGATGCAGATATTTTTCTCTCGTTGCCATGCCGCCGCGAATGTGGCGTTCAGACTTGTTCACATCCAGAATTTTCCTTGCCTCTGCCGCCAGACCCGGATTCACTTGTACCAGACGTGATGTCAGATCCTTATGCACGGTACTTTTGCTCACTCCGAATTTTTTCGCCGTCTGCCGTACGGTCGCTTTCGTCTCAATCATGTAAATTGCTGTCTCCACAGCACGCTCTTCGATATAGTCCCTCACAAAAAGCCTCCGAAGACGCTGTTTTTACAGTGTATTCGGAGGCTTTGATGGGTATGTCTTCTATTTTATTATTTGTAATATACCCATACCGCTTTTGTCTGTTCCAGCACCTGATCGATATCCCAGGTTTTTTCGGAATTTTTTCTGCTGTTTGGGTCGTTGATTTTCAGTCTGCCATTCTGCAATCCGGTAAGAACGATAAAATGACCGTTGCTGGTAAACTCCCCGGGTCACATCAGGGCAATGATGGGGTTTCCGGCCTGCAGGTTGTTTTCCACCCGTTCCCGTTCCACAGGGATTTCTTTGCTGGAAAGGCCGATCTGCCGGGCTCCTTCCAGCATCAGAGACCAGGCGGTTCCGCTGCCGTCTACGGCATAGCCGTTCTGTGAGGCAAAATCGGCGACCCAGCGCGGATTTTTTGTGATATCGCCGGTCATGAAAATGGCAACCATGGAAAGTGCTGTCGGTCCGCAGCCGCTTAATCCCATCACTTCACCGGCATATCGGTGATAGCCCCATCTCTGATCCCACTGCAAGAGAAGCGGAACCTCCGATGCGGATGACAGGTCGCTCAGGTCAATCTCCGGCTCCTCCTCTTTTTTCAACGGATATTCTTCGACGAACGTCTCCGTCTCATTGTTTCTCTCGTAAAGCGACAACAGCTCCTCCGGGTACTGATCCATTGAAATGCCGTTTGCTTTCGCATACCGCTGGATCGGATTCTGCCGGAAGCGCCGCACACCGCCCAAAAACAGAAGACAGCCGAACAGCAATAGCAGCCCGCGGATCCGCCATACCTTTCTTTTTCGTCTCCGTGCTCTTTCTCTTCTTTGTATTATCCTTCTTTGTGTCATTCTTTTTTGTTCTGCTATCTCTTGCCATTCCAGTGTATTGTTTTCACGGATCATGAAAAATCCCCCTCCCGATCTTATGGTGTACTCCCAAAATCTTTCTGTGCCTGATTTTGTGAGATGATTGAGAGTACATTCTTCCTTTTCATCATAACAAATTTCCGATTTTTCTTTTTGTATATTTTCCGAAGAAAAACTGCTTTTTTTCCGTCTGCTTTCTTAAGATTTTTTGTATCTGTGCAAAGCCATGCGAAACGGAAGCAAAACCGCAAGCAGGAAAAAGATGGCAAATTCCGGAAATATCATTGAGAAAAAAGTTCAAAAATGGTAAAATAGGAAAAACAACATCTTTAAGCGGAGGATAAAACAAAATGAAAAAACTGAAAGTAAAAAAAGGCAGCACCTGTATGGCTTGTCTTGCCTGTGTGGGAGCATGTTCTGAGGCATTTTATAAGGTATTTGATCCGGACAAGGCATGTCTGCAGATCGTAGAGAAAAAGGCTGTCCGCCCGATCGCCTGTCCGCAGTGCGGTAAATGTGCCGAGGCCTGTCCGGAAGGCGCCATTACCCAGAACCCGAAGGGCGTTTACATGATCAACAAGAAAAAATGTACGGGATGCGGAGCCTGTGCGAAGGCCTGTCCATTTGGCCTGATCGTAAAAACCGAGGGAAATCCGGCTTCCAAATGTATCGCCTGCGGTATCTGCGCGAAAGCCTGCCCGATGGATGTACTGGAAGTTGTGGACGAATAATGATCCGAACTCTTAGATATCGCCAGGATCTCGTGTAAGCACAGATCCTGACTCATTGCTCACATAAACATAAAAATGCACTGTGGAACGTCGTCGGACAATTCCACAGTGCATTTTTCTGTTAAACGAAAAACAATTGATTCCCGCTCGCCGCCTGGCAGAATGATCGATGCCCGTTTCCGCAGACAGCATTCCGACAAAAAGGGACAAAATTTACAATTTTACTCCCGCGCCAGCAGAACCATCGATTTTGCCGGAAGCATCATGCTTTCTTTCATCTCTGCTCCATCCTCTGCGCAGCGTTTTCCATCGCAGAGCAGTTTCCAGTTTCCTTCCGGAAGTTTCTGCAAAGCTTCTTTTTCCCATGGATTGTAGAAGACGCAGACTGCGTGGCCATCCGGGTATTCCAGTTCGTAACCTGCGATCTGGTTTTCACGGAAAAATGTCTTTTTACAGTCCGGCTCGCACGTTCCGTATGCCTGAAATTTTCGGCGCAGAGCGAGAAGACCACGGTAATAGTCCACCAGCTCTTCCTGCTCTAAGGCGCGTGTCCAGTCAATTTTGTTGAGCTGCCACGACGATTTGAAGCTGTTTCCTTCGCCATGCTTCGTGCGCGCAAATTCCTCACCCGCCTGGAAAAACGGCATTCCCTTGCAGGTCATCACAATGCCCGCCGCCAGACGGTTCATCGAAAGCGTCCGCTCATCCATCTTGCCAAAATCCGGCTCCGCATCCTCCTTCCGCTTCGGATCGGACAGTTTTAATTTATCCCACAGTGTATAATTATCATGTGCCGACACATACGGAATCAGCTGGCTCGCATTGCGCGGCTCGTAGGCTCCTTTTCCGTCCATCCAGCCATCTGTCGCAGAAAGTATTCCTGCGGAAAGACGCTCTTTTCCATTGACATAGCCTCCCTCTGCGGCAATAAAAACGCTTCCCTTGATCGAATCTCTCGTATCGTCGCAGAACATGGAAATGCCATCCATCAGCCTTCCGATATTCTGTTTATCCGACGGAAAATATCCCTCCTGCATTGCGCTTGCCGCTGCTTTCCACGGTTCACCGTAAACCAGAATCTCCTCGCCGCGCGGCATCCGGTTCAGAGCTGTGCGGATCGCATTCATGGTCTCCGTGTCATGCAGTGCCATCAGATCGAAGCGGAAACCGTCGATATGATATTCCTTCGCCCAGTAACAAACCGAGTGAACCATAAAGCGGCGGAACATCTCCCGCTCACTTGCCGTCTCGTTTCCACAGTCGGAGCCATTGGAAATCGTGCCATCCTCCCATTCACGGTAATAATAATAAGGAACTGTTTTCTGAAGCGGCGAATCGAGATTATACGTATGATTGTATACCACATCCATAATCACGCCGATGCCGGCTTTATGCAGTGCCTGAACCATTTCCTTCATTTCCCGGATACGTACCTCTCCGTGGAAAGGATCGGTTGCATAGGATCCCTCCGGCACATTGTACTGCACCGGGTCGTAGCCCCAGTTGAACGCTTCCGCATCGTCTTCCGGCACACTTCCGAAATCGAAAACAGGAAGCAGATGCACATGAGAAATGCCAAGCGACTTCAGATAATCGAGCCCTGTCGCATGAATTCCGTCTCCATTCAGCGTTGTGCCTTCTTCCGTAAATGCCAGAAACTTTCCACGGTGCTTATCCGAAACACCGGAATTTGGATCGCTTGAAAAATCCTTCACATGAAGCTCATACACACAGCGGTCCTCCGGCCGGATTTCCGGTCTTTTATCCTGCTCCCAGCCCACCGGGTCCGTCTCTGCAAGATTTACTACCATACTCCGCTCCGAATCAACACCGGAAGCCACGCCGTACGGATCGACCGTATCAAAAACGCCATCTGAGTGCAGAATGTGATACGTATAATACGTTCCATACCGCGCTCCCTGCAATGCACAACTCCAGACACCCTTTTCGCCGCGCGTCATCGCAATCGAGGCTATTTTTCGGTCCCCGTGCTCCCGGCTGCTGCCACGTGAAAACAGCTCCAGCGAAACCTCCATTGCTGTCGGCGCCCAGAGCTTCCACTCTGTCACAAACTGTTCATCCTTTTTCGGCATCTGCCAGTTTCCATCACATTCCCTGCTCTTCTTCACCGAGACACCGAGGTCATCCCCTTCATACGTAAAGTTTTCCACAAATTCTTCCGA
>OGXX01002908.1_pt1 | contig 14902 bp, 10 predicted proteins | sample 1576301 | NCBI WGS metagenome assembly OGXX01 (sample SAMEA3541469, study PRJEB24748) | human gut metagenome | biome: human gut; feature: human-associated habitat; material: faeces | place: China | collected 2012
CGCAACGCCAAAGCGCAGTTATCACTTTTTAAGAGAATTATCTTTACAAAAACAAGATACTTTCAGCATCTGTCTTTAGCAAGAAAAAGACAATCCAACTACCCCACTAAATTTCTACCGAAGCATTTCTTACAAAAAAGCCAGACAGCGATTTCGGCTGTCTGGCTTTATGGTTTCTATATATAATATATAAGGTGTAGCTTATCGGAGCCACTGCTCTGGATTCAGCTTTTGGGTTTCCTTATGGAGCTGGAACTGGAAGATGCCGCTCGAATCTACTGTTCCAAGCGTTTGTCCTGTTCCTACTTGCTGACCCTTGCTTACGCTAACACTGCCTAAGTTAAGATAAACAGAGATGTAAGCGCCGTGGCGAACCATAACGAGGGTAGAACCACCTACGTGCGAAACGCTGGTTACTTCGCCTTTGAAGACGCTGCGGACAGGAGAACCCGCTGAGGCTTTAATGGCAATACCATTGCTGCTTAGCTTGACGTGCGAGAGTCCTGACACGTTGTAAGTACCGAAACGCTTTACGATGCGACCCGATACAGGCATTGGCAATCGACCCTTATTGTTGGCGAAACTACCTGTCATAGCACGGTCGGCAGACGAAAGGAGCGCACTGTTTTCGTTCGCCCTGTTGGCTGCAGCCTGCTCACGGTCGGCACGTTCTCTATCGGCAGCGGCCTTGCGTTCGGCTGCCATACGGTTGGCTTCTGCCTCACGTGCCTGCTGGTCGGCACGTGCGCGCTCTGCACTCTCTCTTGCTCGTGCTTGGTCTTCAGCACGTTTGGCAGCCTCAGCACGTTCTTCGGCACGTCTTAGTTCGCGGGCTTTCCTTGCCGATGCTTCGGCTTCAGCGGCACGACGAGCTTGTTCGGCTTCGCGGCGCGCCTGTTCTGCCCTTGCTTGAGCTTCCCTTCGTTCGCGTTCCAACTGTGCTGCTCGGGCTTCGGCTTCGGCTTTTGCCCTTGCTTCGCGCGCTTTGGCTTCGGCTATTCGGCGTGCATTCTCTTCCGCAGCACGTCGTGCAGCCTCTCTCTTGCGGGCCAATTCTTCGGCACGTTGCTTGGCTGCAGCAGCACGGGCAGCCGCCTGTGCGCGTGCTTCTTCCATAGCACGTTCACGTGCTTTCCGTATTTCGATGGCAATGAGGCGGTCGATTTGTGCGTTAATGGCTTGCTGTTTCTTCTGTCGGTCGGAAATAACCGACTGCAAAACCTTTTGGTCGTTCTGCAACGATTCTACTACTTTCTGCTGTTCCACCTTCTTGCTTTCCATCTGAGAGTGAACCTGACGACCTTTCACCAACAAGTTGCTCTTGTGCCCACGCACTCGTGCTAACTGGTCGTGCTTCTCGTCTACCTGGTTTTGCTTCTGCTTCAAGAGTTCGCCCTGCGCACGCTGGTAAGCTGCATACTCGCGTACAAAACGGAGACGGCGATACATTTGCGTGAGCGTTTTGGCAGAGAAGACAAACATAAGCTTGTCTTGAATGCTGCGGTGGCGCGCCATGTAGCGCATAGAGTGAATAAAACGAGAGCGACGCTCGCCCAATTGGCTCTCCAAAGACTTCAATTGACCTTTCAGAATGTCGATATTGCCATCAATTCCCTTTATGTCTGTAGCGATGTTGTCGATGGTTTTCTGCTGCTGTCCAATCTCCGTGTCGAGCGTAAGAATCTTTTGGAGGCGGCTGTCTACGTCTTTCTGCTTTACTTTAAGTTCTTGCTCGTTCTCCGTAATTTCTTTTTGTATCTGCTGATTTTGTTGCTGCAAGCCTTTTATTTCTTCGGTAGTAACATACTTTACTTGCTGTTTACCGCCCTTCTGAAGCTTTTTCTGCGATGTTGCAGACTTCTTTTGCTGCACATTCTTGCCTGCTTTCTGCTTGTCTGCCTGCTTCTTATTAGGCTGTTGCTTAGCAGTTTGCTGTTGTTCAGCCTGTTGTTTTACAGACTTTTGCTTACCTGCCTGCTGCTTTTCCGCTTGTTTCTTGGTAGGCTGCTGCTTCTCTGTCTGCTGTTTTTCCGTCTGTTTCTTGCTAGACTGACGCTTGCCTACCTGCTGCTTTTCTGCTTGTTTCTTGGCAGATTGCTGCTTGGTAGCTTCTTTTGTTGTGGCTTGTTTCTTTGTAATTTGCTGTTTTGTTTCTTGCTTTCTTGTAGTCTTTTTCTGCTTTTGCGCGTATGGACTCGCAAGGCAAGTGGTCAGCATTAACAATATAAATAATATACGCTTCATTTAAAGTTGCATTAGTTTACCTAAGATTTCTTCTACTCCCACCTGCTCATACTTCGACGATGGTGTTGTAAAACTTTCCCAATCGGCTTTATCGCTCAACTTATCAAGCTCGAATGTAGCCGTGATTACCTTTTGTCCGTTCGCTGCTGGTGTCTTTATCTGCACTTTATGGTAGCAAGGAAACATTTTTGAACCGAACTTCTTGAAGTCTGCATAGTCCCAATTCAGCATAGACACGCCGTGTGCAGCACTGCTGTATTTGGCTTCAGCCACACGAATAAAGCCTGTCAGCGATTCTGCCAACCACTTGTAATTCATCTTTCCATCGTTCAAAGTAAGGGGTACGCCCTGCTTGTTGGCCGTATGGAGGGAGGTTAAGTCTACATCGAACTGTGCCAAACTGCGTTCGCTGACACGTTGTTGCCCTGGAATAAAGAGCTGATTCCAAAACAAGGCTTGGAGCGAATAGAAGTTGATGCCGTTGCTTTTTAGGAAGGCTACGTCGGTGTACTTCGCCTTTACATACTGTTTGTGCATTCTGTCGATAAACAACACATAATCTCTTGTGAACTCGATGCGCCCTACTTCGCTGCGAATAATGGGAACAAGGAGTTGCAAACGAATGACTTCGTCCTTACGCATGTGGAGAATACCTGGTACCGTAATTTCTTTTCTGCCTGTGTTTACTGTGAAGGTCAGGTCAGAAACAAGGTTCTTTTGGTAGAGTGCACCATCGGAAACTCGCTGAACAAACTGCATTTTCTGCTGCTGTGCAGACGCCGATGACGATGCAGACGATGAGCTTGACGTTCCCGACGGCTTTACAACCGACCTCTGTGTACCGCAGCTTGCCATAAGCACAGCTACGAAAACAGCCATATATATATTCTTTATTTTCATTCTGCTATGTATTTCTGTAATTCTATTTTCTTTTTAAGCGTGGTACTTTTATCGCCCAACTTCAGTGCTTGCTGCCACGAAGCCAATGCTTCTGCCGTTTTTCCAACGTGATAGTAGATGTCGCCCGCATGCTCGAACAACACGCCACTCGGGGTGGTATCGTTCTTTATGGCTTGGTCGATATAGATATTGGCTTCCTCGTATCGCTCTTGCAAGAAGAGAATCCAAGCATAAGTGTCAAGGAAAGTAGGGTTTGCAGGCTCTTTTTTTATCGTTTTGTAGCTCATTTGCTCTGCTTTCTTAAGGTCGTTCTTCGACAAACTAAGATAGTAGGCATAATTATTCAGTGCTGCAAGGTTCTCTGGTCGCCAGTGCAAACAGCTGTCGTAAGCCTCGAAAGCTTCTTTATCAAGACCTTTCTCGTGAAGAATATCGCCCATAATGGCGTAAAAATCAGAAACGATATTGGGGTCGCTGTCTGGTTTTATCTGTGCCACGCCCTTCTTGAAAGTCTGCAATGCTGCATCGTTTTCTTTCTTCATATACTGCGCAAAACCCTCAAAATAATAGAAAACCATCTCTTCAGGATTGTATTCTTGGGCAGGGCGCGAAATGGAAATTACTTTATCGTACTGCTCTTCCTTCCAAATGTTTTGTATGAGAGCTATGCGAGCACGCGAATTATCGGGTTCTATGGCGATGGCTTGTTCGTAAACCTTGTTCACACTGTCCACTGGTGCATTCTTTAAAGTAAGGTAAGCCGCCTTCATCATTACGATGTCGGCATCTTCCTGTGGATAGGAAAGAACACGGTCGAAAAGCTTTATTACTTCAAGACTGTCCTTGGCGTCGCTTTGTTGATTGTCGATGATGACCTGACGGAGCAGTGCCATCTTGGTTTCCTTCTCGGTTTTCTTCGATTCCAACAACTTTTGGGTGAGTTCTTCTACCACCTTTTCGTTCTTCGCATCTTGATAATAATCCAACAAAGAGAGCTGGGCAGCCGCATTGTTGGGTTCTTCTTTCAGCACTGCCTGATACTCTTTAAAAGCTTCTTTCTTCTTATCGTTTTGGAAAAACCAATTGCCCAGCATTATTCGATAGTTCAAATCTAATGGGTTTTTCTGCACAAGGCGCATCAATTCTGCCTGTGCCTTTCGCTTATCGCCCATCTGTTCGAAGATTTGCATCTTTGTCAGCGACAGCTGCTCGCTGCTTCCTAAAAGCATTTCCATACGCTCTATCACCTCTATCATCTTCTTATAGTTGTTCTGCGAACCATAAAGCTGATAGAGAATCTGCAAAACGTCCTCGCGAGTCTTGTTGTTTGCATAGAGTCGTTCGTATGTAGTCAACGCTTGTTCGTAATTGGCTTGCGAGATATAGAACTGCCCCAACTTTTCTAAATAAGCAGGGTTATCGGGCGCAAGTTCAGCCGCCTTTTCAAAATAGTAGCGTGCTACCTTGCCGTTTTGCATATCAATGTAGTATCCTGCTATTTCGTAATAGACCTCAGGAGCATTCGGATTAATGTCGCGAGCGTGGCGCAACAAGTCGAATGCAGCAGCAAAGTTGCCCATTTCTTGTTGTCGAATAGCTTCCAAAAAGAAATAATTGTAGCGTGTGGATTGGCTATTCGTTTGTGCTTTTGCCTGCAAACCCATTGCAACAAGCACTGCTACGAACGTTGTTTTTACTATGAATTGTTTAAAAGAAAATATCAATCTATTATCCCTCCTGCATTTATTAGACAATTCTTACTTTACTCCAGTATGACCATAGCCACCCGCACCGCGTTCCGTTTCGTCGAGTACTTCCACTTCAACAAACTCTGCTTGCTCGTGGCGGGCTATTACCATCTGTGCTATACGTTCACCAGCGTTGATAATAAAGTCTTCGGCAGAGAAGTTAATCAGCAATACCATCAACTCGCCACGGTAGTCTGCATCGATTGTTCCAGGCGTATTCAGCACCGTAATACCGTGTTTCAACGCCAAGCCACTGCGTGGACGCACTTGCGCTTCGTAACCTTTAGGGAGCGCAATATACAAGCCTGTGGGAATAAGGCGACGCTCCATTGGTTTTAAAGTAATGGGACTGTCTATATTTGCGCGCAAATCCATGCCTGCACTCTGTGTTGTTGCGTATGTTGGTAAGGGCTGGCTGCCCTTATTTATTACTTTTACTTGAACCATAATATAATTATAATAATGTGCAAAAATAATGAATTATACGCATATAGATGAATTTTAAGCCCTAAAAAAGGCTGAAATTAGCCAAATTTAAGTACTTTTGCGTAAGCGAATCTTTTTGATAATTATGATGAACTGGCAAAATCTTATCTCCAACAAACGACTCGGGCAGGAAGACCGACACGCTTTACGACACGACGATAGGTCGGAGTTTAAACGCGACAGCGACAGACTTATCTATTCAGCACCTTTCAGACGGCTGCAGAACAAGACACAAGTGTTTCCGCTACCGGGCAGTGTTTTCGTCCATAACCGCCTCACCCACTCGTTGGAAGTGGCATCGTTGGGCAAGTCTTTGGGCGATGACGTGGCACGAAAACTCATAAAGAAACACCCCGAACTGCAAGGAACGCTTTTTGAAGAAATCGGCACAATCGTGCAGACTGCTTGCTATGCCCACGACATGGGTAATCCGCCATTTGGTCATAGCGGAGAAAAAGCCATACAAGCCTTCTTCACCGAAGGCGCAGGAGCGTATTTAAAGGATAAAGTAAGTCCACGTTTTTGGGACGATATTACCCATTTCGAGGGAAATGCCAACGCTTTCCGCCTGCTCACCCATAGGTTTTTAGGACGTCGTGAAGGCGGTTTTGTGATGACTTACTCCACTTTGGCAAGTATCGTGAAGTACCCCTTGTCATCGTCTTTGGCAGGAAAGCACGGCAAATTCGGCTTTTTCGCATCGGAAGAAGATATATACAAGAAGATTGCCAACGAGCTTGGAATAAGCAGCAAGCAAGTTTCCGACAACGGAACAGCCTACGCCCGCCACCCATTGGTCTATTTAGTTGAAGCCGCAGACGACATTTGCTACGAGATAATGGACATCGAAGATTCGCACAAACTTAAACTTCTGTCGTTTGAAGAAACTTCCGAACTGCTGTTAGGGTTCTTCGACGAAGAAACAAAGAAGAGCATTCGCAACCGCATAGTAGAAGAAGGAGTTACCGACAGAAACGAGCAAGTGGTCTATTTCCGTGCTCGTGTCGTTGGATTATTGGAGGCATTATGTGTCAATGTGTTCGTTGAGAACGAAGAATCTATACTCAATGGCACCTTTGAAGGTTCGCTAATCGACCATATCCCAACGCTCCAGCGCAACAACTACAAGCATTGTTCAAAGGTGTCTATCGAAAAAATATACAGCAGCAAGACCGTGCTTGATGTGGAATTGTCAGGTTATAAGATTATGGAAACGCTAATGGAAGCACTCATCGGTGCTGCAGTCGAACCAGAGAAGTTCCACAGCAAGCAGCTTATCCGCCGTTTCTCAAGTCAGTACGATATACGCAACCCACACCTCGAAGACCGTATTATGGCAGTAATCGACTACATCAGCGGTATGACAGATATATATGCGCTCGACATTTATCAGAAAATAAACGGCATTAGCCTGCCAATAATCTAACCTTCCGCACAGAAATGGAAAATCAATACAGAAAGACTTTCCCTGACTTGATGGTGAACAAGAAACTTGTTTACGTGCATGGCTTTATGTCGTCAGGGGCTACACACACTGCCAAAATACTGCAAGAGTATATGCCACAGTGCACAGTCATCGCCCCCGACCTGCCTATTCACCCCGAAGAAGCAATGGAATTGCTGCGGAAAATACAGGCAGACGAACGCCCCGATATCATTATTGGCACGTCAATGGGTGGTATGTATACCGAAATGCTGTATGGTACAGACCGCATTTGTGTGAATCCAGCTTTCCAAATGGGCTCTACCATAAGCGAAAGCAACATGCTTGGCAAGCAAGTATACCAAAATCCACGCAAAGACGGCGTACAGGAGGTTATCGTAACAAAGGCATTGCAAAAGGAATACAAGGAAATGACGGAGCGTTATAATAGCGATAGCAACCTGTTTGTCGGGCGTTCATTACAGGAGGAATGAACCATGACAGCAAACACCAATTATCCCGACAACATCACCGCTTTATACGCCCGCCTGTCCCAAGAGGATGCGTTGGATTACCCCCAAGCAATCTACTTTCACGGCGAGCACCGCCTCATCGAAAAAGCCATATTCCACTACATTATGCCTGTCATTAGATGGATTGACGACAAGCAAGAAGGGCGCGAACGAAAAACCGTATTCATTGATAGGGAAACGCTGAGCGACAGTTACGGCAAACCGAAGTCGTCGTTACACAAGGCATACGAGTTTCTACTCAACCACTACAATGTTTATTTCACCGTGCCAGCACCCACCAACAACCCAGCGGCTTTAACGGAAACGCAGGCGTGGATAAGCGATGTTTTCAGTGCTCCTGCGTGGAACCGCACGCTCTTTGTCAATCAACCACAATTCCTTCTTGGCGATTACCTCATCAGCACGCATAGCAACGAGGAATTTATGGGGACAGTATTGCCATTTGGCAGCGACGAGTTTAAAACGTGGGAAGAGGTCATTACCTACTTTGAACGATTGGGCGGACAATGACACAAGACTCAACAACTGCACAGGAACTATTCGCACGGATATTGGAAGTTATCGAATTTCCCGATAACCGCTCCGATGTGCAAAACCGTTTAATGCACGAAACGCTTGTGTTGGCTTGCCACGAAGGACTGAAAGGAACACGGCACGGATTTGGAAACTTGTCTTCGCAAGTGGATTCGCTTTGCAAACAGCACCATATAAAGCCGCAAGACACTGTCGCTATCCACTTGATGCGCCGCCACAGCAACTCCGTTGCCCCCATTCTGCACAACGATTTGCTCTACGATTGCAGGGCTTTGGCACTTTTTATCTCTGCCGTTTTCAACACGTCGATACCTTCTTTCCTTGTCGGAAAAATCCCGACGGAAGGTCGCCGCACGGCAAATATACAGATTGCGAACTACAAATACATTCGCTGCACAGTGCAATCGTGGGACGACAAATACATAAAAGTAAACGTACTGAACCAAGAATGTGGTGAAGAAGAGGTGCTGATAGACTATATCAACACCCCTGAGCACATTGATTTGAGCTACATTCGCAAGATATTGTGCGAGGGAATGCAGCTCAATCTCTTAGATTGCAATGTTACACGCAAGCGCATCGTGCCACGCATTATTGTTGTAGAGCCCGACTTCCTTGTCGATATTTCATCGATTGCAAACTGCTTTGAGGACTACGGACACCACCCTTTGCTGTTCACCGTAAATCGGTTGCAAGCCCGAACAGCCACCGCCGCCACCCTATTGGGTAATTTTGCAGGCACGGCACTCGACGACATCATCAACAATCCTAACTACAACATCAACGAAACCTTAAAGGCAAACTTCCGAAACAAGGCTTTGGACTTTGCCACGTGCACCGACTTCCGTTCAGATGTATTCAAAAAGGACGGCACAGAGCAGGCACAAAACATTCAGGACATTGTCGAAGAACTCTTTAAAGGCTACGACCGCAACAAGGCAATACTCGAACCATCGTTCGTTTGCGAAAGTCTGGGCATTCAAGGGCGTGTCGATTTAATGACAACCGACTTCCGTTTACTTGTGGAACAGAAGTCTGGAAAGAACTTCTACATTGCAAACAACCGATTCAACAACCATGGTTCGAAGTATTTGGAGAAGCATTACGTGCAGGTTTTGCTCTATTTCGGAATACTGCAATATAACTTCAACCGAAGCACCCGAAGCACAAACATTCATTTGCTCTACTCCAAATACCCACTGCCCGATGGTCTTTTAGAAGTAGAATCGCTGCAATCGCTGATGATGGAAGCCATTAAGTTCCGCAATCAGGTGGTTGCTACCGAATATTGGATAGGCGACAACGATTTCGCAAAGCTTATTCCGCACTTCACGCCCAGCACTTTGCAGCTGAACCACTGCAACCAGCATTTCTTCCAACAGTGGATTTTGCCACGCTTAACCGAAACTTTGGCACCGCTCCACACGCTGACGCCCTTGGAAAAGGCTTATTTCAGCCGAATGATGCGCTTTGTCGTGAAGGAGCAAATCATATCGAAAGTGGGCTATCAAGAGGGCGCAGGCAGCAGCAATGCCGACCTTTGGAATATGCCTTTAGCGGGTAAGATAGAATCGGGCAATATCTATACGGGCTTAACCATTACGCACAAAGAGCAAAGCACGGCGTATAGCGGCTACGACAGCATCACCCTCGTTGTGCCAAAACAAAGCGAAGACTTCCTGCCCAACTTCCGTCGTGGCGATATGGTGTATCTCTATGCGTACCGAAAGAACGAAACGCCCGACATACGGAAAGCCTTTCTGTTTCGTGGTACGCTGCAAGAAATACATACCGACACGGTTTTGGTGCGGCTGAACGATGGGCAGCAGAACCCCGACTTGCTCGTTGGCGACCAGTTTGCCATCGAACACAGCAGTAGCGACATTGGTTGCACAACCGCCATTCAAGGCTTACACACCTTCATTACGGCAACCAAAGAACGCAAGGATTTGCTTTTAGGACAACGCCCACCGCAGCGAAACGCAGAAATACAACTTTCCCAAAGTTACAATCCTACTTATGACGACGTCATTTTGCGCGCCAAGCAGGCTGCCGATTATTTCCTTTTAATCGGTCCTCCAGGTACGGGAAAAACCTCGATGGCGTTGCAATACCTTGTAAGAGAGCACGAAGGAAAGAACATACTACTGCTTTCCTACACCAACCGTGCCGTAGACGAAATATGCGGAATGCTTGCCGACAACGGCATTCCGTTTCTCAGACTGTCGAAAGAATACTCGTGCGACCCACGATTTACCGACAATCTACTCACCAATGCCGTGAAAACGAATCCCACGCTCGAGCATATCAGGCAAACCATCAACTCGTCCCGCATCATCGTCAGTACAACAGCGAACCTCGCAACCCACACGGCAATCTTCAGCATCAAGCATTTCGAACTTGCCATTATCGACGAAGCAAGTCAGATTCTTGAGCCTAACATCGTTGGTTTGCTTGCCGCACACAACGGAGGAGAGCAGGTTATCGACAAGTTTATCTTGATTGGCGACCACAAGCAGCTGCCTGCCGTGGTGCAACAAGACAACAACGAATCGGCAGCCGACTCGCCTTTGCTCGAAGAGATACACCTTCCGAACTGTGCCAACTCGCTGTTCGAACGCCTCATACTTACCGAGCGGGCAGCAGGGCGCACCGACTTTGTGGGCACACTGCGCAAGCAAGGGCGTATGCACCCTGAGATTGCAGCCTTCCCAAACACTTACTTCTACGAGTGCGAACAATTGGAATGTGTGCCTTTGGCGCATCAGACAGAACCTAATCTGCCTTATAACGAGCCGAGCGAAGACAAAACCGACGACTTCTTAAAGGCGCATCGAATGGTATTTATCCCTTCTAAATCGTGCCGAAAGCCCTACATTTCCGAGAAAGTAAATACCGAAGAGGCACGCATCGTAGCCGACCTTGTTCGCCGTCTGTACCACCAAATGGGCAAGACATTCGATGCACAGAAGTCGATTGGCATCATTGTGCCCTACCGAAACCAGATTGCGATGATACGAAAAGAGTTGGAACAGCTTCGTCTGCCCGCTATCGAGAAAATAAGTATCGACACCGTGGAACGCTATCAAGGTAGCCAACGCGACGTCATTATCTATTCGTTCACCATTCAGAACCGCTTCCAGTTGGAATTTCTCACTGCCAATACGTTCGTCGAAGACGGCAAGCCGATTGACCGCAAACTGAACGTTGCCATAACCCGAGCGCGCAAACAGCTCATTCTTACAGGCAACGAAGCCACCTTGCGCCAAAACTTTCTCTTCAGCGAACTGATAGATTATATCGACCAAAGAGGCGGAAGAACAATCATTTAATTCTGTTGGCAACAGTCATTTTGTTTCTTGAGACAAATGCGAGAAATACGCTCGTTTTGTAAAGATAATTCTCTTAAAAAGTGATAACTGCGCTTTGGCATTGCGAAAGCGGCTGTTTTGCGTTGCAAAAGAGCCGCTTTTACCGTGCAAAACCTACGCTTTTGGAACGCAAAACAACTGGTTCTGCAAAGCGTTGATAATAAAGAAGTTACACAATAGATGTTTTTACACAGGATTTTTGCGCTATTGTCCTATTTTTCCTGTCCTTTCAACAACATACGTTGCTGCGTTTCAAACGTCAGCGAACAGCGATATTTTTCTTTATACAATGCTTGCGCAAGAAGTCTTCGTACTGGTTTTTATAGCCATTAAAGACATTTATATCAACGTCGCCGTGTATGCCGCTGACCTTTCCATCGGGACTTAGCTGCCAGTAAGTCAGCTTCAGTTCGGGCTTATACTCGCCATAACGGGCTATCCACACGAAGTATTCGCCTTGCAAATCGACAGCCAACGGCAAGTATTTCTTTGTAAACATCTGACTGATATAAAGAATAGGTCGCACGCCTGTGGCACGATGAACCGCAACAAGCCAATTGCGAACGTGCTTGAACAAGACTTCGGCACCGCCCATCTTTTGTATTTGCTCGTCGGAAGGCTCAACATCGAGCACAGCGGGTAGGTCGCCTTTGCTGAAAATGCTGTTCTTCAGGAAGTAGCGAGCCTGCTCTATGCCTGCCGAAGTGGTGGAAAAGAAATGATATGCACCCACCTTGATGCCGTGTTTGCGTACCTGCGCATAGTCGTCCTTATAGTATGGGTTCAGCACCGTGCAGCCTTCGGTAGACTTTATATACATGAATGCAATGGGGTAATCCACCTTTCCGCGTATCTTCTTTGCACTTATCTTTCCCAAACCTGTGATACGGAGCTTCTCCCAATCAATGGCGAACTTCTGTTTGTTCTTCTCGTGCTGGTGTTTGGAGATGTCTATGCCATAGATACGCTCGTGGTGGTGGCTGATTCGTTCGCCTTTAAACACGCCGTCTTTCCACTCTCCCACCTGTAAATATTCGTGTGGCGCAATGTAAAAGCCGAATCCGTTGCGCTTTCCGTCGTCCCAATGACCGTCGTAGAAGCTGCCGTTATTGCCGAAATGCTGTCCGTAGCCATTCGGTTTTCCGTGTTTCATCTCGCCGACATAGTAGCCCAACGAATCGGGAACGCCCATTTGAAACGGCTTGTTCAGTGCTACTTCGGTGCGCTGCGATACCTTTGCCAACTCTTCTTGTGCCCTTTCAGCACCCATTACAGCAATTGTGCCGATGGGTGTGAACTTGTTATGCGTCTGCAACAGTAGGTTTCCGCTGTCCTTGTATATGGCAATGCGGTTGCAGACAGTCGTTTTAGCCGAACCGTTGCGCAACACGGTGTAGCGATTGATTTGCTTTATGCGCAGTTGGGCATCGGTTGGAATGCTCACCAACACACCAATGACGGTTCGGAGCGAGTCGCGTTGTCGTTCAAGATGTCGGTGATAGTCAGCTACTTTGTTATATCCGTAGTCGCTTACGTTGTGCACACGCATATAATAAGTAAGCTCGTTGTGCTGTGTTTGCAAGCCTGCCAGCTCGTCGTCGGCAGTTTTCAGCTTGCTGGCTAACAGCTTGTGCAAGGCATTGCTGTTGAGATTCAAAATGGTCGAGGGCTTATTGCCCCACTTTGTTACGATGCGCCCGAAGCAACTGGGCCAGATTGGAAAAGCATTTACCCAATAGCCACGTGTGCGAACTTTACGTGTGCGGATTAATTCCTTCTGTATAACACCGCCAACGAGTTTCGAGTTCTTGTAATCGGTAAAGTAAACGGTGGGCTTTCCGTTTACTTCAAGCTGGTAGTAGGCTTGCTGCTCCACCACTACGGCACAGCCATCAATGTCTTCTTGCGTGGGTGGAAGCATTCGGTAGACCACAAATGCGAGTAAAAAAAACGACAATACGGCACCCGCAATGCAGTATTGTAGTTTCGTAAGATGCCAACGCGCCATTCCTTATCTGCTTTTTTATATTGGTTGAAATATTCTTATAGCCTCAACAAGTTGCAGTATGAACCACAAAACAGCTGATTATTGAAAAACTCCAACACCACGAATGTTGCAGAAACAATGGTTACGATGTGCATCTTTTCGTTCATTCTATGAAGTTAATTATTAATCGTGAACGAGTGTTCGCCTTCTGTTGTATAAAAGATAATGATAATATTCCCTTGTGGGAACGCATTCAAGTCCAAGTTATACTCTTTCGCAGGTTCGGCAATCGCAATATCCTTGATGCTGTTTCCTGCTGCATTCTGCACCGAAATCTTCACGATGGGTTCGTTGGAAGTAGCCGTCAGCATTCCTTTATCGCTTATATGCACTTTTACTTCCAGTTTTTTGCGGTCAATCGTCTGCTTCGTTATCGATGTTGTTCTACGAACTTCGGGGAGTTCATAGCCAATTCCTTGCAAGGCTTTGATAGCAAATTTGCGCCCAAGATTTTCAAGTCCCTCCTTAGAATAGTAGATTTTGTTGTCTGCCAATGGGCAATTTGCCGATGAAACAACAAACGAATACTGCAAAGCTTTGTGCATTTTACCATAGGTTTCGTTGGCAGCGGCATACTTTCCACCATATTCAGCACGGCCTACCTCGCCTATCAACAACGGAACCTTTGTAGAATCGAGCGACAAATCGCCAACGATGTCGTAAAAGATTCTCCTCATACGCTTCAGCCACGCTTCGTTGTAGTTGTCGATACCGTCTTGTTGGAGCAATATTCCTTTCACTACGCCCTTGCTCTGGGCACTGCGTGCCATACTGATAAGTTTGCCGTAAGGGTTGTTGTCATACTTTGCCAAAGCCTTCTTGTTGCTTTCATCGGTTACTTTCGATACATAGCTGCGATAGTTTTGCTTATCGAAAGCAATGATAGGGCTTACCGGCAACGTTACGGTAACGAAGCCTATGCGCTTTCCTTTTGCGGTTTCGCCTATTGTTTTGCTGAACGAATCGAGCAAGAAACCATCAGTACTTGTTCCTGCATCGGCTTTACCAATCATATTATCTTGCCCGATAACAAGATAAATCCAATAGTTTTGGTCTTGCGCATTCACTGAAATGCCCATTAGAAACAAGACCAATGAAACGATAGTCTTCTTCATTTTCTGTTTTATTTAAGGTGTTTTTAGTATTTGCTAATTAAGTGGAAAAGAAAGGCGGAAGCCTCTCCAAGAAGATTCCGCCGTTTGTATTGATTGCTTCCGAGGATTAGTCGAGGTTAGCCAACTTGTTGTCTGAACCAAGAACGTCCTTAATCTTCTCAGCATAAAGTTCGGTCATATACTCGCGAGCCTTGCCACAATACTGGCGTGGGTCGAAGTATTCAGGGTGCAATGCCAATGTTTCGCGAACACCTGCGGTGAATGCAAGACGAGAGTCAGAGTCGATATTAATCTTACATACAGCACTCTTGGTAGCCTTACGGAGCTGTTCTTCAGGAATACCTACCGCGTTTGGCAATGCGCCGCCGTACTTATTAATCATCTCAACATACTTCTCTGGCACTGAAGACGAGCCGTGGAGCACGATTGGGAAGCCTGGAAGTTCTTTCTCTACTGCTTCCAATACGTCGAATGCCAAAGGAGGAGGAACCAAACGACCAG
>OGXX01002917.1_pt1 | contig 14872 bp, 13 predicted proteins | sample 1576301 | NCBI WGS metagenome assembly OGXX01 (sample SAMEA3541469, study PRJEB24748) | human gut metagenome | biome: human gut; feature: human-associated habitat; material: faeces | place: China | collected 2012
TTCCAACACTCTTTTTTCCATACTCAATAGCTTCTGTAGGGCAATAACAAATACATGCAGCTTATCCGCAACCTCTTTCCAAAACTCAGGGTCGGTGCCCGGGGCTCGGTGATAAAGGTGATAGGGGAGGATGACGAAACGGCGCGTTTTGAAAAGACCATAAAGGAGCTCGAAAGCTACTGCTCCAAATTCAACCGCCTCACCGAGGAGGTGATACTTGACGTGGTGCACGGCAACGAACCCCACACCCTGAAATCCGACGGGGTGATAATATACGGTGTGAACGGCAAACCCATATCGGCCCGCACACCCAACCAGCAGTTGCTGGTTGACGCCGTGTTGCAGAACGACCTTACATTCGCCCTCGGCCCGGCGGGCACCGGCAAGACATATGTGGCCATAGCCTTGGCCGTAAGGGCGCTGAAAAACAAGGAAGTGAGGAAGATCATACTGTCGAGGCCCGCTGTCGAGGCCGGCGAGAAACTCGGATTCCTGCCGGGCGACATGAAGGACAAGATAGACCCCTATCTCCAGCCGCTTTATGATGCGTTGGAGGATATGATCCCGGCTGTCAAGCTAAAGGAATATATGGAGACGAATGTGATCCAGATAGCCCCGCTGGCTTTTATGCGCGGCCGCACACTCCACGACGCCATAATAGTGCTCGACGAGGCCCAGAACACCACTACCCACCAGATAAAGATGTTCCTGACGCGTCTCGGCATGAATGCCAAGATGATAGTTACCGGCGACATAACCCAGATTGACCTGCCACGGAGCACGTCGTCGGGACTCGTGCAGGCGCTCCGTGTGCTGCGCGGAGTGCAGGGCATAGGCCGCGTGGAGTTCGGCAAAAAGGATATTGTGCGCCATGCACTTGTGCAGCGTATAGTCGAGGCTTACGAGAAATGGGATGAAGCCGCCTCGTCGGCCGCGCAGCAATCTGCTGAAACGTCTACTGTTCAGCAGCGGGAATAATCCTCTACCTAACCCTATAAAACCCATCACATAACATGAAAAAGTTGCTTATCCTTACTCTGGCCGCGGTACTTTCTGTTCCGGCCATGGCCGACAATCCCTTGAAGGGGGATATTATAGTTGACGCAGCCCTTGGCGTCGGTTCCGTGGCGCATGCAGGCGACGATGCCCGCGCACAGTTCACCCAGCGGGCTTCCGTGGAATGGTGCGTTACCGACAAGCTGTTCGGCAAACCTGAAATGGCTCTCGGCATAGGCCTCGCGTTCAACAACCAGTTCGGCGGCACCGTGCATTGGGGAAAGTTCTCTTCCGCGACGCGTGATGATATCAGCTTTGTGCCCACTGCCACGCTGCATTATGACCTTACCGACCGTATAGACACTTATGGGGCTGTAGGCGTGGGCATTGCCGTTATGAACCATAGCAGCGCCGTAGCTTATTCGGACGAGTTTCCCGGCGGCATTTATGCTGATGAAGGTCTCTTCTGCCATACTTCCGGACGCAGTTCGGCTGCGTTCGCCATGTCGCTTTACGCAGGCATGCGCTATTATTTCACAGACTCATGGGCTGTGGAAGCGCAGGTGGGCCTTATAAATGCCGCCATAAAGAAATCCTACGGCAATTCCTATAACTTTCTGACCATCGGTGCGGCTTACAGCTTCTGATTTGCGGAAATGTAGTGAAAATAGTAACTTTGCAATCCATTCACTACAATTCGCATGAGATTTGACGAGCTTGATTTGAGCGATGACGTGCTCGACGCCATCGATGCAATGCACTTTGACAAGTGCACCCCGATTCAGGAGCAGGCTATCCCCGTGGCTCTGGAAGGGCGCGACCTAATAGCCGTGGCCCAGACCGGCACCGGCAAGACTGCGGCCTATCTGCTGCCGGTGATCAGTATGCTTTCGGAGAGCGATGCGCCCACCGACGCAATTAACTGCGTGGTAATGGCTCCTACACGTGAGCTTGTGCAGCAGATCGACCGCCAGATGGAGGGATTCTCCTATTTTCTCCCTACATCGAGCGTGGCGATTTACGGCGGCACTGACGGCGCAGGATTCGCACAGCAGCAGCGGGGATTGAAATTAGGGGCCGATGTGGTCATAGCCACCCCCGGGCGTCTACTTGCCCATCTGAGCATGGGCTATGTGGATCTGTCGCGTGTAAGCTATTTCATACTCGACGAGGCCGACCGTATGCTCGACATGGGATTCTACGACGATATAATGCAGATCGTGGCCAAACTGCCGCGTGACAGGCAGACGTTGATGTTCTCCGCCACCATGCCTCCGAAAATACAGCAGCTCGCCAAGTCCATACTCAATGATCCCGTGGAGGTGAAGATAGCAGTGTCGCGTCCCACCGAAAAGATCGACCAATCGGCTTTTGTGTGCCATGAGAATCAGAAAGAGGGTATATTGAAACATCTGTTCAGCACGGCGCATTCCAAGCGGGTGATAGTGTTCGCATCCTCCAAACTGAAAGTCAAGGAACTGGCCCGCACACTCCGGAGGTCGAAATGGCGCACCGGCGAGATGCACTCCGACCTGGATCAGAACAAGCGCGAGGAGGTGATGCTTGATTTCCGGGCAGGCCGTATCGACATACTCATAGCCACCGACATAGTGGCTCGAGGCATTGACATTGACGATATATCTATGGTGGTGAACTACGATGTGCCCCATGAGGCCGAGGACTATGTGCACCGTATAGGCCGCACTGCCCGCGCCGACGCCGACGGTATGGCCGTAACTTTCATAAGCTCGCGTGAGCAGCGCAAATTCGGCTCCATAGAGCGTTTCCTCGGTTATGAGGTACGTAAGAACGAAGTGCCCGCCGATCTGGGCCCGACGCCTGATTACCGGCCATCGGCACCGTCACGCACCGGAGGCTCGAAGGGTCGTGGCAAGGGCGCTTCCAAAGGACGCCGTTACAAAGGCCGCAAGGACAAAGAGGCTCAGAATAATGAGGAGCGTTCGGGCAGCCGCCGTAACTCCGGAAGCCGTAAGGAACGAAATAATCAATGATCTGTTTCCGCATCTCTCTCCGTGCGTGTGTCGCCGCCCTGATGTTTATTTCGGTGGCTATGGCTTTTTCTGAGGTATCCTATGAAAATGCCGGATGGAAAGGGATTATGGTGTCGCGCCATGGCGACGCTCCGATTTATGTGGAGATAGACACAGGGCTTGAGGTGGAGATTGTGGACGGCACAATGGTGATATCATCTAAAGGTTCGCGCTATGAGGTGGATCTCGACGATATGGAGTCGCTGACCCATACCCGCGGATTTTGTGACATCACCACGGCCGAACCGGATATCAAGACATTTCCGGAACTTTCGGCAGTGGCATTCACCCGCGAAGGGTTGAAGGTGTCGTTGCCCGATGGAGTTGCTGTGCCGTTATCTGTTTATGACATATCCGGGCGCCAGCTGTGTCGCGTAACGGTGTCGTCGGGTTCGGTAGTGCCGCTATGCGGTCTTCCCGGAGGAACACTTATAGTTAGAGTAGGGGAATATGCCTCGTTGAAAATACTACATTCCCGTTAATAGCCTGCCGATGAGACGTCTTCCGCTGATACTGCTTGTGATTGCCGCCGCTGTTGCGGTGGCTGTGGCCCGGGAGGTCCGCGACATCAACGTTTATATGCGCTGTGGCGGTGTTATCAGGGTCGAATCGTACCCGGCAGCCGGAGTAAAAGGCATATCCTACCGTCACCGTACCCCTCCGCCCGATACGTTAATCGATGTGCGTATGGTTACGGATACAATCGTGACCATTCCGGAGGAATGCGACTCGCTGCCGCCTGACACGGTCTTTGTTTACCGTGAAGTAATGGATACAGTGATTGTCCCTGTGGTGATAAACGAGCCGGAAAGCTACGACTCACTTATCGTCATGGGTTGTGACACAGTGTTGGCCTCGCTTCCTTTGGATTCGGTGATAGCTCTCGACGCCACTCCCACGCTTCCGGTCATATATATCGACACTGATTCGGCTGTGGAGGAGATAGCCAGCAAGACGGAATATCTTACAGCCACCATATCCATGGACGGGGGCGCCCTCACACCTGATCTGGCTCCGGCCATGGTGAATATCCGCGGGCGCGGCAACTCCACATGGAAATATCCAAAGAAGCCCTACCGTCTGAAATTTCCTAAAAAAGTTTCGCTCGGAGGGCTGCCTAAGGCTAAAAGCTATGCCCTGATAGCCAATTATATCGACGAATCGATGATGCGCAACGCCATAGCTTTCAAGGTGGCCCAGCTGCTTGAAATACCTTTTACGCCCCATTGCGTGCCGGTGGAGGTGGTGCTCAACGGGCGTTACCGCGGCCTTTATATGCTTACCGAGAAAATTGGCATGACCGGCGCCAGTGTCGATATTCCTGATTCCACCGGTGTGCTCATGGAGCTTGACACTCATTTCGATGAGGCATACCAGTTCCAGAGTGCCAAATATTCACTTCCTGTAATGCTCAAGGACCCTGATCCGGCCGATCTTGGTGTTGACTCAGCTGAGTTTGTCGATAAATGGGCTGCCGATTTCAACGCTATGGAGCTGTTGGTTTCCAAAGGACTCTGGTCGCAGAAGATAGACGCCCGCTCATTTGCCGACTATATGCTCACATTTCTGATCTGCGGCAACCGTGAGGTGTCGCATCCCAAGAGTGTGTACATGTATAAGGAGCATCCCGACAGTCTCTACCGTATGGGGCCTGTGTGGGATTTCGACTGGGCTTTTACTTTCTCGCCCGATTCGGTGGCACCTTTCTCACCTGCTACTTTGCTTATGTCGCGTTACAGCGTGGGTGAGATATTTTTCGGCACACTGATCAAGACACGCAAATTCCGTGAAACCTGCGGAGCGCGGTGGGAATATTTCCGCGACAACCTGCTGCCGCAGCTGTGGGAATATTTCGATGCCTATGCCGCCCTTATCCGTCCGGCTGCCCTGCGCAACGGGGCCCTGTGGCCGGAGAATGAGGTGAATACCTCCATCCCGGGCAATCTTTCCACCGAGACTTTCGACCGCAATGTAGCCCAGCTGCGCCGCTGGATAGAGCAGCGTGTGGAATTCATCGAATCGCGCAAGCGCGCCTACTTCGGGTTCTATTGAGGGCCGAGGAGGTGGCGGAGCACTGTCTCGCCGGCGCCGTGGGGCCATTCCTGGGTGAGCACCCACGCTATCAGGGCGAGCATTATGGCCGTTACCGCCACAGTGCCGTAGCGGGCAAACGCCGGCGGACGTCCCGCTATTATGTTCCTTACCTTGGGGCTCCGCAGTTCAGGGCCCCTGGTGTGTCGGTTGTTATCCTTATCATTGGGATGGTTCATGTTCCAAGTTCAAGCTGGTTTTTTACAAGACGGTAATATGCCCCCTGACGACGGGTCAGTTCCTGATGTGTTCCGCATTCCGTAACTTTGCCCCCGTCGAGCACCACAATGTTGTCGGCTCCGCTCACTGTTGACAGTCGGTGTGCCACAACCACTACCGTGCGTCCCCGGTAGAATTCGGCGAGGTTCTCCACAATGGCACGCTCTGTGTTGGCGTCCAACGAGTTGGTGGCCTCGTCGAGCAATATGAACGGCGGATTGCGGTAAATGGCCCGTGCTATCAGAATCCTCTGTTTCTGTCCCTCGCTGAGCCCTGTGCCGTCGGGTCCTATCTTTGTGTCGAATTTAAGCGGACGGCTCATCACAAAGTCGTAGATACAGGCCAGGCGTGCCGCCATCTCCAGCCGTTCCGGATCAATCTCGCCGTCGGCCACAGCTATGTTGCGGGCTATGCTCTCGGAAAATATCACACCGTCCTGCATCACCACGCCGCACTGGCGCCTCCACCATCGCAGATCCACCGTATCAAGCGATATGCCTCCTGCGCTTATGTTTCCGCTCTCCACCGGATAGTAGCCCAATATAAGTTTGAGCAGGGTGGTTTTGCCGCTGCCCGAAGCGCCCACTATCGCAGTCACCTTCCCCGCCGGGATGTCTATGCTCACATTGTCTATGGTCAGATCGGGTGAATGGGGGTTGTAGCGGAACGAGACATTGTCGAGGCATATTCCTCCGCCGGAATATGTGGGTACTGTGCCCTCGCGTTCGGCGGGAGCATCGTGTATCTGGTTGATGCGTTCAAGCGATATCTTCACATCTTGAAGCGAATACACAAATTCTATCATCTGGGCCACCGGTGCATTCAGCTGCCCTATGATATATTGCACGGCAAGCATTGCTCCGAGCGTCATGTGCCCGTTTATCACAGCTGTGGCGGCCAGCACGGTTATCACTATGTTCTTGACCTCATTTATGAAAATGCTCCCGGCCTGAAGTGTTTGCTCGAGGCGGAGGCTTTTCAGCTCCACTGCGAAAAGGTCGGCCTGCACATCCTCCCATTCCCAGCGGCGGCGCCGTTCGCAGTCCTGTAGCTTGATCTCCTGCATCGAGGTAATGAACCGGTAGGTCATGTTCTGGTTGCGGGCCTGCTGCTCGAAATATTCGTAATCAAGCACTTTCCGGCGCCGCAGGAACATCACCGTCCATAGCGCATACACGGCGCTCCCGGCCATGAATACCCCGAATATCAGAGCGTTGTAAATGAGCAGCACTGTCCCGAACACCACAAAACTCAGCAGCGTGAAGGCCACGCCGAGAGTTTGCTTGGTCAGAAACGACTGTACACGCGAGTGGTCGCCCATGCGCTGGAGCAGATCCCCCATCAGCTTGGTGTCGAAGAACCCCATAGGCATTGACAGCAGCTTTATGAAAAAGTCGCTCACAAGCGATATGTTCACCCTCATGGAAATGTGCACGAGTAGCCATGAGCGGATAAAGTCGGTCACCGCCCGTCCGGCCACTATCATAAGTTCGCCCAGCAGTATCAGCCATATCAGCCTTATGTCGGCATGGCGTATGCCTAGATCCACTATGTATTGGGTGAGGAACGGCAGTATCAGCTGCAACAGGCAGCCGAGGGCCAGCCCGAGCGCTATCTGGGCCATATAGCCCCGGTAGCGCTTCAGATAGCCCAGGAGGAAGCGGAACGACCGTCGCGGAGGTGTGGCGCCCCCCGTGCCTTGGAAAAATGCCGGTGTGGGTTCAAGCAGCAGGGCCACGCCGCGCTCCTTGCCGTCCGAAGCCATGCTTCCCCAGCCTGCCATGAACTCGCTGCGGTCCATTGTCACTATCCCTTTGGCCGGATCCCCTACTGTGACCCGGCGCCCTCCGCGGCCTATGGCATACACCACCACGAAATGGCTCTGGTTCCAGTGGACTATGGCGGGTAACGGAGCCTGACGCAACTGGTCGAAGTCCAACCGGGCATTGAGGGTGTGGAACCCTAATTTTTCCGCGGCCTGGGCCATGCCGAGCAGCGATACCCCCTCCACGGTGGAATGGCACAGCGCATCGATCGCCTCACTGCCCACGCGGCGCCCGTAGCGGGCGCACACCATGGCGAGGCATGCCACACCGCACTGCATGGAGTCGAGCTGCCGGACAAACGGATAGCGTGTCATAGCCGGTTGCCGTCAATTGCCGTAGCTGCCTGTGGCGCCCTGCACGTTCATGTCGAGCTGACGTTCGCGCTGCTGCACCTGGCGCCCGAAATTGAAGCGGTAGGATACTGACAGGTTCACCTGCGCCACCGATTCGCGTATGCCGCCCCAGGCATACTGGCGTTTTACGCCATAATCGGTGTGGCGGATATATTTGTCGCCGTAGTCGGTGAACGGCTGGAATATCTGGAGTCCGAATACGAACCGGCGGTAGCTGTAGCTTGCTGTGAGATAGGTCATACCCTGCGATTCGCCGGTGGAATACGGGCCTATATAGCGGTTGCGCGACGAGGTGCCTATGCGGGCCGAGAAATCGCGGTAGTCCACCGAACCCCATATGCCGCAGCTCCACCGGGTGCCGCTCTGGGAGCCGTCAGGCAGGTTGTAGTCGGAGTAATCCACCCCGGCATTGCCGCCTACCTGTATCCTCAGGTCCTTGCCACGGCGCCATGTGTAGCTCAGGCGAGCCGAAGCCGCGAGGTCGTCGCTGCGATGGTAGTTCTGTATCTGCTGCACATAGTAGGGCGCCTCATAAACCACGTTGTAGAACCTCGGGTCGGTGGTGCGGCGCCAGTAGGCTGTAAGCGATATGCCCCACGGGCCGCTGTAATAGGTGGGCTGTAGCAGGAGCTGCAAATTATGGCTGCCGTCCTTGAGCTTCGGATTGCCTTTTGAGGCATTGTATTCGTCGGTGATATAGAAATAATCGTCGCGTGCCCCTAAACCCGGACGGCTCATCCAGTAATTGCCGTAGAGGTTGATTCTCAACCCTTGCATAGGGATGTAGGTTAAGCCTGCCTGACCTGAAGGGGTGATGTTGTCGGCATGTTCCTTTCCGCCCTTATAGGAGTAATAGTCCATCTCGGCCGAGGCATGGTAGTGCCATTTTGGATTGATGGAGCCTTTCAGCCCGAGGTATATGTCGAGGGCGTTGAAATGCTGTGACGAATTGCGTGTCTCGGTGCCGGAGTAATGGTTTGTGCTATGGTTGAAGCGGTTGTTGAACCCCGCGTTCATCTTCACCTTTTTCACCGGGAAGTTCCATTCCAATGATGCTTTGAGCGCATAGGGGGTGGAGGTAGTGCGGTTGTAATAGGCCGGGGCGCCGGGATAGTCGAGCTGTGAGAATGACCAGTTGTTGTCGTCGCTCTGCGTGAAGCTGAGGTAGGCCTCGACCGAGCGGTCGGGATCCGAGGCATTGTGGGTGTAAGAGGTCATCACGTTGTAGGACACCTCCGAGTTATGGCCGTTGTACTTCTGGCGGTATGATTCAGTCAGTTCGTTGCCAACGCGCTTTTCATACAGTTGGTCGTGCATCTTCGAGAAGTAATTGTGCCAGTTCACTCCGGCCCCGATGTCGAGCAGGTCGTCCTTGCCTATCTGGAGTGTGTAGTAGCCTGCGAATTCGTTGCTGTACATGTGGCGTCGGCCCCAGTTGCCTTTGCCTACATATTCCCTTATGGTCACAGGCTCCTCGCCGGCAAGATATTCTGTTATTGATTCGTGGATCTGTTTCTCAAACTGTTTCCAGAACGATGTGTAGTCGAACCGCAGTGTCGACTGGCTGCGGTTGTAGGTTATGGAAGTGGTGTTGTCGCCCCAAAGGAATGTGACGGCCTCGCGCACCGATTCGTAGATATTGCCGCCCGAAATGCGCTCCTTCAGCCATATATCGATTATGCCTCCCGCACCCGAGTTCAGATAACGGGCCGTGGGGGCGTCGGTGTAGTCGATGCGGAGTATGTCGTTGGGGTTGAGGGCCAGTACATCCGTCAGTGTGCGTGTCTGTCCGTTGATCTTGAAAATTGCGCTTTTGCCGAATATCGACACCATTCTGTCCCTCGGATTTATATCCAGCCCCGGCAGCGATGTCGACTGCAATATGTCGAGGGCCGTTGTGGCGTTGCGGGCTATAAGTGCGTCGGGATACACGAGATACTTTTCCGCGCGGGTCAGTACCCGGTGTCCCGCCACGGTCACTTCGCCCAACTGGGTGGCCCGGGGGTGCATGTACACCAAGCCCAAGTCCATGTTTTTCTCAGCCCGCGTTGTGGCTATATCCGTGTCCAGATAGCCTGTGAGCCTGAAGCGGAGCATGTTTCCGGCAATGGCTTCGCAAGGCAGGTTGAAATATCCGTTGGCGTCGCTTACGCCCGAGGCCACCACCGTGGAGTCCTTGTCGAGATACATCACGTGTACGCCTGGCAGAAGGTCTTCGGCTGTGGCTTCCCCCTGTGTTACATAGCCCTTTATGTCGGCATTGGCGCACAAACTCCCTGCTGCCGCAATGACGCCTGCCAATATCCGTGTAAATTTCCTGATCATATATAATGTCGTTGTTGGTTTATAGAATTAATTGAAATTATGCCTGTGGCTGTTCAGCCGTGTTGAGCAATTGGCTGAAGAAAATCTTTTCCTCCACAACTTCCCTCACCAATTTGTCTTTCGATTCATCGTCAGGATAGTTGCAGGTCATTTCTTTATCAATGCTGTGCCATGTGGATTTGAAGCATCCGCCTCCGCAGATGGGAAGTATCCGGCAGTTCTGACACGCCGTATTGGATTTCCTTTTCGCTATCACACGATTGAGAGAGTCGGTCTCCATAGTTACGTTTCCATCGGTTGACAGAAATCCGTCGCGTGGTTCATTGGGAAAATCTACCGCCGTGCAGTTGTATATATCGCCGTTGTAGTTGACCACCAATGAATTTTTGCAATCGCCATAGCAAGGTGATGTCAGGGTGTAATGATTGGGTAGGTCGGGTTGTATGCCGCATTCATAAAAACGTTTATATAAGTTGAGTTTCTGTTGATGTATGTCCGTTTTGTTATCGCGGTCTTGCCATACCTGCTGTATTGACACCTGAATATATTTTTTTGCCTCATTCGGAAGGGTTGCGAACCGTTCGGGTATTTCGAAAGCATTTGCTATGGTTTCCCCGGTAAGATTCAGTCGTAATAGAACTTTCATGCCCGCAGTGGCATATTTCCGTATGTTTTCGGTTATTCGGTCATACGATTTCCCACCTTTGGGAACTCTGGTTTTGTCATGATCCGCTTTAGCTCCGTCAAGTGAGATTTGCAGATGTGCTATCTTGTGCTTGCTCAATTCGGCAAGCATGTTGTCAGTCAGAATATAACCGTTGGTGGTGAATGCAAAATCTATTTGGCGGTTCAGTTCCTTGGCGGTTTTTTCGCTATATTGCATGAGCGGTTCCACTACTTGCTTGTATCCTAACATCGGTTCTCCGCCAAAGAATGACACTGTAATGCCGGGATATTCGTTCAGCAGCTTACGGATTATATTTTTTAATCCGGTCAAAGTATCCGCTCCCATCGTTGAATCCTTCTGATGGCTCTCATAGCAGTACCAGCAGTTGAAATTGCAGTTCAGTGTGGGATTGATTATCAATAAGAAACTTTCATGGCGGTCAATGGAATCCAGATGATGTTGCCATGCCATGATGTTTTCATCAATTCCGTCATCAACAATCATACCGCCCTTTTTTAAATTATTCACAGAATTTTCATTCAGCGTTGAAATATCTGTGGTGTCCACTTCGTGCCCGAGAAATATCAGATGGCCCGTGAAGCTGTTATATATCGCATTCACGCTGTCGCTGACTTTTATATGGTTGTTGAAAACACTGAACTGCATATCAATTGACTTTTAATTAAAATGTATTGGTTTATTTATTGCATTTAGCCGGGTCGGTATTGGTGATAAAACACTTTTTTGTATCAATTGGCTGTTGTCCGCATAATTGATCTGTTGGACAATCTCCATTGGTACAATTAGGGTTGTCGCATGAGTTTTTGCACTTGTTTATTGTACAAGTTTTAGGGTTGCAATCCCAATCAACGAAACTTTCTGCGAGTTCAGTATTCCCACCTGTCACCAGAATGGCTTCATTCTGCGCTATGATTATGGATTTTGTAAAATCCTGTAATATGGATGGTTTCATATTTCTCAAAAGTTATTAGTTATAACATTTCATACTTGAATCAGTTACAATGCAGCCTTTGGAGTCGATAGGTGGTGGCGGATTCTGGCATTTCGGATTTAGACAGGCATTTTCACAGACATTGATTATGCATTTTTCCGGGTTGCAGTTGACGTTTATAAGACCGGAAATGTCTGCATTCCCACCGGTGACTAAGATTGCCTCGGAGGGTGGGTGCTATCTCAATGGATGCACTAAGTTTGAAAAGATTGGTTTCTTTTATGGCGTTAATGAATTAATGGGTGACTTTTTTACAATGGTTTTTAATCCGGACACTATCGGGCACAGTGGATTTTATAGAATCAGGTACGCTTGACGGTTTTGTCGGGCATGCATTTTTACATCGGTTGACGGGGCATTTCTTTGTGTTTCCGGTCGTTACAAAGATATTGCCTTTGCCACCTGTTATCAATATTGACATGTTGGGAGTCATGGCAAATTGAGCGTTGAATTGTTCAGCGAACTTTGAAAGGGGAGAATTTTTGTCCATGTCGCGTTATGTTAAATGGTTTGTGTTTGCAAGATAATGCAAAATATTTAATTATGCAAATAAAACATAACAAAAAGTTTTTGTAGTTGCGCATTTTGTGTCGGATTGTCAGATGAAAATGTCGGTTAATATCCTGGAATGTAATGGTTTAATTGAAGCTGATGCGGGAGATGCTTTTTTTTAAATAAAATGGTGTGTTTGTTGTGAAATAAGATATTTTTATTGTTTGTGGTTGGAAATTAAAATAGGGGCGTCCTAACGGCGGACACCCCTGATGACATAATAAATTATGTGGAGTGGGATCAGTCGGCGTAATATTCGATTGTGCGGCGCTGGAATGATTCGGTCACTTCGGCCACATTGCCATCTTTGTCGAGTTTCATTGTCTTGACATGGCGTTTGGTCCAGTTGCCGACGGGGTCGGTTTCGGTGACACGGTAGGCGTAGTTCACTGCCGGAGTGGTCATTTCGGTCATTACGCCCTGATCGTCGTATGTGCATGAGGCTTCGGATTCGCCTGTGCTTTTGCTGAGGCGTCCGCGATCCCATGTGAGGGTGCCGGCAGGGTAGGCCGAGGGATAGCCGTCGGCGTCATATTCGAACGCATAACGTCCGGCCATGGCCTTGTCGGGTATGAGCTTGCCGTCGGCGTCAAATTGCAGCGTGGTCACACTGTGGTTGCCGGTGTCCTCGATCTCGCATGATTTTACATTGCCGTAAAGGTCGAAAAACGCAGCATCGTGGAACTTCTGGGTGCTTGTCGGCCCGAATTTCTCGGCTACGACTGCGGTTTCGGCGCTTTGGGCCTCTTTGTCAGCGGGCTTTGAGTTGCATCCACCCATAACAGTAGCCAATGCTAAAGAGCCGATAATCAGATAATGTTTCATAATGTGGGTGTGGTAGTTTTTATGAGATTATTTGGTTTTGGTGCAGAGCCCTCCCGTTTTTGACGCGGGGCACGGAGTGTCGGTCTTGCGGACCGGGGCGGCTTTGGCCGGAGTTGCCATATAGCCCATTCCGGCAAGTGCTTCCATAATGAGCTCGGGCGATCCCGATTCGGAATCGTAGACTATTGTCACGGTGTTGTCGGCGGCAGAAGCCTTGACATCCGTCACCCCTTTTACGAATTTCACCGCGTCGGTAACCTTTTTCTCGCAGTTGGCGCACGACATGGCCGGACTTACGTTGAAAACGGCGGTGAGCTTTTCACCGGCGAAAGCGCCCGATGCGCATAGCATTGCGGCGCCGATAATCAGTGAGCGTATCATATATTTCGAATTTAAAATGGTTATACTTATACATAATGATATATGGCGAGAGCCAAAGGTAGTGATAAACCTGAAGTAAAAGCAAATAAAACGCCGCTTTTGTGAAATTTTAAAATTTCAGCCGTTCTATTAAACTATCTAAACCCTATTGATGTTATAAAGCATATCTCAAGCCCCCTGAACAAGGTGGTGAGGGGTGATTAAACAGTGACATGGAATAAAAATTAATTAAATTTTGTAATTTGCACAAATAGTATTAACTTTGCGCCGATTATTCAACGTTAAACAACTGAACAATGAAAAAGATTTTACTCATTTCTGCTGCTGTCGCCGGTATGATGACCGCACAGGCTCAACAAGCTCTTGAGTATTCCAACTTCGGATCGAACTGGTCGATCGGCCTTGATGGCGGTGTGACCACTCCGATGATCGATCATGCATTCTTCGGCAGCATGCGTGGTGCCGTAGGTCTTCACATCGGCAAGCAGGTTTCGCCTCTGTTCGGCTTCGGCTTTGAGGCTTCTGCCGCAGTCAACACCTCTTCATGGGGCAAAGTGCACAGCGCCACTGCTTTCGATAACTCTTATGCCGGCGTTTACGGTACAGTGAACCTCTCCAACCTCTTCTGCGGTTACAACTGCAACGGCCGTTTCTTTGAAATGGAAGCTGTTCTCGGTGCAGGCTGGGGTCACGACTACTACAACAAAGCCGATTACAACAAGGGCGTTGACGATTTCAACTATTTCGCAACCAAACTCGGTCTTAACTTCAACTTCAACGTATCGAAGAAAGTTACCATCGCATTCAAGCCCTCTATCGTCTACAACATGACCGGCTCGAACACTCAGCCCCTCGATGTTGCACAGACCACTGCCGCTTACAATATCCACCGCGCTACATTCAACGCCATGGTGGGTGTTACCTACAACTTCGGCGACGGATTCAAGTGTGTAGAACCCAAGAATCAGGCTGAGATCGACGCTCTCAACGCTCAGATCAACGAACTCCGTGGCGCTCTCGACGCATGTGGCGCACAGGTAGTTGCTGCTGAGGCTCGTGCCAACGCTCTCGCTGCCGAACTCGAGGCTTGCCGCAAACGTCCTGCCGAGATCGTTAAGGAAGTTACCAACAACCTCAACAGCGTACGCTACATCTTCTTCAAGAAGGCTTCGTCAGTGATAACCGCCGACCAGCAGCCCAACGTAGAGATGATCGCAGCTTACCTCAAGAACCACAAGGGTTCGAAAGTAGTCATCAAGGGCTATGCTTCACCCGAAGGCAACCTTGAATACAACATCAAGCTCGCTAACTCACGTGCTCAGGCCGTTAAGACCGCTCTCGAGAAAAAGTACAAGATCGCAGCTGACCGCATCACAGCCGAAGGTCAGGGTATCGGCGAAATGTTCACCGAGGAATCCTGGAACCGCGTTTCGATCTGCACAATCGAGGATAAGTAATCCGACTTAAAGCAACACCGCACCATAAGCGGAAGGTTTAAGATATGATTCCGGGTCCCGCTCCATCTGTGGAGCGGGACTTTTTTGTGCGGCAGCCAAGGACAGAGCAACAGTATG
>OGXX01002918.1_pt1 | contig 14872 bp, 12 predicted proteins | sample 1576301 | NCBI WGS metagenome assembly OGXX01 (sample SAMEA3541469, study PRJEB24748) | human gut metagenome | biome: human gut; feature: human-associated habitat; material: faeces | place: China | collected 2012
GACCATGATGAAATATAAAACACATGCAGATGCAAATTCTCTGTATAACACACCGAACTGCTATTGCATCTACATCTGCGGTAAAGTGTTCAAATGGCTGAAAAAACAGGGCGGTCTGGAAACAATGAAAGAGCGCAACGAAAAGAAAGCCAAGATCCTGTATGATTATCTGGATGAAAGCAAACTGTTCAAGGGAACGGTAGAAAAGGCATCCCGTTCTCTGATGAACGTTCCTTTCGTAACCGGAGATCCTGACCTGGATGCAAAATTCGTAAAAGAAGCAAAAGAAGCAGGTCTGGAGAATCTGAAAGGACACAGAACCGTTGGCGGTATGCGTGCAAGTATTTACAACGCAATGCCGATCGAAGGCGTGGAAAAATTAGTAGAGTTCATGAAAAAATTCGAGAAGGAGAATCTGTAAGATGTTTCAGTATCAATGCCTGAATCCAATCTCCAAGGTGGGACTGGATGGATTTACAAATGATTACATAAAAACAGAAGAAATAGAAAAAGCCGATGCGATCCTGGTAAGAAGTGCTTCGATGCATGAGATGAAATTACCGGAAAACATTCAGGCAATTGCCCGTGCCGGAGCAGGTGTCAACAACATTCCGTTAAAAGACTGTGCAGAACAAGGTATCGTCGTATTCAACACACCGGGAGCCAATGCAAACGGTGTCAAAGAAATGGTGATCGCCGGTATGCTCCTTGCTTCCCGTGATATCGTAGGCGGTGTAGAATGGGTAAAACAGGAAAAAGATAACGAAAATGTCGGAAAACTGGCAGAGAAACAGAAAAAACAGTTTGCCGGCTGCGAGATCAAAGGAAAGAAACTCGGTGTCATCGGTCTGGGAGCCATCGGAGCCATGGTAGCCAATACCGCTATTTATCTTGGCATGGAAGTATACGGATACGATCCATATATATCCGTAGACACTGCATGGAAGCTTTCCAGAGAGATCAAACATATTGCTAACGTAGAAGATATTTTCAAAGAGTGTGATTACATCACCTTGCATGTGCCGCTTCTTGACAGCACAAAGGGCATGATCAGCAAAGACAGTATCGCCATGATGAAAGACGGTGTGGTTCTGTTAAATTTCTCCAGAGACCTTCTGGTGGATGAAACTGCTCTGGTAGAAGCACTGGAAGCAGGAAAAGTGAAAAAATATGTTACAGATTTTGCAAATCCGACCGTTGCAGGTGCAAAAAATACACTGGTAACACCGCATCTGGGCGCATCCACAGCAGAATCCGAGGACAACTGTGCATGCATGGCAGTCAAAGAACTGAGAGCTTATCTGGAAAATGGTAATATCCACAATTCCGTGAACTATCCGAACTGTGATATGGGCATCTGTAGTGCAGCCGGAAGAATCGCCATCAACCACAGAAACGTAGTTAATATGATCAGCCAGTTCGCAACCGTTCTCGGTGGCGCAGGCATGAACATCTCCGATATGACAAACAAGAGTAAAGGGGATTACGCATACACCCTGATCGACCTGGAAACCCCGGCAACGCAGGAGATCATCGATAAATTAGACGAGATCAAGGGCGTTCTGAAAGTCAGAATCGTAAAATAAATAGAAAATAATATAGAGAGGAGAGTCGTTACATCCGAGAGGCTGGACGACTCTCTTTTTGTGTAATATAGTATTCTATTTACTTTTTCTTACGATTGTAATTCGAGTATGAAAATGGTATGATAGATATAATATATGAGAAAAAAAGCAGGAGGTAGGGGTTTATGTCTGATAAATTATATGAATTGATGGACTGGCCGGAGATTGAAGCGGTGGTATATTCCGAAGAATACGCACCGAGAGAAATCCTCGGACCACATGTGACCGGTGATGGGGTGCTGGAACAGTGCTTTTTTCCGGGAGCGGGCAAAGTAACGGTGAAGACAACAAAAGACGGCAAAGAATACCTGATGAGCAAAGAAGACGATGCGGGATATTTTGCCGTATTACTGAACGGAAGAAAAATTCCGGAGTATACTTATTTGGTGGAAAAAGAGGGAGAGCAGACAGAATGTTATGATGCGTATGCATTTCCCTGTCAGATTACACTGGAGGAAGAACAGAAATTTATCAATGGCATCTGCTATGATATTTACGAAAAACTGGGTGCGCATCCGATGACTGTCAACGGTGTGGACGGCGTGTATTTTGCAGTCTGGGCACCGAATGCATCACGTGTCAGCGTGGTTGGCGATTTTAACCACTGGGACGGCAGAGTGTACCAGATGCAGCGGCTTTCCGTATCGGGAATCTATGAGCTGTTTATCCCGCAGATTCCGGTAGGCTCCCTGTACAAATACGAACTGAAATTAAAGGATGGTCTGATCTATCTGAAAGCCGATCCGTATGCAAACCAGGCGGAACTTCGTCCGGCAACGGCATCGATCGTGGCAGAGCTGAACGGATATACCTGGAAAGACCAGACCTGGATGAAAGACCGGAAAAAGATCCAGACCGAGGATGCACCGATGTTTGTCTATGAGATGCATCTGGGATCCTGGAAGAAACCGGAAGACGGAAGAGAATTTTACAATTACCGGGAACTGGCACCGATGATCGTGGCATATGTCAAAGAGATGGGGTATACCCATGTAGAACTGATGCCGATTATGGAACATCCGTTTGATGCCTCCTGGGGCTATCAGGTGACCGGATATTATGCACCGACCAGCCGTTACGGTTCACCGGAAGACTTTATGTATTTTGTGGATACCCTGCATCAGGCGGGAATCGGTGTGATTCTTGACTGGGTACCGGCGCATTTTCCGCGGGATACGTTTGGACTTGCCAATTTTGACGGCACATGCCTTTACGAACATCTCGATCCGAGACAGGGGTATCATCCGCACTGGGGTACACTGATCTATAATTACGGCAGACCACAGGTGAAGAACTTCCTGATCGCCAATGCACTGTTCTGGACAGAAAAGTTCCATGCAGACGGTATCCGTTTTGATGCGGTGGCTTCGATGCTGTATCTGGACTATGGAAAGAACGACGGTGAGTGGGTGGCAAATATCTACGGCGGCAATGAAAATCTGGATGCCGTGGAATTCTTAAAACACCTGAATTCCATTTTCAAAAAGAAACATCCGGATGCCCTGCTGATCGCAGAAGAGTCCACGGCATGGCCGAGAGTGACCGGAAGCGTGGAGACGGAAGACGGTCTGGGATTTGATTACAAATGGAATATGGGCTGGATGAACGATTTCATCGGCTATATGAGCAATGATCCGTATTTTCGCGGTTCCCATCATAACGAACTGACCTTTAGTATGATCTACGCGTACAGCGAGCGGTTTATGCTGAGTCTCTCCCACGATGAGGTGGTACACCAGAAAGGTTCTCTGTTAGAGAAAATGCCGGGAACCGAAGATAAGAAATTCGCCAACCTGCGTGCGGCATATGGTTTCTTTATGACGCATCCGGGCAAGAAATTATTGTTCATGGGACAGGAATACGGTCAGGTTCACGAATGGGCGGAAAATAAAGCTCTTGACTGGGAAGACCTGGAAAAACCGGCACACCGGCAGATGCAGAACTATACCAAAGCGCTGATCCAGCTGTATAAGACGCATCCGGCACTGTGGGAACTGGACTATGATTCCGATGGATTTGAGTGGATCAACTGTGTGGAATGGGAAAAGAGCATGGTGACCTTCCTTCGAAAAGCAAAAAAACAGGAAGATACACTGGTTGTGATCTGCAATTTCTCGGATGTTACCTATGAAGAGGAACTGGTAGGCGTTCCGTATGCAGGAAAATACAAAGAAATCCTGAACAGCGATGCGAAAGAATACGGTGGTTCCGGCGTGGTCAATCCGCGTGTGAAAATTGCGAAGAAAGAAGAGACGGATGACCGGCCGTATACGATCAAAGTGAAAGTTGCACCGCTGAGTGTGTCTATCTACAGTTTTACAAAGACAGCTGCAAAGACATCAACGAACAAAACGGCGAAAACCTCGAAAAAGACAGCCGGAAAAGAAGGAGAGAAAGCGACATCTGCAACGGCAAAAAAAGAAGGACTCCGAAAAGTAATCCAGCAGAAATTAGAGACTGCGGAGAAGAAGGGAGCCGAGGAGAAAGAAAAACGCACGGCGAAAGAAGCGGAAGCTGCGAAAAAACCAAAAGCGAAAAAGACAGCAACAGCAAAAAAGGAGACTAAGACAGAATGATGAATGCATTAAAGTCGCTGGTTCAGTGGAAGGGGAGCATTCCACAGGGCGGACTTCTTGATTTTGTGCTGAAAGTAATTCTTGCGCTGATCGTTTATTTCATCGGAACAAAACTGATTGGATGGTTCTGTAAAAAACTTCGGAAACAGCTGATGAAGTTTGGAAGCGATGAGGCTACGAAAAGTTTTCTTTTATCGGGAATCAAGATCGGAATGCATCTGATCCTGATCCTGACGATCGCCGGGAACCTTGGTGTGGACAAGACTTCGGTGGCTGCGCTGGTTGGTTCCGCCGGCGTGGCGATCAGTTTGGCGTTGCAGGGCGGCTTATCAAACTTTGCAGGCGGACTGATCATCATGTTCCTGCGTCCGTTCTCCGTGGGTGATTACATCATTGAAAACGGGGAAAAGACCGAGGGAACGGTGCAGAAGATTGAATTGTATTACACGACGCTGATGACCATCGACAGCCGCCGGATCGTGATTCCGAACTCTGTGCTGACGAACGACAGTATCACGAATGTAACCGCGATGGAAAAAAGAAGGCTGGAGATCAAGGTCGGAATTTCCTATGAATCCGATCTGCTCCTGGCAAAACAGATCCTCCGGGAACTGATCGAGAAGGATCCGGAACTTCTGGAACGGGAAGAAACGCAGGTTTTCGTGGATGAGCTGGGTGACAGCGCCGTGATCTTGGGACTTCGTGCCTGGGTAAAGACGGAAGAATTCTGGAATACCAAATGGAGAATGAATGAACAGATCAAGCTGGAATTTGATAAGAGGGGCATTCAGATTCCGTACCCGCAGATGGATGTGCATATGCATCATTGACCGGTCGGCTTGCAGATTTTACAAAGTGTAAAAAAATGTTAAGAGAATTGAAATTGCATTCTTCGACAAATGGTATATAATAATTCAGAAATACTAAGAAACGGAGTAAGATGAAGGGGTATTATGTCACAAAAGAAGGGTAGAAGAAGAAAAAAGAGAAAACAGAAAAAGATACTTATCGGCGTTTATACCGGACTGATCCTGCTGCTGGCAGTTGCAGCCGGGTATATCTGGAGAAGTAATTATTACAAAACACATTTTTATAAGGATACCTGGATCAACGGACAGGATTGCAGTTATCTGACAGCTTCGGAAGTGAAGAATCTGCTGCAGGAAACAGTCAGTGAATACACGCTTAGTATCAAAACAAAAGAAGACGAAATCTATACTGTCACCGGACCACAGTTCCATCTGACGTATGTGGACGATAAAGGCGTGGACAAGCTGCTAGCAGAACAGAAACCGATGCAGTGGATCCTGCATGCGTTCAAAGGTGGCAAATACGAGGTATCGGCAAATACCACCTATGAAGAAGATGCAGTGGAACCGATTCTGAGAAGCCTTCCTTTTATGAATGAGGCGAATATCACACAGCCACAGGATGCTGCTTTGCAGGAGACAGACAGCGGATATGTGATCACGCCTGAGGTAGAAGGAAATGCACTGGATGAGGACAAAGTGATCTCACTGGTGAAGGAAGCGGTGCAGAATGAAACGACAGAACTTTCCTTAGCGGATCAGGACTGTTATCTGAAACCGACGGTTTATCAGAATGATGAAGCTTTGAACCAGCAGATGCACACGCTGAACTCTCTGACCGGTGCAAAACTGACCTACACGGTAAAAGGTACAACCTCTACGATTGACCATGCAGTACTAAAATCTTGGCTGGTACAGGATGAAAATGGCAATTATTCGATCGATGAGTCGAAGGAGGAAGAGTTTATCAACCAGCTGGCAGATCAGATCGACACCTATGGAAAGTCCAGAAAGTTCACAACCCATGACGGTGCACAGATCACCCTGGCGACCAACAAATACGGCTGGCAGGTAGATCGGGAAAAATCCCTGGAGGATCTGAAAGAAGCCCTGGCAGAAGGCAAAGAACAGGAGATGGAACTGTCCTACAGCCATAAGGCGAAGGGAAGCGGCGACAATGATCTGGGCGATGTCTATGTGGAGATCAGCATTGACAGACAGACGATGTGGTGTTACAAAAACGGACAGGTTGTGGTAGAGACACCGGTTGTTACCGGAGATATTTCCAAAGCGGGAAGAGCTACTCCGAAAAACGGATGCTGGCCGATCTTCTGGAAGACAACAGAGTACACGATGAACGGACCGAGGGATGAGAACGGAACACCGGAATATACGACGTTCGTTCATTACTGGATGCCGTTTAATGGTGGTGTCGGAATTCATGATCTGGCAAGCCGCGGAAATAATTTCGGCGGCGATATTTACAAAACGAATGGATCCCATGGATGTATCAATACACCTCTGGCGGCTGTGAAGACGATCTATGAGACGGTATCGGTGGGAACTCCGGTGATTGTATATTAGAAATGAAACAAAGAGAAAGTAAGGAGACTGACTATGATTGCACAGGAATATAAAAAAATGTTAGGAGCAAAATCCGTAATCCGTGAGATGTTTACTTACGGAACCGAACGGGCAAAAGAGATCGGAAGAGAGAATGTATTTGACTACAGTCTTGGTAATCCGTCTGTACCGGTTCCGGAAAAATTCACAAAGAAAATGATCGAACTGCTGGAGACGGAAAGCCCGGTAGCCCTTCATGGATACAGCCCGAGCCTCGGTATCGACAGCGTGCGTGAGGCGGTAGCGGTATCTCTGGAAAAACGTTTCGGTCTGCCATATAAAAAAGAACATATTTTCATGTGCTCCGGTGCTGCAGCAGCTCTGGCACATGCCTTCCGTGCAGTCACTGTCCCGGGAGATTCCATCCTTACTTTTGCACCGTTTTTCCCGGAATACAACCCGTATGTCAATCTGACAGGAGCAAAGCTGAAAGTTGTTCCGCCGGATCTGAAAGGATTCCAGATTGACTTTGAAAAATTCGAGACCATGCTGACAAACGATGTGACAGCAGTTCTGATCAATACACCGAATAACCCGTCCGGTATCGTATACACGAACGAGACAGTCAAAGAACTGGCGCGGATCATGGAGAAAAAAGCAGCAGAATACGGTCATGAGATTTATCTGATCTCAGATGAGCCGTACCGTGAGATTGTTTTTGAAGGCGTGGATGCACCGTTTATCGCAAAATGCTATCCAAATACGATCACCTGTTACTCCTTCAGCAAATCCCTGTCCCTTCCGGGAGAGAGAATCGGTTATGTGGCGGTGTCACCGAACTGTAATGAGGCGGAAACCATCGTAGATATGTGCGGTCAGATTTCCCGCGGTATCGGTCATAACTGCCCGGCATCCCTGATTCAGCTGGCAGTGGCAGATTGTCTGTACGATACTTCAGACCTGTCAGTGTATGAGAAAAATGCCAATATTCTCTATGATGCCCTGACCGGTATGGGATTTGAGATCGTACGCCCGGGCGGAACCTTCTACATGTTCCCGAAAGCTCCGGAACCGGATGCGGTTGCATTCTGTAAGAGAGCGATGAAACAGGATCTGCTATTAGTACCTGGCGATACCTTCGGCTGCCCGGGATATTTCCGTATGGCTTACTGCATCGAGACGGAGAAAGTAGAACGGTCTCTGGATGCGTTCCGAAAACTGTAAAAGAAATAAGAGAAGAGATAGCAAAAGAAAAGGTGATGGAACAGAGAAGCTCCATCACCTTTTCTTGAAATATAGTTATGATACTTGGAAATGATCTTGCTGCATGGAAATGGTAAATACCATGCGGCAGAACGAAAAAACGCCCGCCACCTGCGATGCGATGCAAATGACGAACGCTTCTGGAAAGCTGAAAATGGGACTTGAACCCACGACCCCTTCATTACGAGTGAAGTGCTCTACCAACTGAGCTATTTCAGCCTGTGACTTAACACAAAAGATATTATATATGATTTGTGAAAAAAAGGCAAGAGCTTTTGTGCATTTTTATGGAACTTTTTGAAAAAACAGGAAAACTCATCAAAAACAGGACGGAAAGACAGAGAATATGAGGCTGGTTCGCGCTTTGAAATCTGAGGAGAGTATGATATAATGAGCGTTAACGAGCCAGAAGCGTGCTTGCACGGTTATGGGGAGCGGCGAATGGCGATCATGAACGAAGTTCATGATATAATAACAAGCAAAAATGGCCTATGCAGTGTGTTTGCAATTTTGTCATTTTCTTTAAGAATATGTATGGTTTTAGATACTTTGGCGAATTGAATATCACAATTTGAATATTTTTATGAAAATACTTGACTTTCCCCCTGGTGGATGCCTTATAAAACAGGTACAGACAGGAAAATAAAGCGGTTTTTCCGGGAAATTTTGATGGGATGTTAAAGGGTTTGGAAAAGACGAGAGGTAGGATGCAGGATTATGAAGATCAAACAGGTAGAAGAGTTAGTCGGAATCACAAAAAAGAATATCCGTTTTTATGAAGAACAGGGTTTGTTACAGATCGAGCGGGCGGAGAACGGATACCGGGAATATCATCAGAAAGATGTGATACGACTGCAGGAGATTAAGCTTCTTCGGAAAATAGATATTTCTATTGAGGAGATGAGAGCACTTTTTGAGCAAAAGGAAAGTCTGCAGATCTGTCTGGAACAGCATCTGAAAGAACTGGAGCATCGAAAAAGAAGTCTTGGAAAAATGCAGGAGATCTGCGAACGGATGATACAGGAGCATCTGTCACTGGATACCCTGGACGCAGAAGCCTGTCTGGAAGAAGTGGAGAAGATGGAGAAAGAAGGTGTGAAGTTTATGGATGTAAACAGGACGGATGTTCACCGAAAAAAAATGACAGGTGCGATTGTCGGTGCAGCTGTGATGATTGTGCTTATGGTATGCAGTATGCTTCTGGTAATATGGGCAAATACACAGGATCCGATTCCGTGGGGATTGCTTGTGCTGTTTCTGGCAGTTCCGGCTGTAATCGTGATCGGAACACTGGCAGCACTTGCAGGAAGAATGAAAGAGATCGAAGGAGGAGAAGAAGATGAAGCTTCTAAGTATTGAATATATTCCGGGTGCAGAAGTTGAGGCACTGGGAATTGTAAAGGGTACCGTGGTACAGACCAAAAACATAGGCAGAGATTTTATGGCAGGTATGAAGACTCTGGTAGGTGGAGAAATCGTAGGATACACCGAGATGCTGAACGAAGCACGCCAGATCGCCACGAAACGTATGGTGGATGAGGCGAAAGAAATGGATGCAGATGCAGTGATCGGAGTAAAATATGGTTCCTCGCAGGTGATGTCAGGTGCAGCAGAAGTGATTGCATACGGAACGGCAATAAAATATAAATAAAACGAATTATATACCAGGAGAAAACGGGATGGGATGTTTTCTCCTGGTATTTTATATACTGAAAAACATAGTTTTTGGGGCGCTTTTTACATATCGATAGTTCAGTGAATCAATTATGAATTAGGCGAAAGTTTTGACATATGGATGTTCTTCTGTCCATGGTTTCCAGTCGTTTGTGCCGGTGCTGTTCGGATTTCCGTGCTTCATGAAATCGGTCCAGCAGGTGACCATCTTTTCAGCAAGTGCATGATCAGCGTCGGTCATCGGGCGCCAGCAACGGTTCAGAGTTCCGAAGGTGTACCACAATTCCGAAGAGTGGAAAGCGCCGTCATCACTACCCGGCAGATCGTGGCAGAATTCGTAGAGATATACCGGAAGATCCTGTTTCCGGCAGGTATTTGCAAAAGAAACGGCAGCAGTGAAGAAACCACCCTCTCTGTGGGAAGCACCCTCCGGAATAAACAGATCATCTTTGGTAACACCCATCAGATATGGGATATGAGCCATGCCCCCTTCTTTTGTCAGAACATCCGGAGTATCCGGAAGTACATGACCGTCAACGACCGGACGGAACGGAAGGGATGGGTACAGAGTCATCAGTTCATCGGATCTGTCCAGCAGATCTTCTGCGGGGAGTCTGCGTAACTCTTCGATAGAAGAAACACCGCACAGTTCATAGAGCTTATCTGTTACCGCCTGCGCCTGTGCTTTGGTAAATACCATTGGAGACGGAAAACCGGCAATGCTTCCGCTCTGAAGGATAGCCTGATGGATCATCGGTGCGGCCAGCGGAGAAAATGTGAGTACATGTGAACTCATGGCTCCGGCGGACTGGCCCATGATTGTGATGTTATCCGGATTTCCACCGAAGGCAGCGATATTTTCATAGATCCACGCCAGTGCGGCAATCTGGTCGAGCAGTCCCTGGTTGCCGCTGAAACCAAGTTCTTCTTCCTGTTTCTTATCATAAAGGAAACCAAACACGTTGACACGGTAAGAAATAGTCGCCAGGATCACACCTTTTTTTGCATAAGCTTCCCCATCAAACTCCAGTTCTGTGGAAAACCCATGTTCAAAGCCACCCCCGTGAATCCATACTGCTACCGGAAGTTTTTCAGAAGCAGTGTGTGCCGGTGTCCAGATGTTCAGATACAGACAGTCTTCAGAAATCGGAAAATGAAAGTCCGGGTTATCATAGAATTCTTTCTGATATAAACCGTCCGGGTCGGTGAAATGCTGCATTGGGATGGAACGGAAAGTAAACGCATCATAAGCTTCTTTGAAGAGTTCCGGTTTTTGCGGTGGCGCAAAACGAAGAGCACCTGTGGGAATCTTTGCAAATGGAATGCCCCGAAAAACAGAATATCCATCTTTCTGAATACCGTTAATAGTTCCATAATTACTTGATACAGTTGTTAAAGTCGCCATTGAATAACCTCCCTGTTATCTCCGTTATGTTATTTTGCAGAATGAAATGATTCAATATATAAATTATTCGTAATTGTTCAGTAGCCTCACAGTTGTGAGTCAGAATGCTACCTACGGAATAGGTACAATTTATCATAGGATAAATCTGCAAAAAGTACCAGTAGTAAAAATACACAAAGATAGAAATTGAGAATTGGTAAAAAAGCAGTATAAACAGGGGATAGATAGAATAGTGAAATCATTTAGCCTGCAAAGGAATAAAAATTTGAACACATATTGATACTGAGAGATATATGCAAAAAATGAATTAAAAAACCATAGAATGCATGAATTGTTCCATATAAAATGAAACGGTTCAAAAGCGAAAAAAACAAAAACTTGGCAAGAGAATAAAAGGAAGAGTAAAAATGCACAAAAAGTAACCGGTAACTTTGATGAAAAATCACAATTGCTTTGTGCAAGATGTTGTAGTATAGTAAATACAACGAAAGGAACTACGAAGAAACAAAAATGAACCGTTTCAAAGTAGCAAAGTGCATAAACTATTTTAGGAGGATATTTAATATGAAAAGAAAAGTAGTTGCAGCAGTATTAACAATGGCAATGGCAGGAAGCCTGCTGGCAGGATGCGGAAGCTCTTCTTCCGATGACTCTTCTTCCAAGAGTGAAACTACAACAACAGATGAAAGCGCATCTTCCGATGACAGTGATTCCGCAGACAGCGCACGTGGAGATTTCAGCGGCGTATCCATCACCATGCTGAACACAAAGAGTGAGATCGAATCTCAGCTGGAAGCTGCCGCTGAACAGTGGGGTGAACTGACAGGAGCAAAACTGGAAGTTTACACCATCGGTAGTGGTACACCTTCTCAGGAAGTATCTGCAAGATACGCAGCAAAGAATGCACCGACACTGATCATGTGTGACCCACAGGACGTTGCTTCTATCTGCGAAGAAAAAGGCGTAGATCTGAGTGATGAATCCTGGGCAGCAAATGGTGGTACACAGTATGGTATCACAGGTAATGACGGAAAACTGTACAGCTTCCCATTCTGTATCGAAGGCAGAGGTATGATCTACAACAAAACAGCAATCGAAGATACTCTGGGAGAAGACTGGGATCCGGCTTCTGTAACAAACATGGATGACTTCGAAGCACTGCTGAAAAAACTGGTAGACAACGGTATGGAAAGCCCGGTGGCTCTGAACCAGGAAGACTGGAGCAATGCAGGACATTACTTCACACAGGTATATGAAGAGCAGGACGGAACACTGACCGGTACAGAAAAGATTATGGAAGATCTGAGAAACGGAAGCGTAGATCTGATGTCCAACGAAAGATTTACTTCTCTGATGGATACCTACGATCTGTTGATGGAATATAACATCAATAAAGCAGATCCGCTGGCTGCTGATTACGATGAAAACGCTGCAGACCTGGCAGAAGGTGATGTGGCATTCTGGTTCAACGGAAACTGGGCATGGCCGAACCTTGAGGAGGCAGGAGCCGAGACGACCGATGAGTATGGTTTCCTTCCATACTTCCTGAACAATGATCCGGACGACTTCGTCAACAGCAAAATCCAGGCATCCCCGTCCAAACAGATCATGCTGGATGATATCGTGGCTACCGACGAGCAGAAAGCAGCAGCAAAAGAGTTTCTGAACTGGCTGGTTTACAGTGAGATCGGACAGCAGATGGTTGTAAAGACCTGCAGCCTGATCCCTCCGTTTAAAAACAACCCGAACGAGCCAAGCGATCCGTTAAGCCGCGACATTTACGAAAAAGTACAGAACGGCGGAGCATTCAACGCATCTGCGATCGTGCCGAACGATCACTGGTCTGTCCTTGGTGCGGCAATGCAGAAATATCTGGCCGGAAGAAGTGACCGCGAGGAACTGATAGATTCCATCCAGGCATACTGGGATGAGCAGTAAGCCGGAGGATATGAAGGAGGAACGAAAATGAAATCAAGCAACAAGGGAAAAGATTTCTGTGTATTTGCGCTGCCGGGCCTGTTCTGCTTCTTGGCAGTCGTCATGGTACCGTTTATCTACGGTATTTACCTGACCTTAACCGACTGGAACGGTGTTTCCAGCGTGAAAAACTTTGTAGGACTTTCCAACTTCGCAGCCGTTATGCGCGACGCGCAGTTCTGGAAATCCCTGCTGTTAACCTTTAAATATGTCATTGCGGTTGTTGTTCTCGTCAATGTGATCGCCTTTTTACTGGCTTACATCCTGACCCGCGGCATCAAAGGTCAGAACTTCTTCCGCGCCGGATTTTTCACCCCGAACCTGATCGGCGGTATCGTACTTGGATACATCTGGCAGTTCGTATTCTCCCGTGTTTTCGTCAGCATCGGCGAGACCACAGGATGGAGCCTGTTTGAAATTTCCTGGCTTTCTACCCCGAACAAAGCATTTGCAGCACTGGTGCTCGTTTCAGTATGGCAGCTGGCAGGCTACATGATCCTGATCTACGTTGCCGGCTTTATGGGACTTTCCGAGGACGTGCTCGAGGCGGCAAGCATCGACGGTGCATCCGGCTGGGTAAAAATGAAAAACATTATGCAGATGTTTTCCTTAAAAGGCGCCTGTTCCTGACCCTGTCCCGTGCGTTCATGGTATACGATGTCAACCTGTCCTTAACCGGCGGTGCTCCGTACGGAACCACCGAGATGGCAGCCATGCACGTATATGAGAAAGCATTCACATCGAGACAGTTCGGTGTCGGCCAGGCAGAAGCCTTTATCCTGTTTATCATTGTAGCCTGCATCAGCGGTATTCAGGTATACACCACTAAGAAGAGGGAGGTTGAAGCATAATGAATCAGAAGAAAATTGGCGGAACAAAGAAAAAAGTAACTGACGCGCTGGCTATGCTCCTTATGATCATCGTTTTCTGTGCGTTCATGTTCCCGTTTGTCATGGTTATCATCAACTCCTTAAAACAGAAACGTGATATCATCAAGAGCCCGTTCTCCTGGCTGTTTACCATCAAAGGTCTTTCGTTTGACAACTTTGTAAAAGCATTCAATCAGATGAACTTCCTGAATGCCTTCAAGAACTCTCTGGTTGTAACCGTAACAGCAACCGTACTGGTTACGGTACTCGCAGCCATGCTGGCTTACTACATCGTGCGTAATGTCAACGTATTTTCCAATACCATCTTTGCACTGATGGTTGCATCCATGATCATTCCATTCCAGGCAATCATGATCCCGCTTGTCAGTGTATACGGCGGAACCTTAAACATTCTGAACCACAGACTGACCCTGATCTTCATGCACACCGGATTTTCCATGGCGATGTCCGTGTTCATGTTCCACGGATTCATCCGCGGAAGTATCCCGCTGGCGCTGGAGGAGGCCGCTTACATCGACGGCTGTACCCACACCCAGACCTTCTTCCGCATCGTGTTCCCGCTGTTAAAGCCGATCATTTCCACCATGGTAATCATGAATGCGATGGCATTCTGGAATGACTTCCTGCTGCCATATCTTGTTTTGGATATTAATAAATATAAGACGATTTCCATCGCAATCCAGTATATGAAGGGAAGCTATGGACGTGTTGATATGGGTGCTGTTATGGCTGCTCTGATTCTTGCAGTTATCCCTGTCATCATCTTTTATCTGTCCTGTCAGAAACATATTATCAAGGGTGTGGCAGCAGGAGCCGTTAAGGGTTAGGTACATGCCTGAAAAAAAGGAGTTTATATCATGAGACAAAGTGGAATTTTAATGCCGGTATCTGCACTTCCAGGTACATACGGAATCGGATCATTTTCAAAGGAAGCATATAAATTTGTCGACTGGTTGCAAAAAAGCGGCCAGTCACTGTGGCAGATTCTGCCGCTTGGACCGACCAGTTATGGAGATTCTCCTTATCAGTCTTTTTCGACCTTTGCCGGAAATCCTTATTTTATTGATCTTGAAACACTGACCCGGGAAGG
>OGXX01002929.1_pt1 | contig 14815 bp, 14 predicted proteins | sample 1576301 | NCBI WGS metagenome assembly OGXX01 (sample SAMEA3541469, study PRJEB24748) | human gut metagenome | biome: human gut; feature: human-associated habitat; material: faeces | place: China | collected 2012
GGCCATCAACCCCGGTAACTCCGGCGGCCCGCTGTTCAACATGTACGGCGAGGTCATCGGCATTACCACGGCCAAATATTCCGGCACCACCAACTCCGGCGCGTCCATCGAGGGCATCGGCTTTGCCATCCCCATTGACGACGTGATGGGCATTATCTCCGACCTGATCGACTACGGCTACGTCACCGGCGCTTACATGGGCATCACCGTGAAGGACAACGACAAGGAAGCCGCCGCTCAGTTCGGCCTGCCCACGGATGGCGCTTACGTCGTGGACGTGACGCCGGGCAGCAGCGCGGACAAAGCCGGTATCCAGTCCAAAGACCTGATTACCGCAGTGGACGATCACAAGATCGCCACGAGAACCGACCTGACCCGCGCTCTGCGGAACTACAAGGCGGGCGACACTGCCCAGATCACCGTCGTTCGCAGCGGACGGGAACTGACGCTGACCATCACCTTTGATGAAAAGCCCCACGACACCACCGTGGAAACCACTCCCCAGGAGGATTCCTCCATGCCCAGTGAAGGAGACTATGGCGACTGGTACGAATACTTCCGCCGTTTCTTCGGCGGCTGATAATTGAGCTGAGCAGCAAATTGCCCCGGACATCTTTGGATGTCCGGGGCGTGCTGTTTTTATGGGATTACTTGCCCAGCAGCGCGGTAATATCCGCGTCAGCCAGCGTGAAATTGGCTTCGCCGCCGGAGAGGGTCAGGCGGTAGATGTCCGAAGACGCGCCCTTGGCGATGACCTCGGCCAGAGAGAAGCTGACGGAGATGGTGCCGTTGGTGAAGGTGATGGTATCGATGCCCCGGCTTTGCAGGGTTTGAAGCCCGGAGATCGCGCCCTCCAGAATGGCAATGTCGGCCTGAGCGGTGAGCAGCAGAACGCCGTCCTCCTGCTTAGCCTCCACGGGGAGTGCTTTGCCCGTCTCGTCGATGACGCGATAGAGCGCCGCTTTCACCGGCTGGGGTTCAGCGGAGGCTGTCAGGAAGCTGCTGCGGGGCTTGGGCTGGGGGATGTCAAAGGTCGTTCCGGGGGTGAAGCGCTCGACACTGCCGTCGGGGGACAGGCCGGAGGTGTCCGCATTCCCTTCCTGAGCATCGACGGCCTTTTCGTATCTCCCGTAATGGCTTCCGCCCGCGCCGATGGCCGCACCTGTGCCGTCCATACTGTCGCCTGCGCCGCCAGCGGCTTTTACATTTGCACTACCGGAAATGGAGATGTTCGTCCCTTGCCCGGCGTTGCCGTTGACATCGGCACAGCCGCCGCCGATACCTGCGGCGCATGTGCCGCCTATGGCGATCACTTCGGCATCGGAAATGGCGATATTCTCGCCGTTGGAGCCCATGCTTCCGCCGATACCCGCAGCGGAATTGCCGCCCACCGCCGTGACACGTCCGCCGGTGATTTTGATATTGCTGCCGCCGCCGGCGTTCGAATTCTGAAACCCGCCGCCGCCAATGCCTGCGCCGCCTATACGGGCGGGATTGTCTTGTTTCCCTACGGCTGTGACATTTCCGCCGGTGATGGTGATGTCAGAGGCGCTGCAGACCCAGCCGCCACCGATGCCTGCGCCGCCGTCGTTGCCGGTGGCAAAAATATCGCCGCCGGTGATGGTGATGTCACCGACATTGTAGTTACCGGATGTGTAGCGTTCGCCGCTGCCGATGCCTGCACCGCCGTCGCCGCCGGTGGCTACCAGCTGGCCGGAGCCGGATTCGGAGCCGATGGTCAGGCTGCCGCCGTTGCCCTTTTCCACACCGGCGCGTGTGTTTCCGCTTTGCAGGGTGTTGTCCAGTTCAACGTTCAGGTTGACATTGCCGCCGCCCTCGGTTCTCACCGCCGCGTCGCCTGCGCCATTCGGCCCTGCGCCGCCGGTGGTGTCGATGTTGGTGTCCTCCAGGGTGACGTTGGCCGTCGCCCCCGCGTCCGCCCTGATGGTGACATTGTTGGTGGTGGAAGCGGAAGAATCCCGGTTCCGGATGACGGGGGCGGAATCCTCCTTGGTCACGCCGCCCTGGCTGACGTTCTGGCCGCTATCGGTGGCGGAGACGGTGATGCTGCCGTCCTCCAAGTACCAGGTATCCGCCATCGCGACGGTGGGCAGAAAGACCGCAATCAGTGCCAGAGAGACGAGCCGGGTCAAAAGCTTTCGGATGTTCATAGCGTTGCCTCCTTACAGCGGGAAGGTTTCGTGGTGTACAAACCAATCATAACATGGATTGGAAGAAAATACAAGGGGATAAACGGATTTATTTCGGGAGCATCTGCCGGTTTCCCTGTTGCAAAGGGTTCCCATTTGTGATAAGATAGCTGTAACTATATGCTGGAGGGGAACCATGGACGACGCGACTTTGAGAAATCAGATCGGCTCCAATATTGCCGCGTACCGCAAGCAGGCGGGACTGACCCAGGCGGGTCTGGCGGAAAAACTGAATTATTCCGACAAGGCCGTCTCCAAATGGGAGCGGGGAGAATCCGTGCCGGATGTGATGACGCTGGTGCAGCTGGCAGAGCTGTTCCAGATACCGGTGGGGGAACTGCTGGCCGACCCCAACGCCCTGCCGGGAAACCCCGGCACCCTGGAAAAAGCCATGACCCAGGTGTCCGAAAAGGCGCTGAAGCGCAGGGCCAACAAGAATGTGATATTAGCGCTGTCGTCCACGCTGGTGTGGTTCATTGCGCTGTTCGTATTCGTCATCATGTCCTCATTCAAGGCCGTGGAGCGCTACAGCTGGCTTGCCTTTTTCTACGCCGTACCCATCAACGCCATCGTGATGCTGAGCCTGCTGTCGGCGTGGCACGATTTCCGGAAAAACCGGCTGCTGATCTCCGCCATCGTGTGGGGATTCCTGATCGCCATTCATGTTTCCGGACTGCTGATCTTCCGGTATAATTTCTGGAAAATTTACCTTCTGGGCATTCCGGGGCAGATCGCCATTTTCCTGTGGTTCCGGATGTTCCACCCGGTGAGCGAGAAAGCGGAGGGTACGGACAATGGATAAGACGGAACTGCGCCGCCGGATTCGGGAGAAAAAACGGGCGATGACGCCGGAAGAAATTGAAGAGCGGAGCCGGGAGCTTGGCCGTCAGTTTGCCGCGACGGAAGCCTACCGCAAGGCCAAAACCATTTACGGCTACATGCCCTACAACCAGGAGGTGCGCACCGTCCCCATGCTGGAACAGGCGCTCCGGGACGGGAAAAAGGTGGCCGTACCCAAGTGCTACGGCGACGAAATGAAGTTCATTTACCTGGACGACCTGACCAAGGTATCGAAGGGCTACGCCGGGATTCCGGAACCCATTGCGGACGAGCCGGTTGCCCATGACGAAACGGCGCTGGTGCTGATGCCCGGGCTGGCCTTTGACCCCCAGGGACACCGCATCGGCTACGGCGGCGGGTTTTACGACAAATTCCTGTCCCGGGAGCCGAACCATCCCACGCTGGCGCTGTGCTATGATTTTCAGATGCTGCCCCATCTGGATACCGAGGAACATGACATTCCTGTGGATACGGTGCTTTGGGCTTGAATATAAGGAGAGAAAGATATGCAGTTTGTCATTGTTTTGCTGATTGCCGCCGCCGTGTTCGGCGTGTGCTATCTGGTGGATAAGGGCTTTTCCAAGGCGTTCCGGGGCAAGGCGCAGCACCGTTCCGGCATGGCCGTCCGGGCGAACAAGCGCTTCGGCGTGTTCGGCGTGGTGCTGACGGTGCTGGGCGTCATGGCGTTCTGCATTGGCATCGGCGACGGGCCGGTGCTGATTGTGGGCGGCCTGATCGTGTTTGCCATGGGCATTTTTTTGGCGGTGTACTACCTGAGCTTCGGCATTTTTTACGACGGGGAAAGCTTCCTAATGTCCCGGTTCGGGAAGAAGGACGCCGTGCACCGCTACGAGGAGATCGTAGGGCAGAAGCTGTACGTGGTGCAGGGCGGCAGCATCGTGGCGGAGCTGTACCTGAAGGACGGCTCCACTGTCAGTCTGCAATCCACCATGGACGGCGTGTATCCCTTTCTGGACACCGCCTTTGCCGGTTGGTGCCTCCAGACGGGGCGCGACCCTGAGAGCTGCGACTTCCACGACCCCAGCAAGAGCCTGTGGTTCCCGCCGGTGGAGGAAAGCTGATGGCGCACATTCCCAGCGGAACGACACAGGAGCTGAAGTTGGTCACCTTCCGGCAGGCGCTGGAAGCCGCCGACACCCCCAGCGACAAATACGATATCAAAAAGTGGATATACGCTCCCAATTTTTACTCGGAATACCGTTACATATTGGGGACGCGGGGGAAAAAGCCGCTGATCTGCATTGGCATCAACCCCTCCACGGCCAGACCCGACGCGCTGGACAATACCCTCAAATCCGTGGAGCGTATCGCCTTGGGGAACGGGTTTGACAGCTTCATCATGTTCAACGTCTACGCCCAGCGGGCGACCTCTCCCGACGATATGGAAAAGGTCTGCAACCCGTTGCTCCACGCGGAAAACCTGAAAGCGTTCCGGTATGTGCTGTCTCTTTCAGAGCATCCGGTGGTGTGGGCGGCATGGGGCGCGATCATTGAAAAGCGGAAGTACCTGCCCGACTGTCTGCGGGATATGCTGCTGGCGGGGGAGGAGTACGGGGCCGAGTGGTGCTGCGCCGGGGCCATTTCCCGGAAGGGACACCCCCATCATCCGCTGTATCTGCGGAAGGATGAGAAGCTTAGGCCTTTCGACGTGAAAGCGTATCTGGAACAGTTATAGAAAAATTAAGGGTCGGTGGCTTCACCGACCCTTGTGCAGCATTTGGAATATGGAGGATTTCTTATGAAATTGCTGATTGCGTCCGACATTCACGGCAGCGCCTTCTGGTGCCGCTGCCTGTGCGACCTGATAGAGATGGAACGTCCGGACAGGCTGATCCTGCTGGGAGACTTGCTGTACCACGGCCCCCGGAACGACCTACCCCGGGACTACGCGCCGAAGCAGGTGATCCCCATGCTAAGCCAGTACCGGGATATTATCATTGCGGTGCGGGGCAACTGTGAGGCGGAGGTTGACCAGATGGTTCTGCCTTTTCCCTGCATGGCGGAGTTTTCCCAGCTGCTTCTGGACGGGAAAACCTTCTATCTGACCCATGGACATCACCACAACCCGGATGATCTTCCGCCCCTGCCGGAGGGCAGCGTGTTCCTGTTTGGGCACACCCATGTGAAGATGGACGAAGTGCGCTCCGGCGTCCGCTGCCTGAACCCCGGCAGTGTCTCCATCCCCAAGGACGGGAGCCACAGCTGTCTGATTTATGAAAACGGAGAATTTTCTTTTCGGATTTTGGAGGAATGACCGTGGATTCGACAGAATGCGAGACCTGCTGGTATTATGATTATGATGAGGAGTACGACGAATACGACTGCATGATGGATTTGGACGAGGACGAGGTTTACCGCATCGCCAATTCCCCCTCCCGGCACTGCCCCTTTTACCGGCAGGGCGACGATTACACCCTTGCAAGGAGACAATAGATGAAACGATGGTATCCCGCGCTGATCCTGCTGTGCCTGCTGCTGGCGGGCTGTTCCGGGAAGGGGGAGGAAACGACGTTCCCCACCCAGACGGAGGCCGTTCCCGTGGAAGCGGCGCCCCCCGCCGGGCTGCATGACCCGAACGACCCCCTGGAAGTGCGCTACGGCGACGCGCTGCGGGCGTATCCCCTGAGCATCCCGGGGGTGGCCGGGCTGAAAGCCATGGGAAGCGACCTGCTGGTGTTCTCTGATACCGAGGTCAGCACCGTCATCACCCGGCTTTCCGGGGAGGAACTGTACATAGCGGCTACCGCCCGGCTGGATTTTGGCCTTACTCCGGATAACCCGTCCCTACAGGTCACGGAAAGCGGCCTGAGCTATTTTGACCCGGTGAACCGGCAGACGGTGGTGCTGGATGCTTCTCTGCGGGAGATCACCCACATTCCTGTGCCGGAGGACTTGGAGGGAACGCCCCTGCTGTCCCGCAACCGGGAGACCTTGTACTACTGCACAAAAGCGGGCGTCCGCGCATGGAATCTGGAAACGGGCATCCGCCGGGTCATCAAGGAAGCCGGGTTCGCCCAACAGAGCGTGACGGGGCTGCACCTGAACGACACCGTCCTGCAATGCCGCGTGGCGGACAACGAGGGCAATGCCAGCACGCTGCTGCTTTCCACGGAAAGCGGGCGGATATTATATGAAGGGGCGCAGGAACTGACGATGCGCTCCCGGGGCGACAGCTATTTTATCTCCTTCCCCACAGGCTGCACCCGGGCGCTGCTGTTCGGGCAGGCGGGGGAGGAAGCCCCTCTGGCGCTGACCCCGGCGGAGCTGAGCGGGGAGGACTTTCTTCTGGAGACCTTCGCCGACGCGGTGACGGCCAGCGTTGTGTCGGATACGGAGATCAAGCTGGACTATTACGATCTGGAAACCGGACGCCGCCGCAGTTCCGTGACCCTTCCGTTCTTCGGCCTGCCCCTGACGGTGGAGGAGTCCGCCGACGGCTGGGTCTATTTCCTGCTTTACAACAACGACGGTCGGCCGGTCATTTACCGCTGGGATACAGCCGCGCTGGAATTCGCCGCTTCCGACACGGAGGTCTACACCGGCCCCTATTATTCCAACCAGGAGCCGGACTATCACGGGCTGGTGTGGTGCGAGTATTACGCGAGAACCATCGGCGATACCTACGGCGTTGAGGTGCTATTGTGGGAGGACGCCAATCTGGTGCAGCCATGGGACTACAATTTTGAAACGGAATATCTGGTGCCGGTTTTCAAACGGGAGCTGGACTGGCTGAACGAGCGCCTTGCCAATTTCCCGGAGGGGATGCTGGAAGCTGCAATTTCCCATTTTTCCTCTCTGAAGATCTGTCTGGTGCGGGAGATCACCGGCAGCGCCGAATCCGGCAGTGTGAGCAGGGCGAACGGCATCCAGTTTATGAACGGGACGGACGCCTACATCGTGCTGGCGGCGGGGGATACCTCGGAAAAAGCGCTGTACCACGAGCTTTACCATGTGATGGAGACCCACATCTTAGGCAACAGCATCGCCCTCGACCAGTGGGCAAAGCTGAATCCCGTAGGATTTGAGTACGACTACGATTATCTTGCCAACGCTCAGCGGGACGGCAGCGAATTTTTGCAGCCGGACACCCGCAGCTTTGTGGACACCTACTCCATGAGCTATCCCAAGGAAGACCGGGCGCGGATCTTTGAGTATGCCATGACGGCGGGAAACGAGCCGCTATTTGCGGCCTCGCCCCTGCAATACAAGCTGAAAATGCTGTGTCAGGGGATACGGGAGGCTTTCGGCCTGAAAAAATCCCCGGAAAACTTTCCATGGGAGCAGTATCTGAACCAACCTATGGCGTATACGGGAAAATAACAAAAGCGCTGTCATTCAGAACCATCGGTTCCAAGTGACAGCGCTTTTTCATTATGGATTTGCCGCTATGTAGTTGATTCTGACGGTAAACGATCAGTCCTCGGGGAACAGCTTTTCCCGGCAGTAGCGGATGATGGCCTTTCGGGTGATGAGGCCGATGAACGCGTCCTTGTCGTCTACTACAGGAACAAAGTTCTGATTGGACGCCCGCTCCACCAGCTCGTGCATGGAGGTGGTGACCCGGACGGGGACGTTATCCTTCCGGCGGGCGATCTCCATGACCCGGCGGGCTTCCGCCTGACGCATATCCATGTAGCACATGTTCTTCATGGCCCACAGTAGGTCGCCCTCTGTCAGGGTTCCACGGTATTCGCCCCGGTGGTTGAGAATGGGAATCGCGGCGTAGCCTGCGGATTCCATCTTTTCCAGTGCCTGCCGGATGGTATAGTCATCGTACAAATATGCACACATCGCCTTTGGTGTCAGAAAAAACAGAATATTATTCATGGGGTTCTCCTTTTCGGCGCGGCTGATTGGGAGGATGCCTTACTGCCGCCTTATACATTATAGCATAAACGAAACGGAAAAGTATGAAATTTTCTTGTTAATTTGCAATCAGCCATCCAAAAAATCACGATTGTTTTTGTGCGGAATGACGGTTCTATTTTCCAAAGTGAAAATCAGAAAAATCGAAGGTCGCGAAATAGTCCTCCGGCGTCTCGGCGCGGCGGATGAGCTGGAAGCTGCCATCCTCTTTCAGCAAAACCTCCGCGGAACGGAGCTTGCCGTTGTAATTGTAGCCCATGGAGAAGCCGTGAGCGCCGGTGTCGTGGATGGCGACGATGTCGCCGATCTGGATCTCCGGCAGGCTTCGCTCGACGGCAAATTTGTCGTTGTTCTCGCACAGACCGCCGGTGACGTCGTAGACGTGATCCAGGAGCGCGTCCTCCTTGCCCAGCACCGTGATGTGGTGGTAAGCGCCGTACATGGCCGGGCGCATCAGGTTGGCGGCGCAGGCGTCCAGACCCACGTATTCCCGGTAGATGTGCTTTTCATGAATGACGGTGGAGATCAGGTGGCCGTAGGGCGCCAGCATGAACCGGCCAAGCTCGGTGAAAATGGCGACGTCACCCATGTCGTTGGGGGTCAGGATTTCCTCGTACTTGACCCGCACGCCCTCGCCGATGATGCCGATGTCGCATTTGGGCTGCTCGGGGCGGTAGTCCACGCCGATGCCGCCGGACAGGTCGATGAAGGAAATATGGGCGCCGGTGGCGTTGCGCAGCCGTACCGCCAGACGGAACAGCTGCCCGGCCAGAGCGGGGTAGTATTCATTGGTGGTTGTGTTGGAGGCAAGGAAGGCATGAACGCCGAAGTGCTTCGTGCCCAGCTTCATCAGCCGGGTGATGGCCCCTGCCATCTGGTCTTCGGTCATGCCGTATTTGGCGTCCCGGGGCATGTCCATGATGGTGTTGCCAAGAGAGAAGGAACCGCCCGGGTTATACCGCAGACACACCGTCTCGGGAACCGGCCCCATGGATGCCAGAAAATCCACATAGGTGGCGTCGTCCAGATTGATGTATACGCCCATCTCCCGCGCCTTGCGCATATCCAGCGCCGGCGTATCGTTGGAGGAAAAGATCACGTCGTGTCCCGTGATGCCCACGGCCTCGGACAGCAGCAGCTCGGTATAGGTGGCGCAGTCGCAGCCGCAGCCCTCCTCGTGGAGGATTTTCAGCAGGAAGGGGTTGGGGGTGGCCTTGACGGCAAAATACTCCCGGAATCCGGGATTCCAGGAAAACGCCGCCTTCAGTAACCGGGCGTTGGCGCGGATGCCGGCCTCGTCGTAAACGTAAAAGGGGGTGGGGATCTGCTCGCGGATTTCCTTTGCTTTTTCCAGAGTCAAAAACGGTATCTTTTTCATAGCTCGAACCCTCTCTATTCTATGCAAAAAACGGCGTACTTTACGCCGTGACTAGGAGAATTGTATTGTATGGAAGGACATTTGTCAACCCCGTATCCACTTCTCACCCCGGTAGAAACCGAATTTCTCCGCCGGGGAGAGAACTCGACAAAATGGCGGTTTCTTTTTTGTGAAAAATGTGCTATACTCCCTCCATCTTCACAAAGGAAGGAAACCAAAATGAAACGAACGAAATTGTCCGACCGCCAACTCCCGGATTACAGCCGGGGCGAAGAAATCATGAACATGGTCACCCACATCGTCGGCGGCGCCGTGGGCGTCGTGGCGCTGACACTGTGCGTCATTTTTGCCGCTCTCCACGGCAATCCCTGGGGCGTCGTCACCTCCGCTATTTACGGCAGCGCCATGGTCACCATGTTCACCATTTCCAGCGTCTACCACGGTCTGAAGCCCACCCTGGGCAAAAAGGTGATGCAGGTGATCGACCACTGCACCATTTATTTCCTCATTGCGGGAACCTACACCGTGATTTTGCTGTCCGCCATCCGTCCGGAGAATCCCGTCCTTGCGTGGGTGCTGTTCGGCTTTGAGTGGGGCATGGTGGCACTGGCCACGACCCTGACGGCCATTGACCTGAAGAAATACCGGGTCTTTTCCATGATCTGCTATATCGGCATGGGCTGGGCGATCATTTTCTTTGCAAAGCAGGCAATGCAGGCGCTGACCTTCCCGGGCTTTTTGCTTCTGCTGCTGGGCGGCATTGCCTACACGGTCGGCTCCATTCTGTACGGATTGGGCAAGCGCAGGAAGTGGATGCACTCCGTATTTCACATTTTCGTCGACTTAGGGGCGCTGCTCCAGTTCTTCTGTGTGCTGTTTTATGCAATCTGACGAAAAAAATCAGGGTCACGCCACTCCCCGGAAGGAAAAAACCGCCATAAATTTGTTTAATGCTACGAAAATCTTTTTTCGCCATACTAAGGGTTGATTTGTTCACGGTTTAGACATATAATGATACTCGCCAGGCGGTGATACGCCACCGCAGGGTAACTTAACTAAGGAGGAAACCTATGCTTACTTTCATTCTCTGCATTGCAGCTCTGGTCGTCGGCTACATCTTCTACGGCAAGCGCGTAGACAAGATCTTTGGCTCTGACGACCGGGAGACGCCTGCCATCGCGCTCAACGACGGCGTTGACTTCGTCCCGATGAAGGGTTGGAAGATCTTCCTGGTTCAGCTGCTGAACATCGCCGGTCTCGGCCCCATCTTCGGCGCTCTGAACGGTGCTCTGTTTGGACCTGTCGTCTATCTGTGGATCGTCTTCGGTACCATCTTCGCCGGCGGCGTCCACGACTATATGTGCGGTATGCTGTCCATGCGGCACAAGGGCGCCAGCATTTCCGAGATTACCGGTACTTATCTGGGCAAGGTCATGCTGCAGGTCATGCGCGTGTTCTCCGTCATCCTGCTGGTCATGGTCGGCGTCGTGTTCTCCAAGGGTCCCGCCGGTCTGCTGGCTCTGCTGACCCCCGAGAAGCTGGACGCTACCTTCTGGCTGTGGGTCATCATCATCTACTACTTCATCGCCACCTTCGTTCCCATCGACAAGGTCATCGGCAAGATTTACCCCATCTTCGGTATCTGCCTGATCATCATGGCCGTCGGTGTTGCGGGTGTTCTGCTGTTCTCTCACGAGTATCAGATGCCCGAGCTGTGGAACAACTTCTATAACCAGCATCCTCAGAACATCCACATCTGGCCGTTCATGTTCGTCACCGTGGCCTGCGGCGCCATCTCCGGCTTCCATGCCACGCAGTCTCCCATGATGGCCCGCTGCTGCACCTCTGAGAAGCAGGGTCACAAGGTGTTCTACGGCGCAATGGTCGCCGAGGGCATCATCGCCATGGTCTGGGCGGCTGCCGGTGTTTCCTTCTACGAGAACACCCAGGCTCTGCTGGAGGCCGGTGCCGGTGTGAACGCTGTTGTTTATGAGATCTGCACCACCACCATGGGCAAGATCGGCGGCGTCCTGGCTATGCTGGGCGTTATCGCCTGCCCCATCACCTCCGGTGATACCGCTTACCGCAGCGCCCGTCTGACGCTGGCCGACTGGTTCAAGATCGACCAGAAGGATTGGAAGAAGCGTCTGCTTCTGACCGTCCCCCTGCTGGGCGTCGGTGCCATCATCTGCCAGATCGACTACTCCGTGGTATGGCGTTACTTCTCCTGGTCCAACCAGACTCTGGCCATGATCGCTCTGTGGGCGGCTGCCATGTATCTGGCGCAGAACAAGCGCAACTACTGGATCTGCGCGGTTCCTGCCACCTTCATGACCGGCGTTTCCATCACCTACTTCTTCGCGGCCGGCGAGTGCCTCGGCCTGCTGTGGAAGCCTATGGGAATTGCCGAGAGCGTGTACTATCCCATCGCCGTTGTCGCCGGTGTTATCGCCGCGGTCGGCTTCCTGGTGCTGTTCCTGAAGAAGAGCGCGAAGTACAAGACCAGCACTCTGGCACAGTAATATATCATCTTATGGCCTCCCGCTTTACGGCGGGAGGCCATTTTTGGATTGCCGTCTGCTGCCCGCACGCCTCTGCGGACGGCCTGCGAAGGATTCGCGGGATAAAATGGTGTTAACCATTCTATCGAGAAATAATGACAGACCCTGATAGGGACCCCGTATGACATGCAGAAACGGCGCCGGATGGCGCCGTTTCTGTTTGCAGCATTAGGTCAATATTTCCGGGACAGGAGAGCCTCGGCTTCCTCACGGGTGATCTCTCCGGCGTTGCACCGCGCCATGATCTGCACGTCCTTGTCGTTGAGCTTGTAACCCAGATAGAAGAACGTGGAAATGATCATGCCAATGACAGGCACCAGGGCGTACACGATCCACAGTCCCTCCAGCGCCCCTGCGCTCTGCTGGATGTTCAGCGCTTTCAGCGCCTCGAAGCTCTCTGCCTCCACGGAGATCCAGTGGAAGCAGCCCAGCAGCGCCAAAGCCAGCGAGGACGAGACCGCAGCGGTGATCTTCACGGAGAAGGTCTGGATGGCGAAGGTGATGCCCTTGGCGCTGATGCCGGATTTGTACTGGCCGTACTCGGCGCAGTCCGGGGTGAACATGAAGGCGAGAATGCCCACGATGCTCATGGGAATGGTGCGGACGCAGGTCAGCGTCAGGAACAGCGCCCGGTTTTCGTAGCCAACGAAGAAAATCACCAGACCTAAGATGATGTTGACGATGTTGCACCAGAAAAGCGTTTTAAATTTATCCAGCTTTTTCAGAATGGTGGGCATGAGCATGGCGGCGAAAACACCCGGCACCATGTTCAGCAGATTCAGCACGATGGAGTAAAGGGAATTGCCGAACAGGTAGAAGGAGACGAACAGCGTCACGGCGGCGGAGGTTTTCAGCGCGTCGGTGGCGCAGTAGCCGCCGTAGTAGGTCAGCAGGTATTTGTTCTTCCCCAGATAGGAGAACATCTGCCTGGGGGAGAAGTTTTCGTCCTCCTCTTCGGGCTTATAGTTGCGCTCCTTGCAGTTGAGGGACAGGGGCACCATGGTCAGGGCGCTGAAAATGGACAGCGTCGCAATGGCCAGACTGGCGCTCATGCCCACATTTTCGCTGATGAGGATAGGCAGCACCACGCCGTAGATCAGCACGCCCGCCCCAGAGAACACCCGGTTGACGGAGAGCAGGGTGTTGCGCTCCGGCAGATTGTCGGTCATGGTGTTCAGCATGGCGTAGGCGGGAATGTCCGTCAGAGTGTACACAGTGTCCCACAGCACGTAGGCCACGCCGAACCAGATGAGCTTCCCGGTCTCCCCCAGCGCCGAGGGAATGGAGAACAGGACGATGGTCACAATGGGGATCAGTGCGGTGGAAATGCGCAGCCAGGGCAGACTTTTCTGCCCGTTTTTGAATTTCACCTTGTCGAAGATGAAGCCGAAAATAGGGTCATTCACGGCGTCCCAGATCTTGACGATCAGCAGCACGATAGCGACCTTGGCAAGGTTCACGCCCTGCATGGCAAGGTAGGTGGAGATAAAAGCTGCCGTGATGTTGTAGTAAATGTTCTGCCCGATGAAGTATGTCCAGTAGCTTAAGCGCTCCTTGAAGGTGGTCATATACCCCGGATGTTTGTCTGCCATGGCGATCCGCCCCTCTCTTTACAATGAATGTATTCTACCATTGCGGAAAATGGAAGTCAATCGACGGAGAAATCTTTGACATTTTGAACGGAATTTGGTAGTATAGGAAGGAAAAAAGCGCCCCGTTTTTTGGCAGATTGTCATGGGGTTGAGGATAAGGAAAGGAATGCTATGGCCAACGTCATTGAAATAACGGATTTCTCCGCGCCGGAGCTGGACGTGTATGCCCGGCTGACGGAGGCGCAGCTGCTCAACCGGTTTGAACCTGCCAAGGGGATGTTCATTGCGGAAAGTCCCAAGGTCATCCACCGGGCTTTGGACGGCGGATACGAGCCGGTGTCGCTGCTCATGGAGCGCAAGGACATTACGGGCGCGGCACGGGAGGTCATCGCCCGCTGCCCCGGGGTTCCCGTGTATACCGCGGACGAAGAATTGCTTTGCAATCTCACCGGCTACCACCTGACCCGGGGCGTGCTGTGCGCCATGCGCCGCCCGGGGCTTCCCACCGTGGAGGATATCTGCGCCGGGGCGGCACGGATCGTGGTTCTGGAAAACGTCCAGAACCCCACCAACGTGGGCGCGATCTTCCGTTCCGCCGCCGCGCTGGGCATGGACGCCGTGCTGCTGACCCCCGGATGCAGTGACCCGCTGTACCGCCGCAGCGCGCGGGTCAGCATGGGGACGGTGTTTCAGATTCCCTGGACGTTTACGGGAGACTGGCCGGCCGCGTTTTCCGAACCACAGAGGGCATCTCAGCCTGTGAGTTTCGAAAGCGCTGGCAGAACTAAGAATTTGTCCTCACAAGCGAATACCATGTGTCCTTAAAAATGATGTTCGAAAACCCACGCATATTTCTCGTGAAGACAGATTCTAAAACAAAAGCTCGTGAATCTTTTTTAGGTTCACGAGCTTTTTCATTTGGATTACTGTTTCTTTTTCTGGAAAAAGGAAGTAGGGCGGTTGACGAGAAAAATCCCCAGGCAGACAAAGAGCAGTGCCAGAAGCGTGGAAAATCGGATTTGTTCCCATTCGCCCAGGAAAACTGCGGAGAGCAGCACTCCGAAAATCTGAATGGTAAAGCCATAGATCGTCACACTGGAAACCGGATTTTGCTGGAGCAGAATGCCCCACAGCGTGTAAGCAACTGCGGAAATCATAGCCATGTATAGGAGCAGCAGAACGGGTGTAATTCCATGAAGAGAGAAGGAACCGCCCTCTAAGAGCGCCAGTATCGTAATGCAGATGCCGCCAAAGAAAAATTGATTTGATTCTCACCAAATCTATCTCCCGATTCGCGAGAAACACGGTAGACAGCCTGAAGTACATTCGTGCATTGAAAGGTATGGG
>OGXX01002930.1_pt1 | contig 14812 bp, 15 predicted proteins | sample 1576301 | NCBI WGS metagenome assembly OGXX01 (sample SAMEA3541469, study PRJEB24748) | human gut metagenome | biome: human gut; feature: human-associated habitat; material: faeces | place: China | collected 2012
GGCAAAAATGCTTTGAACTTTATTTGCGCCTGCGGGCGCAAACTCTGCGAGGCTTCTTTGACGGGTTGTGGCTCTGTTTCTCCGGAAACAGAGCCTTTGCTTCTTATTTGCGGAGCACCGATTTTCCCATGTACTTCCAGGTGTCCTTATGGCCGCCGTAACGCATCGCTTTCCGGCAGCCGGGGATGTTCCAGCAGAGAGTGCCGAAAAGCGCCGTCACGCCGTGATCAAACCAGATCGGCGATACCGGAACGCTCGGCCCGCTCAACGCTACGATCTGCGAGTCGCGGCAGAGCTCAAGGATGTGCGGCATCGTGCCGTTCGTGAGCGCCATGCCGGTGATGACGACGACATCGGAGCCGGGGAGCAGCCGGTCCTCCTCCCATTCCGGATAGTCGCCGGGGCGCGGGTCCTTTTCAAACACACGCAGCTCCCGCATGCCCGCGAGCTTTTCGCCGCCGCGAAAGTGGCCTATCGTAGAAACGAGCTTCCCGGCGCACTCCGGTTCCAGCGTGCGGAACACGTCGCCCTCGTCGATCTCCGGCGGATAGAGCGTAACGCCGAGGGCCTCCATGCTCTCGCGCCGGTTAAACCATGCGTTCACCGCCGCGCAGCCGAGCGCCGAGAGCGCCATATCGTCCGAGCCAAGCTGCGCTGCAAGATCGCGCAGCGGCTTTCCCAGCCAGTCCGTACAGACGGCCGCGTCGCCATACGGTTTTTTCCCCGGCAGCGGCAGCGAGGCAAGCCCCGCGCCGCCCTCCGTTTCCACATATGCCTGATACCGCCCGCGCACCGCCATGGTAATGCGCAGATGCGCCGGTACGGAAGAAATAAACGCTTCATAAAGTTCCATACGGATTGTACCTTGCCTTTCTGTTTTCACCGGAGTATAATTAGTTTCAGTATACAGGAATTTACCGCATATCACAAGTCAGGAGGAATACCCATGCGAAGGATTTTTTCCAAGCTGCTTTATGAAATCGAAGAAGAGCGCAATACTATGCTCGTAACAGTCATCGCCGATCGCGGCAGCGCGCCGCGCGGCGCAGGCGCGGCGATGCTCGTCGGCGAAAAGGGCCGCATCACCGGCACGATCGGCGGCGGCGCCGTGGAATATCAGTCGGAGAAAAAGGCGTTGGAGCTTCTTAAAGCCGGTGAGAGCGCCGTGCATGAGTTTGTGCTCCGGCCCAACGATAAAGAGGACATCGGCATGCAGTGCGGCGGCGATGTTACGGTGCTCTTTGAGTATGTAAGCGCCGACGATCTCCGCTGGAGCCTGCTTGCAGGCGCCGTGTGCGACCGTATCGAAGCAGGCAAGCACGGCTGGCTCGTCCTCCCGCTCGACGGCAGTGTGCCGAGCCTGTACGGTGAGGAAGGCCTTCTCTGCGGCGAGGGCGTAAGCGAGGAAGAGCGCGCCGCGCTCTGCGCGACGCATACGGTCGTCACAAGCACCTATTACGCCGAACCGCTGCCGCTCTTCAACCGTGTTGTGATCTTCGGCGGCGGCCACATCACGCAGGCGCTCACACCCATGCTCGGCGCGGTGGATTTCCGCTGCGTCGTGCTCGATAACCGTCCGGCTTTTGCCGACATTTCCCTCTTCAAGGGAGCTGAGAACGCTATGGTCTGCAATTATGATAACATTGCCGAGTCCGTAACGCTCACCGCCGAGGACTATGTTGTCGTGATGACGAACGGCCATTCCGGCGATCTCATTATCGAGGAGCAGGTGCTCCGCTCGCCGCACGCCTACCTCGGCGTCGTCGGCTCGCGCAGCAAGATCGCGTTCGTCAACAAAACGCTCATGGACCGCGGCATTCCGGAGGAGGCGCTAAAGGCCGTGCATACGCCGATCGGCACGCCCATCCGCGCCGTCACCCCGGCAGAGATCGCCGTGAGCATTCTCGGTGAGCTGATCCTCTGCCGCGCCGAGATCCGCGAGGGCGAAATGCCCGCGCACCACGGCTGCCCGATGCACGGATAAGCAGCATATATCCCATAAACTCATACGTACATAAGATCATCCCCCGCGGACATCGTCTGCGGGGGATGATCCATTTGTCTTTTCAAACCGCTCCCCCAGCGAAGCGGGGGGTTGTTTGAAGGCTTTAGCCCAGCATGGCCGCGGCTTCTTCCGCGGTCAGGTCGTAGTTCCAGAAGACCTTATAGATCTCCTGCGCCTTGGCGGTCATGTCGTAGTCATAGACCTCCGGGTACAGCAGATTGCCGAGCCACCACACACCGAGGATCATGTTCATGGACGGGGGCGCGGACAGCCAGCAGTAGGGATTGCACGGCACGGTATAGACCCTGCCGTTCTTCACGGCGCGCAGCTCCTGCCACGCGGCCTCGGTCTCAATGATCTCCAGAGCCGCGGCGTCGGTCACGAGAACGACATCGGGATCAAAGTTGTAGAGCTGCTCCATGTTGATCACGTTGCCGCCGCCCTTGTTGCTGACATCCTTGAGCACAACGGCGTTCTTCGCGCCGACAATACCGAGCGCCTGCGCCTGAGAAGAGCCCTCGGCGTTCGTGCCGAGAGGATCGCTGCCGGAGCTGTAGAGCACGGAGAGCTGCTGATCCTCCGTGATCTTCGCACTGTTTTCGGCGGCCATGGTCATGGTCTCCTCAACGAGCTTGGCAAGCTCTTCGCCGCGCTCTTCCTTGCCGAGAATAGTGCCGAGCGTGCGGAAGGCGTCCGCCAAATGGGCAAGATCGGCTTCAATGAAGACGCAGGGCAGACCGGTCTGCTCCTGAAGCGCTGTCAGATCGTCCGCAATGGACTTTTTGAAATCGCCGAGGTCGATGATGACCTCCGCGCCGGTGGCAAGAAGCTCTTCAAGATTCAGCGTGGCCTTGCCGCCGTACAGCTGGCCGGTCACAGGCAGATCGGCAATGCCGTCATAAAGATACGGAACCTGGTTTTCGCTCACCTTGGTGCCGGCGCAGACGAGCTCTTCGGGCGCGAACGCCGCAAGGATCATCGTGGCGACCGTGCCGCTGGGAGCGATCTTCGTGATGTTGGCGGGCAGCTCAACTTCGCGTCCGCACGAATCGGTGAACATGACCGTTTCGGCAGCGGGCTCTTCGGCGGGTTCTTCCGCCGGGGCTTCCGTTGCAGCAGGCTCTTCCGTCGCCGCGGGTGCGGGCTCCGCGGGAGCCGGTTCCGCCGCGCCGCACGCGGCAAGGCTGAACAGCATCACCAGTGCAAGAAGCAGGGCAAGTGTTTTTTTCATGGATGCTCTCCTCTCGTTATATTCTCTTGTGAGAATATTTTCGTGTGAAGTAAATATAACAGATTTCGTGTAATTCTGTCAATTGCTTTTTCGTCGTCGCTATGCTACATTACATATGACATCTGTCGGCAAAAATCGGAGGTTAATTTATGCGTCGTTTTACTCGTCTCACCGGCGCTCTGCTCGCGCTGCTGCTCGTCTTTTCCGTTCTTTCCGGCTGCGGCGGCGCTGCGCCGGACATGCCGTCCTGCACTGCCGCCCCCGCTGCGGACGCTGTCCCCGCGGCAGATGCCCCGTCGGATGCCGAAGCGGATGCCGTCTCTCCGGGCGAGTCGGACAAGTCCTCCCCGGCTGCGCTCGACGAGGGCGGGAAGTATACCTCGGCGGAGGATGTGGCGCTCTATCTGCATCTCTACGCTCATCTGCCGCAGAACTTCATCACCAAGAAAGATGCCCGCGCGCTCGGCTGGAACGGCGGCGGGCTGGACGATTACGCCGACGGCAAATGCATCGGCGGCGACCGGTTCGGAAACTACGAAGGACTCCTGCCGGACGCGCCCGGGCGGGAGTACCATGAGTGCGATATCGACACACTGCATGCCGCCTCGCGCGGGGCGAAGCGCATCGTATACTCCAATGACGGGCTTATCTATTATACCGAGGATCACTACGAGAGCTTTATATTGCTTTATGGCGAAGAATGATGTTCTTTTGAACCATTCTTTCTATAATTTATCTATTTCATTTCCGCTTTCGTGTGCTATAATACAATTTGGTTTTTAAATGTCTTCTTATGTAATGTGAGGAAAATACATGGATCAACCTATTGTGCAGGGGCTGCTCACCTTTCTCGGCGGTGCCGTCGTTGCCGGTCTCAACGCCCTGTTCTCCGCCCGGCTGCTGGACAAAAAGCCCACGGCTTTCGCTTCGTTCTCCGCAGTACGGCAGCTGTTCAATGTTGCCTATCTTGTTCTGGTTTTCTTTGGTTCGCGCGCTCTCGGCTGGGACGTTACGGCGCCGCTCGTCGGCGCGGCGCTCGGTCTGACCGCGCTTTCCATGGTTTTTGCCATGCTTCTGGCACGGCGCAACGATAAAAAGTCCAAATCCGCCGCGGCGGATAAGAAGGGAGAAGATCTCAATGGGTGAATCCCGTGTTGTGATCCCGATTTTCGGAATTCTGGATGTGACCGGCGAGGTGATCGGCATGTGGGTCATTCTGGCCGCCGTCACCGTGATCTCGCTGCTCGCCACGCGCCATATGCGCGAGCGGCCCGGCAAATTTCAGAATGTGATCGAGACGGGCGTTGAATACCTCGACAACTACTTTGCCGGTATTCTCGGAAAAAAAGAGTCCCGAAAACACCTTCTGTTTCTCGGCTCGCTCTTCATTTTCATCATTTTCGGCAACTACACCGGGCTCATCCCCGGCGCCGGTCTGACGGACTACTGGAAAGCGCCGACCTCGTCGCTTTCGGTAACGCTTGGTCTCAGCATCATCACGTTTTTCTACCTGCAGGGCTCAAGCATCCATGCGCGCGGCTTTCTCGGCTATCTCAAGCGCTTTATTTCCCCCATCGCGATCATGCTGCCGCTGCTCCTTCTGGATGAGTTCATCAAGCCCGCGTCGCTGGCGCTGCGTCTGTTCGGCAATATCTTCGGCGAAGAGACCGTCACGGAACAGCTCTATGAGATTTTTCCCATCGGCGCGCCGATCGTGATGATGGTGCTCTCGCTGCTCTTCTGCGCGCTGCAGGCCATCGTTTTCACGACGCTCGTTTCCATTTATCTGCAGGAGGCCACCGAATAACGGCACGTCTCTTAAAAGCAAAAGAATAAAGAATATTTTTGTAAGGAGATATACTACCATGACCGATTCCGCCATCATTGCTATTGCCGCCGCCATTTCCATCGCCTTCAGCACCATAGGTCCCGGTTTGGGACAGGGCAAGGCCGCCGCCGCCGCCATGGAGAGCATTGCCCGCCAGCCCGACGCCGCCGGCGAGATCCGCTCCTCGCTCATCATCTCGATGGCCATGATGGAGGCTCTCACCATTTACGGCCTGCTGATCGCCTTTATGCTCGTCGCCAAGGTCTGAGAGGCACGCAGCTATGACGATCGAACCATCTCTCATCGTATGGACGGTTCTATGCTTTTTCGCGCTGATGCTCATTCTGAAAAAACTGCTCTTTCAGCCGATGCTGACCTTTATGGATACGCGCAATGCGAAGATTGAGGCCGCGCGCAAGGCGAAGGAGGACGCACGCACGGAATACGAAGCGGAAGCGCGCCGCCTTGCGGACGAGCGCGCTGCACAGGAAGCGCAGCTGCGTCAGTCCGACGCGGAGGCGCTCGAGCAAGCGCAGGAGGAACTGCGCCGCGAAACGACGCAAAAGCGCGCCGAGGCCGCGCAGCGGCTCGCAGAAAACCGCGCCGCGCTCGCCGAAGAATCCGAACGCATCACCCGCGAGCTGGAACCGCAGCTCTCCGATCTGGCGCTTGATCTCGTGAACCATCTGCAGCACTGGCAGGACGATCGCCACTCCGCCGTGGATGCGGAAACGATCGCGGCGCCGTATGCCGACATAGAGCATCTCACCGCCGGTGAGCATACGAATGCTACTACGAACAGGACGAAATGATTATGCGTTTTGTATATGCCATTATCAATCTTCTGATCCTTGCGGGGCTCATCTATCTCGTCGGACGAAAAACCATCGTGAAGATCTTCCGCTCCCGCCGGGAGAAGATCACGCGTGAGCTGGACGAAGCGGAAACGCCGTTCACTCCCGAGCCGCTGCCGGAGATGCCCGCGCCGGACGACACGGCGCTCAAGTCCGAGCTTGCCGCGGTTGAAAAGGACGGAAAGGCCGCTCTTGCAGAGCTCGATACGCAGTATGAGGCGGACGCCGCCGACCAGCGCCGCGAAATGCTCTTTACGACCCGCGCGCAGATCATTGAGCAGGTCCTCACTCTCGCCGAGCAGCACATGCGCTCGGCGGAATATCAGGCTTCCAAGCTTGCCCGCCAGAACGAGGCAGTCGAGCAGATCCTCGCGCAGATCCATCTGACGCCCGGCGACGTTTCCTACATTTCCCGCAAGGGCGTGCTGTATGTGACGCTCACCTCCGCCGCCGCACTTCCCGACGATATCGTCGAGAAGGTGCGCGTCCGCTCGGAAGCGCTCGTCGCCGCCGCCGGTGGGAAGATCTCCTACTGGGTGCGGCAAAAAGAAGAGCTGATCGGCGGGCTGCAGCTCCGCATCGGCGATACGATCTACGATTACACCATCTCCAACAAGCTCTACCGTCTCGGCAAAGCGCTCAACGACCGGCCTCTCACGGAGACGGACGCGGATTCCATCCGCGCCGGTATGCTCGACGCCGTGCACCATATGAAGCTCGGCATCGACGTGTTCCAGGTCGGCCGCGTGCTCAGCGTGTCGGACGGCATCTGCTGGATGGACGGTCTCGCCGACATCATGTACGGCGAGCTGGTCGAGTTCGTCAACGGCGAGCGCGGCATGGTCATGGACATTCAGGCCGACCGCGTCGGCTGCATCATCTTTGGCCGCTACGACCATGTGGACAGCTACAGCCGCGTGCGCCGTCTGAACAAGATGGCAAGCGTACCCGTCGGCGAGGCGATGCTCGGCCGCGTTGTGGACGCGCTCGGCAAGCCCATCGACGGCCGGGGCCGCATCTGGAGCACCGAGACCCGACCCATCGAATTCCAGGCGCCCGCCATTCCCGACCGGCAGTCGGTCTCCGTGCCGCTGCACACCGGCATCAAGGCGATCGACGCACTTGTGCCCATCGGCCGCGGCCAGCGTGAGCTCATCATCGGCGACCGTCAGACCGGCAAAACCGCCATCGCTATCGATGCCATTCTCGCCCAGAAGGGGCAGAATGTGCTCTGCATCTATGTTGCCATCGGCCAGAAGCGCGCCACCGTTGCGGAGATCGCCGCGCGGCTGGAGGCCGCCGGTGCGATGGAGTATACGACGATCGTGTGCGCCACGGCGTCCGATTCCGCGTCGCTTCAGTATATCGCGCCGTTTGCCGGCGCGGCGATGAGCGAATATTTCATGTACAAGGGCCGCGACGTGCTGATCGTGTACGACGATCTCTCCAAGCACGCCGTAGCGTACCGTGAGATTTCCCTGCTGCTGCACCGTCCTTCCGGACGCGAAGCGTACCCCGGCGATATCTTCTATCTGCATTCCCGTCTGCTCGAACGCGCCGCGCGCATCAACGCCGAGGCCGGCGGCGGCAGCGTCACGGCGCTGCCCGTCATCGAGACGCAGGCGGGCGATATCTCCGCTTACATCCCGACGAACGTCATTTCCATCACCGACGGCCAGATCTTCCTCGAAACTGACCTCTTCAACGAGGGCCAGCGCCCGGCGGTCAACGTCGGTCTTTCGGTCTCGCGTGTCGGCGGCGCAGCGCAGACGAAGCTCATGAAGCAGGTCGCCTCCTCGCTGCGCACGGGTCTTGCCCAGTACCGCGAGCTCGCCTCCTTTACGCAGTTTGGCTCCGATCTGGACGAGACGACGCGCAAAACGCTTGCCTCGGGTGCCAAGATGATGGCCGCTCTCCGGCAGGACCGCTTCTCTCCCCTTCACGACTGGCAGCAGGCGCTGCTCATCTTCACCGTGTCCGGCGGCTACGCCGACAAGGTGGAAGCGGATGATCTCAACGACTTCTCATCCCAGCTCTTCTCGTGGTTTATCATGAAGGAGCCGGCTCTCACCGAAACGCTCAAAACCGGCAGAAAGCTCGACGACGATACCAGAGCCGCGCTCCATGCCGCGCTCACCGCGTTTGCGGAGGCGCTCTGATGGCAGGACTGCAGCAGCTCAGAAAGCGGCTGAAAAGCATCCGCGCCACCGGTCAGCTCGCCGAAGCGATGCGCACCGCCGCCACGATCAAGTACTCGCGCGTGAGCAAGGTCCGCGAGGAGTTCACCCCCTATGCCGGCGGCAGTGCCGACATGCTCTCGCTGCTCGGCCGGTTCGGGATCTGCCGCGAAGCGGACAGGATCGCGCCGAAGAACTGTCTTGTTCTGTTCGGCAGCAACCGCGGGCTTTGCGGCGGCTTCAACGCCGAGCTTTTCCGCTTCATGGACCGGGTGCTCGCCGCCGAGGACGAAGCGCCGCACATCATTTCGTGCAGCCGCAAGGCGAGCGCATATCTTCGCGAGCACTCGCTCGCCTATGAGGAGTTCATTCTCTCCGATGTGCCGGATTACGAAGAGACGCACGCGCTCTGCGAGCATCTGAAAAAGCTCTATACCACGGGCGCGGTGAACCGCGTGCGGCTCATTTACCAGAGCTACCGCAACATGCTCTCGCAGGAGCCGACCGACCGGCAGATCCTGCCTGACCCGGAGTCGCATAAGACCGCGAACCCGGATGGCATTTTGTATCTGCCGAGTCCCGCCGCCATCGGCGCGCGGCTCGCGCTCACCTGTCTGAACAACGAAGTATTTGCCGCGGCGCTCGACAACGCCTCCGGCGCGCAGGCCGCCACGCTCATGGCGATGCGTTCCGCCTGCGACAGCGCGACGGAATCCGCCGCCAAACTGGAAACCACCATCAATCGCCGGAGACAGGCGGATGTCACCGCCAGCGTCATCGAGATCGCCTCCGGCAATCTGCAGCAAGGAGAGTAGCTTATGTCCGCCGGAAATATTGGTACCATATCTCGCATCAGCGGCCCCGTTGTGGACGTGCATTTCCCGGAACACAGCAGCGTCCCGGATATTTTCCACGCCGTCGAGGTCACCATCAACGGCAGCGTTCATGTGCTTGAATGCCTGCAGCAGCTCGGAAACGGCGAGGTGCGCTGCATCTCCATGCGCCCGACGGACGGCATGTCCCGCGGCATGGAAGCCGTGGATACCGGCGCGCCGATCTCCGTTCCGGCAAGCGAGGGAATGCTTGGCCGCATGATCAACGTCACCGGCGAGCCGATTGACCGCGCCGGTCCGATCCCCGCCGCCGATCGCTGGCCGATCCACCACCGCGCGCCGGACTTCATCGACGTTGTCCCCGCCGGGGAGGTGCTGGAAACCGGCATCAAGGTCATCGATCTGATGACGCCATATGCCAAGGGCGGCAAGATCGGTCTTTTCGGCGGCGCCGGCGTCGGCAAGACCGTCCTCATCGAAGAGCTGATCCGAAACATCGCCTTTGAGCACAACGGATACTCCGTGTTCGCCGGTGTCGGCGAGCGTTCCCGCGAGGGCAACGACCTCTGGAACGAAATGAAGGAGTCCGGCGTTATCGACAAGACCGCGCTCGTCTTCGGCCAGATGAACGAGACCGCGGGCGCGCGTCTGCGCGTTCCGCTCGCCGGCCTCACGATCGCCGAATACTTCCGCGAGCACTCCCACAAGGACGTGCTGCTCTTCATCGATAACATCTTCCGCTTTACGCAGGCGGGCAGCGAGGTCTCCGCGCTGCTCGGGCGTATGCCCTCCGCCGTCGGTTATCAGCCGACGCTGGCCTCTGAAATGGGCATGCTGCAGGAGCGTATCGTTTCCACGAAGAACGGCTCCATCACCTCGGTGCAGGCGATCTACGTCCCCGCGGACGACCTCACCGACCCCGCCCCGGCGACCGCGTTCTCCCATCTGGACGCCACGACCGTCCTTTCGCGCAGCATCGTCGAGCTCGGCATCTACCCCGCCGTCGCGCCGCTGGAATCCTCGTCGCGCATGCTCACGCCCGACATCGTCGGCAAACGGCATTACCAGACCGCCAAGGAAGTGCAGCGCGTACTGCAGCGCTACAATGAGCTGCAGGATATCATTGCCATTCTCGGCATGGACGAGCTCTCCCCGGAGGATCGGAAAACCGTTTCCCGCGCGCGCCGCGTGCAGCGCTTTATGTCCCAGCCGTTCCATGTGGCGGAGAGCTTCACCGGCATGCCCGGCAAGTTCGTGCACATTGAGGACACGATCAAGGGCTTTGAAGCCATTCTCGGCGGCGATTGCGACAACATCCCGGAGCAGGACTTCCTCATGGCAGGTTCCATTGAGGACGTATACGCCAAGGGCCGCTGAAAGGGTGGGATAACGGCATGACCGGAAAAACAAATGATTCCACCGCACCGCTTGAGCTCATTGTTCTCACGCCGCACGGCGAGGCCGTTGACGTTCACTGCGACAGCGTACACCTCACGGTCTGCGATGATGAGACCGGACAAGGGGGCGGCCAGGTCGGCTTTCACCGCGGCCATCTTCCGGCGGTGCTCGCGCTGGGCGACGGCCCGGCGGACGCGCTGCTGCACGGCGAGGCCGTGTTTCACACCGTGGTGCACGGCGGTTTTGCCTCCGTGCGGAACGATGTGATCCGCGTCATTACCGACAGCGCCGTGGAAACCGAAGAAAAATCCGATACAGAAAATGAGGACTGATGCGAAATGCATCAGTCCTCATTTTTTGCTTGTATATACCGCTTTTCGCGGCTGTGGCAGGAAAAGAGCAGTATCTGCCGGTGCTGCGCCATCTCGGCGAGATAGTCGAGCGCATAGCCCATGCGCGCATCGTCAAAGTTGATGAGCGCGTCATCGAGCACGATCGGGCAGGGATCCTCTCCGCCGAGGAGCATATCGCACAGCGCGAGCCGCAGCGCCAGATACAGCTGATCGGCTGTACCTCGGCTGAGGAAGGCGCTCTCATGGAGCACCGGTTCCCCGGCGCAGCGGACAAGCGCATTCAGCTCGCGGTCGAGCGTGAGCTCCGTATACGCTCCGCCGGTCAGCCGGGAGAGCACCGACGCGGCGCTTTTTGCCAGCGCCGGAGAAAACTCCGAGCGCATCTCTTCATCGGCAAGCGCCAGCTCGTCGAGCGCGGCGGTCAGTGCCTCCAGCTCAAATTCCACACGTTCGTGTTCCGCTTCCAGCTCACGCAGGCGGGTTTTCCAGACCAGCGGATCGCCGAGCGTATCGAGCCGTCCGCGCAGGCGGGCTGTCTCCTCACGGAGAAGCTGCTCCTTCTTTTCGTTTTCCGACATCTGGCGGAGCGGCGCGGCATCGCCGCCGAGGATTGCCGTGAGTTCCTGATGGAGCCGCAGCTCCTTTTCGGCAAGGCTCCGGGCATATTCGCGCTCTTCCTCCGCCGCACGGGCGAGCGCGTCGGCTTCTTCCCATTGCGCGTAATACTCGTCGAACCGTTCTGGAATATCCTCCGGCGCTTCGGCGCCGTACCGGTCCAGTATCTCATGGAGCACCCGGTTGGCATCGGCACGGTCACGCGAACGGAAAACCGATACGATCCCCACCGCCGCGAGCGCGAGAAGCGCCGCGGCAGCACCGATCCAGAACACGCTGCGGAAAAAGCCCGCGGCAGCGAAGCCGCCGGCAAGAAGAACAAGCAGTATCCATGCCCACCGTCCTATGCCGGGTGCGTTTGCCGCGCGTTCGGCTTTTTTTGCCCGCCGTTCGTCGTCAAAGGCTCGGTTTTCCGCCGTCTCGTCCGGCTCTGCGCCGCGGAGGATCCCGGCGCGAAGCTCCTCGTCTGCCGCGGCAGACGCCTGCTCGCGCCGCGCGGCCTCGCTTTCGGCCTTTTCACGCGCCGCGCGGCAGGCTTCGAGCCGCGCCATCGCGTCGGTGCGCCGCTTTTCCTGCGCTCCGGCGAAATCTTTCTGGGCATTTGCGCTGTGGAGCCGGGCGTTTTCCGCCAGTTCCTCCGCGCGCGCAAGCTCCTCGGCAGTTTTGTCGATAGCGGCGAGCTTTTCCCTCACCGCCGTCATTTCCGCTTCCAGCTCCGGCAGGCGGCCGCCGGTACGGTAACGGCACTTTCGCTGCAGGGCGCGCAGCCGCGCCTCCGCCTCGGAAAACGAGCCGCTCTCCTCCCCTGCCGTGACAAGCGAGGCGATCTTCTTTTCAAGCTCCGCGCCCTGCTGCACGCTGAGCCCCGCCGGGCCGATGAACGCCGTGCGCTCAAATACCGGCAGTGACGCGCCGGTGAGCGTTTCTCCGGCATTTTCCCCGCTAAGATCGAGAACCGGTTGACCGGAGCGGGAATACACAGCGGAAAAGACACGCATGGGCGCCGAAGAAATGCGCGTCGAGCGCGAAAGGGTAATGTCCTTCCCGCCGAACGTGATCTCCATCGTCCCCGCCATCGGGGAACCGCTCCACGGAGCGTACAGCACCTTGTCCGGCTTTTTCCCGGCGCGGCCGCGCTGGGCGGTGTCGATGCCGTAGAGCATGGCGCGCAGAAACGCGCACCACGTTGTTTTTCCGTATTCGTTGGGCGCTTCAATGATATTCAGTCCCGGTGACAGCTCAAGCGTGCGGTTTTGCAGCACGCCGAAGCTCGCCGTCATTTTCCGCACGATCACAGCCGCACCTCCCACCCCTCAAGCGCGGCAATGCCGCAGCGTACGGCGCGCAGGAGCATTTTCTTTTCCTCCTCGGTCTCCGCAGTCTCGATACGCCGCTGCATACGGCGAAGAAACCGTCCGGCGAGGCTGTCCTCCCCGGCGCGCCGCCAGAGATCGCGCGGCGGAACCGTTTCGTCCGAGAACGTGAGCGCGAAGAAATCCCGTTCCAGCGCCTGCCGGAGATAGGCAAGATCCGGCGCAGCAAAACTCTCGCCGGTCAGGATGATCTTATATACATCGTCCGCCGTGTCTTTTGGCAGCGCGGCGCGGATCGCGGTGAGAGCGTCCGCCCCCGGCTCCACGCGCAGCTTTTCGTACCGGCGCGCAGCGGTCGGGATGAAACCGGCTTTCACCGTTTCGCCGTCAATATCGATCTGCAAAATTCCCTTTTCGCCGCACTCGTCAAAGCCGCGCCCCTCCGGACAGCCCGGCCAGGCATAAAAGCAGCTTCCGGCGCGGCGCAGGCCGCTCCCCAGATGGATATGACCGAGCGCGGCATATCGCATGCCGCTTTGCGAGAGCTCCTCCTCCGTCACCGGGCAGTACGGCGAGCCGGCGCGGCCCGGCTCGGCATGCAGCACCAGAAGTTGCGTTACGCCCTCCTCCGCCGGGGCATGAAAGCCGCGCAGAAGAGCCTCGCACGAGGGCGACGTATACCCCGCGCCCCAGACGCGCGCGCCGAGCTCGGGCAGGAAAACGCTCTCCAAATGGGGCGTGCGGAAGATATGGACGTTTTCGGGCCAACCGTTTTCCAGGTACGGCGAGCCGGGCAGCAGAGCATCGTGGTTGCCAGGCGCGATAAAAACGGGGCAGCGGCAGGCCGCCAGCGCGGCCCGGAGCGCCTCGAGCGTGTCACGGTAGACACGGGCGCTGTCAAACAGGTCGCCCGCCAGCAGCACGGCCGCGCAGCCCTCGGACAGCGCGGTCAGCCGCTCGAGCACGAGCCGCTGCTCGGCGCGGCGCTGGGCGGCCTTCTCCGGCGGCAGGGCCGAAAAGGCGGAATCAAGATGCAGATCCGCCGCATGCAGCAGCTTAACCATGGATATCCACCCTCCTGACGTTGACCTTGTCATAGAAGAAGTAGTTGATGTACGGCTGGATGTTGTCCTGTGCAGCGCGGGCAGCCTTGACGTCGCCAGCGAAGCAGGCATCCTGCAGAGCGCGGCACTGCTTCGGCAGGACCGCCGGGAAGCCGGACAGCCAGCCATCGGCGCCGCAGAGCAGGCCTTCCATTGCGCAGTAGTCATGGCCATAGAAGACGGTCAGCTTGTCGCCGCAGGCGAACTTCAGCTCATGGACGCGGTTGGGATCGCCATGGGCAGCCTTGATGCACTGGATGGTGCCGTCGTCGACGAGGGACTTGACTTCCTCGGTGTTCAGCTCATAGCCGGCGAACCAGGGGTTGTTGTAGACCATGATGTCGATGTCCAGAGCAGCGCGGATGTCGCGGAAGTGCTGGAGAACGGCCTTCTTATGCGGGTTGAGATAGAAGGGCAGGATGACCATGACGCAGTCAGCACCGTGATCCTGAGCAAACTTGCTCATCTTGATGGTGTTGAGGGTGTCGTAACGGCCGGTGCCGCAGACCAGAGGAACCTGACCAGCGAGGAAGCTGGAGACATGAGCGATGATCTCGCGCTGCTCTTCCATGTTCATGGCGATGTTCTCACCGGTGGAGCCGCAGATGGAGATGGTCTGTGCGCCGTTGTCGAGCAGCCAAGTCAGATACTTTTCCATGCCGGTCTTGTTGTAGGTCTGATCGGCATTCCAGATCGTCATGCTGGCCGGGCAAAGGCCGTAAGCTTTCTTGTGATCTTTCATTGTGTTTTCCTCCTTGAAATGATCCTTTCGGATTTTGGAACAAAGTAATTATTTCCACCGGCTCATGCCGGACATGGACGGGTTCAGGCGAAGCGCATCACGACGTAGATGCCGAGGGCCGCAACGAGGCCGCCGATGATCGCGCCGCGCAGCCACGGCGTCGGACGCTCGATACGGCTGCGGATAAGGGTCGGCAGGCCGCCGCAGAGCACCAGCGCGGCCGCAAGGCCGAGGGAATTGAAATGCTCGCCGTCGTTGCCAAAGCGGAGGATGCAGTAGCCGCCGCCCGCTGCCAGAAGCAGGCCAAGTGCAAGCTGCGCCAGGATGAAAATGCGTTCCGGCACGTTTGCGATGCGTTCG
>OGXX01002931.1_pt1 | contig 14806 bp, 7 predicted proteins | sample 1576301 | NCBI WGS metagenome assembly OGXX01 (sample SAMEA3541469, study PRJEB24748) | human gut metagenome | biome: human gut; feature: human-associated habitat; material: faeces | place: China | collected 2012
GGGCGGATACGGGTCTTTCACCCGCTAGAACGTGCGCTCACCGGGCGCACAAACATTCGCAGCGCCGCGAGGTCCGAAGTGGACTTTGCGGCGCTGCAATTCATTGTTTCCTGGATAAAAGCAGGGCGCCGATGATGGTTGTCACTGGCACTGCCAAAATGACGCCGATGGCGCTGGAGACGCCGCTGACCACTTCCAAGGCCAGGTAGCTGGAGCTCATCAACTCCCGCCAAGGCAGGTCCAGGCTGTAGAGATAGATCATCAGGGTAAACCCACTGCCAAGAAAGGCCAAAATCAAGGTGTTGGTCATGGTGCCCACCATGTCCCTTCCAATGTTCCTGCCGGATTTCCACAGCTCCCCCAGGGTCATCTCCGGGTTTACCGCCTTCAGCTCGCTGAGGGCCGAGGAGATAGACATGGCCACATCCATCACGGCGCCCAGAGACGAAATGATAATTCCACCCACCAGCAAGCCGCGCAGGCCAATGGGCGTTCCCGTCTGACGGAGCTGCAGCAGCGGCTCCACGTCGGAAATGCGTAAGCCGTTGACATGGGCCAGAGCCTGCGCGCCCAGTCCAAACACCGTGGCCAAGGCCATACCCGCAATGGTCCCCAGGCAGGCGCATAAAATTTTCCGGTTTACACCGCCCAGAATCACAAAACAGACCACTGCAATATAAGAACACAGCAAAAACACCGTCCACACCGTGGGCCACCCCTTCAGAAGCAGGGGAATCAGAAGAAGCACCAGCACTGCCACCGTCATCGCCAAACCCAAAATGGACTTTGCGCCAGTCTTCCCTCCTACCAATACGGTCACCAGGAGAAACGCCGCCAGAATGAGTCCGATGGCTATGCTCCGGTCATGCTCATACACGGTGGCGTTGTGGCTTCCATCGGCATAGGTGGAGATCAACAGCGTCACATGGTCCCCTGAGGCCGCTGGCTCGCCGTACAGCGGCCCAACGGCATTGGACGTCAAAAGGGTCTGCCCCCGATATTGGCCCGATGTCACAGCCACCAGGAGGCTCTGGTCCCCTCTGTATGCGCCATCCGCTTCGGCGTCGGGCTCGCAAGAGTCTGACAGAATCTCCAGGACCCTTCCGGTCTCATATTCCACGTAGGCTTCCCCCCGCTGCTGCTCCTCTGCCGTCCCACTATGGGCATATCCGTACAGACCGGCAAACACAGCCGTCGCCAGAAGTAAAATCACCGCCGCCGGCCAGCTCCGCCGCAGGTAAGCCGCCAGCGCCCCGCCTTTTCCCTGTCCCATATTCCTGCGCTCTCCTGTCTTTTTTTCACTTAGCATACCAACTTCTCCCTGCCCTGTCAAGCGCTGCTCCGGCAGACTACAGGGCGGCAGCATTTCTTCCTTACAAACCGGCAGGCAGGAGCCATACGACGTGGAAGCTCCTACTTCCGTCCGTCAGTCCATAGAAAGCGCAACATGCCGCCGTTCCTCATCCGCTTCACTTCGCTGGGCATCTTCTCCCCGCTCCGGAGCTGCAGGGCCCAGTCTCCCCGGCGCCACTGCCCCATTTCAGGTAAAAACGCCGGCTCGTGCCTTTGCCCCGGTAACGGCACGGGCCGGCGTACAGGAAGCGCCCTGCCGCTTCCGGATAAACCGAAAATGCTCCTGTGGGCAATCTTTGAGAAATACCCAGGGTTTGCATCCCATGCTTTTGCAATGGACGTACGGATGTTGCGCTCGACGCTGGTCCGGGTATTGCCGCAGCGTGCCGCCGCAGCCGGATACAGACCTCCAATGAGCCGCTTCAGCAGCGTCTCATCTTCCTCCACCAGCTCCATCGCCGCCAAGATGCAATCGTAGCCCTCCTGGCACCTGTAGATGCCGAAGCGAAACAACAGACCTTCAAGCTTATCCATGATATTGCACATCTCCTTTATTTGTAAAATTTCGCAAAACTATATTACCATATATAGCGTTCCATTTCACAAGCAAGAGAAAAATCGACAAAAATCACGAATAAAAGCGGAAAATCGCTAACCAGTCCAGCATTTCCGCCTCAATTATAATCTAATTCAATAATACCTCTCGTCTATTTCTTCTGGTAGATTTCCAGCCGGTCTTCCCATGCATCCAATTTCGTATAGCCATTTTTCTCCAGAAACTTCACCAAGTTTTGATACCCATCTTCCCCATTTTCCTCATAGAGGGTGTAGCTGCTTGTATGGTTCACATCCAGAACCACATACTCGGTGCTGAGCAAGTGCTCTCTGGAGCAGTAGCGCACATCATACAGCACCGCCCTCTGAGAAAGGGGCACCGTGTAGAAGGTGGTTGCCGTCACAGTGGCATCCTCTGGGATTTGGCTGAGGAATTCCCCGATCTGGATATATTCCTCCCGGTTGTTCTGGTACAAGTCAAAATACCCGGTAGCCTTTGGAACGACCACAGAAGCAAAGCAACTGCCAGAGATCGCAATGGCCAGGCCCAAGGGGATATACCGGAATAGAGCCCTGTTTGGCTCCCAGCTTGCCATGATATCCTCCAAATTGACCACTGTCATATAGATCAGGCAAGCTATCGACCCGTAGGTATACTGAAAAAAGACACTGTGCTGGTACGGATAGTCCGACATCAGATTGACAAGAACATATGGAATCAGCAAAATGTATCGCTCATATTTCCTGGTCCACAGAGGCATACCCAGCAGAGGCAGCATCGTCAGGACAAGGAAGGAGAGCTTTTCCCGATCGACACATTCGTAAATTACCTTCATTGGCGACAGCAACACCGCCAAGATGACCGAAAACAGAGAACCGGACCCTCCATACATAAAATTTTGATACCGGTTGGTCATAACCCCATCGCCGTAGCGGCTCAGGTAAGCTGTAACCAGCAAAAACCACGCCAGTGCGCCAGCCAGCAGAACCCCACCGGTCACCAGCCCCCACCGGTTGCACCCCCGGAGCCATGCCCGTAAAATCAGCCAGAGCGCCACTACCGCCACATACACCGCCGCATCCTCTTTGACCAGCAAGGTCAGACCGCCACACAGAAGAGCCTCCCATCGCTTCTCACGGTCAATTCCATCAAACATCCATAAAATCAGGGGCGTTAGAAACACATTTTCATGGATGTCGTAGCTGGTGCCTCCGGAATACGCCGGGTAGAGGAGGAGCAGCAGGCAAACCCCGGCGCTGACGCCAGCAGAAAATCCATGCCGGCGGCAAAGTCTCCACAAAGGAATCACTGCAGACGCCAAAACCGCCGCCTGCAGCACCTGCAGCGTCACGGGCTTGGGATAAATGCAATAAAAGGGCAGAAGCAAGTAATAAATCGGCGAAACGTGGACTGCAAAATGAGAAAGAGGGCCATCCCGCTCCACCGTGGTCACAGGTAGGCCGGTAGTCCGCATCTGGTGAAACATCTGAGAAAAAATGCCGAAGTCAAAGGTGGGCGCCCGATAGGTCAAGACCCGGTACACCGTCCAAAAACTCACAAAAATAAAAAACGCAGTCGCAAACACTGCCGTCCAAATCCGTCCACCTCGGCCCCGGTCTCCAGCCTGCCGGACCGCCTTCTCGGTTCCACACCAGCCACGCCAGGCGTACACACCCAAGACACCCAAAACCATCAGGCACGCAAGCAGATAGCGGGGCGCGAAGGAAGCGCGCAGAGAGGTGATCATCAAAATTCCAAAAACCACAAATATGGCCCATCGTTCTAACCGAAGCGTTTCAAAACGCCTGGCCAAGAGGGACAACAGTACAAAAAGAAATGCTGCCATGCCCAGCAGCAGCAACACAGATTGAGCTGCCAAGCCCTCCAGCCCCTCCAAACCGCGGAGCTCCGCCCTCAGGGAAAGATACTGCACCAAGACAGCCGTTAGCCAGCTTAACAGCATACGCCTCAGTATGTCCCCCACAGTCCATGGGGCGCCCCGCATCGCACCGAAATCTCTCATAAAATACTTCCTCCTGATGTCATACGTCAAGTCTCCCACAATCCCCTGCAAAAGTTTTCCTTGACACTCCCACTTTTGCCCCAGATCTCCACAAAACCTTTTCGCCTAGCTTATATCACATTCCCTTTCAAAAAGCAAGGACCTTCCAGCCAGTATTTTTGATTAAAATTGTTCTGAAACTGTGCAACGAAACGCATAATCCAAATGAGCGGCAGCTGATATGCCATACACCAGGCAATGTCACCCTGACCCCTCTGCATTTCCCTTGACAATCCCCTGGCGCTGCAGGAGATTGCGATTTCCTGACCTGCTGCAGAGAAGCTTTCCGGTATGGGCCCTTACAAAAAGGACCCGGCCTTTTTAAAAAAGAAAGACAAATGTCTCTGCCTGTGCTATAATGAAATTGGCAGCAAGCGCTGCACAACGAATGAAAAGGACGGAATGGAACATGGCCGCTTCCTGGCTGAACGACGCTGTATTTTATGAAATTTATCCCCAAAGCTTTTACGACTCCAATGGTGACGGCATTGGCGATATCCCCGGCATCATAGAAAAACTGGACTACGTAAAATCCCTGGGCTGTAACGCCCTGTGGATCAATCCTTGTTTTGACTCTCCATTTAAGGATGCAGGTTACGACGTGCGGGACTACAAACGTGTAGCCCCCCGGTACGGTACCAACGAAGATCTCATCCACCTCTTCCAAACAGCCCATGAGAAAGGAATCCGGGTGCTGCTGGACCTGGTGCCAGGCCACACCAGTGAAGAGCATCCCTGGTTCCAAGCCAGCTGCCAGGAGGAACCCAACGAGTACTCCGGCCGGTACATCTGGACCAACGCCTGGTTCGCCCGGGGGGACGGAATGCCCTTTGTCAGCGGAGAAGCTCCCCGGAACGGAGCCTACATCCTGAACTTCTTCAAGTGTCAGCCGGCTTTAAACTACGGCTACGGCCAATGTAACCAGCCCTGGCAGCAGCCTGCCGGCAGCCCGGAGGCCTTGGCCACCCGGGCTGCCCTGTGGGACATCATGGAGTTCTGGCTGGAGCGGGGCTGCGACGGCTTCCGAGTGGATATGGCCGGTTCTCTGGTGAAACATGACACGCCGGACTGCTCCTACACCCAGGCCATTTACCAGGAAATCCGGGAGAAGCTGGACGCCCAATTCCCGGAGGCCGCTCTGGTCTCCGAATGGGGCCTGCCCCGTCAGGCGCTGAACTGTGGCTTTGACATGGACTTTTATTTGGAGTGGCACGGCAACGGGTACTCCAGCCTGATGCGGGACTATGACACCGACGGAAACATGGTGATGCAGGGTCCTGATACCAGCTACTTTAAGCAGGCCTCCGGTACAGACGTCACCCGGTTTCTGGCAGATTACCTGCCCCAGTACACAGACACCAAGGACAAGGGCCTTTGGTGCTTCCTCACCTGCAACCACGACACCACACGACCCAGCTTCAACCTCTCTGCCGAGGAGCTGAAGGTAGCATATGGACTTCTTTTCACCATGCCCGGCGCCCCCTTCCTGTACTACGGCGACGAAATCGGCATGGCCTACCGGAAGCTCCCCAGTAAAGAGGGCGGCTACACCCGCACCGGTTCCCGCACCCCTATGCAGTGGTCCCGGGGGAAGAACCTGGGCTTCTCCACAGGCACCCCAGAATCTCTGTACCTGCCTGTAGACCCCGACCCAAATGCGCCCACGGTGGAGGGGCAAGAAGAAGACCCTCAATCCCTTCTGCATTACACCCGCGCCCTCATTGCCCTGCGCCACAGCCACCCGGAGCTCCAAGCCAGGTCCCCCTTCTCAGTTTACTCCGCAGAGCCTGGCTCCCGGCTGTTCGCCTACAAGCGGGGAGACCTCCTGTGCGCCCTAAATCCTGGCGTGGAAGCCCTTGCCCTACCCCTGGACGGTACTTACCGCATTCTCTTCTGTCAGGGAACGGCCGAAATCCAAAACCAAGTTTTGGCAATCCAAGGCTTTGCCGTTCTAGAGCCCGCAGCCGGCGCGTGAGGCGGATGCTGCTTGCTGCTCTCATGGAATGTCCCAACTGAATCCGGTTAAAACTTAACCGCGCCGGCCCTGAGGACCATCTCAGAGCCGGCGCTTATGATTGCTAGATACCGGGAAGCAGCTTGACTATCCCTCTTTTCCCTAATTAGAAGCCTGGCTCTCCCAAAATTTTTTCGCAAAAACGCATAATAACAGTCGCAAATTGCGCGCGGCTGGCCGTTCCTTTGGGACTTAGCTTGCCGTCAATGCCACAGATGAGCCCGCGTTCTACCGCCCACGCCATGGCTGACATGGCGTAATGGCTGACCTGTCCCACATCCGGGAAATCCGGATCTGCCTCCGCGTTGACATCTGCACCCTTGAACGCAGCGTAGCGGGCCAGTATGGTGACCAGCTGCTCCCGGGTAACGGCGGTGTTGGGGGCGTAGTGGGTTGCATCCATACCCTTCACAATTTGGTTCTCGGCAGCCCAGATGACAGCTTCCGTATAGTATTTATTTGCGGCAACGTCTGTGAAGGGGTTTTCTGCCGTAGTCTCCGGTTCGCCCTCCATCCGGTAGAGAACGGTGACCGCCTGAGCGCGGGTCAGGCTGCTGCCGGGGGCGAACCCCGTGGCGCTGACGCCGTTCATATAGCCCCGGGCAATGGTAAAGTCCGTCGCCTCGTGGTACCAAGCGTTTACGTCCAAATCTTCGAATGCAGCGGAAGGACAATGGCTTTTATGTGGGCCAATCTCCATCTGCTCCCGGTAAGCAGGCCGGGTGTCATTCACCTCCTGATTGCTCACAGTGATGGTGGTGCTCATCTCATCCTTCCGCGCAAAGGTCAAGGTGGCTACCGCTCTGCCAGCCTCAATGGGATCCAAACCGGCATAGGCCAGCTTCACAACCCCCTCTGCCTGAGCAATGGAGCAATAGGAAGCAGCCACCTGCACATCGGTCAGAGTCATGATCTCCCCATCATATTCCACTGTGAGCAGGCCATTGGTGGAGCCCGTATCTACCCCCTGGGCATTTTTTGCGGTCAGCGCCAGGGTAACCGTCTTGCTGTCTGTGGAAACCCAGGGCTTGGACTGGCGCTCCGCAGTACCCGGGTAGGCGTGTAGCATACCCGCAGCCATGCTCTGCTCCGGGGCAAGCATTTCCGCCTGGAGCGTTGCAGTGGGCTTCTGTGTGGAGAGGGACACTGCTGGAATGCCATTTGCCGCACCATTGGCGCAAGCCTCGTACAGGGCTGCCGGCCAAACGCCGTCGCCCATATCCCCCACGGAGCGGGCCCGGAAATAATACTCCTGATTGCTGCTCTGCATCAGCTGTAACACATAAATCTCGTTGGTTGTGCCGGTAAAATAGGAGAAAAACAGGGTGCTGCCATCCTCCGACAGAACCAGAGAACTGTTCTGCGCTCCGCTTTCCGTGGGATAGTCTAACCCCGTGAGGGTGGAGGAATAGAAATTATAACTGATGCTGCCGGAGCCATCATACCAGAAGGTCCAAACACTGCCGGTATCGTCCAGTGCAAACAGGAAGTCACACGCAGTACCTTTGTCGTTGGTCCCCATGCCGCCGGAGGTAATGGCGACAAACTTAGTTGCACCGGTGTACTGGTTCAAAACGCCGGTTAGATTCCAACCGTTGTCGAAGGTATTGGTCAGCGGATCGTTGGGGCCCAGCAGATAGGCGCGATAGACGCCCATGGCCAGCGGGCTGTCCGCAGTGGCAAAGACCTCCAGCATCGCCATATCCTGCATCGCCGCACCAAAGGCGCTGACACCGGCAGAAGCATCCAGCTTCTCCCCCGTAACCGGATCGATGCGGAACATCACGCTGTCCCTGTTCTGCACATACAAGGCTTGGTTCGGCACACTATAGGCTACCGCAGCCAGATCCGATGGCAAAGCAGGACCGGCCGTCCAAGTCTCATCTGTCTCCAAATTCCAGGTAAATAATTGGGGATTCCCATCCTGATCCTGAAGTGCACCCTTCAGGGTCACATCTATGGTCTTGACCGCAACTTCGCAGGCTGCAGACTGCGTGGGGTCGGCAACTGCGGTGGCCGTAATGGTACAATTGCCAAAGGAATGGGCTGTTACAACCCCCCGGTCGTTGACCGTTGCAACAGTCTCGTCAGAGGTGGTCCAGGTGACGCTGCCATCTGCCTCCCAGGGAGTTACGGTTGCCGTGAGCTTCTCTGTGCTACCAACCAGCATCTCCAGGGAAGTAGCGTCCAGGGAAACATGTAACCCGTTGCGGTTTAGCATCAGACAGCTTACATTGGGAAACGCTTCTTCATCAAAGTGGCCCACAGTCTCGGCAGTCTTTGCATCAAGATTGATCTTGACCAGCACATGCTCCACCGTTTCATAAGCCGGAGGTGCATCATGCTCTATAAAGAAGTAAAGATTGCCGTCCTCCCAGACCATCGGGACAAAGTGCAGAGGGTTATCCCGGTCACTATTAACGGTCATACGTGAGGAAACCCAGGTGTAGCCTGTGTCAAAGACCAGCTCAAACCGGTTTCCAAAGCCTTCCTCCGCAGTGGCCGTCTTGTAAAGCTCCAGACAATGGCTTTGCGGATCTTCTGCCAATGCATAGAGGTTGCCTGCCCCGTCATCCGTCAGTCCATAGACCTGCAAGCTTTTGCCCTCTGTGTCCGTTATGCCTATGGTCTTTTCCGGCGTCAAATCCGTGATCTGACCTGTTCGGGGATCCACCTCTGCAATGTGGGAAATATACTTCCAGCCGCCCCACATCCAGTACAGAGAGTAGACTGCGTACAGCTTGCCACTGGTTTCGTCATAAGTCATGTCTGTAAAAATAACCTTATTGATCATACCCTCATCCGGATTTTCCTGGACCACGGGCTCTCCCAGGGGCACCGGCGCCGCCGTCAAGTCACCGCCGCCGAAGCAATACAGCTGACCATTGTCATCCATGGCATACAGATGATCCCCGATAAATTCCGCTGCTGTAAATATATAGTCTGCCCCGGCCAGCGCGGTCACATCGCCCTTGACGGCCTCATCAAAGCCAATCCAGCCTGCATTGTCCCAATACCAATCGTCATTGGGCAGCAAGTAGAACGCCATGAACTTGGTATCCACCGTAGCGGCCCCACCCAGTTTTATCTTGTAGGTGGTGGCGTTCATGGCATAGTCATAGACCTGAAGCAGGAGCCGCTCTCCCTCCACCTGGTGCATATCCAGAGTATAGGTAAGCGTTTCACCAGGCTTTGCTTCCTGCTTGGCACCGGCCTCTGTCAGCACCTGCGTACCGGCTGCGTTATACAAAACTACGCCAGCTACATACTGATTGTCCCGTGCCGTAACCTGAAGACTATCGCCGGTCAGACTCAGCGACACATCCTCCAGCGTGGGAGCCGTGTTGTCAATGACCATGGGCATCTCCATAGATGCGCCCTCCCCCAGGGCATCCCAATCCACATGGCCCGCTGCATCCACGTACAGCTCCGGAGCCATGGTCAAAGCCAGCTCAATCTGGTCTCCTTCTTCCAGACCGGAGGGGGTATAATTGGGTTTCAGAGAATACCCGGTGTTCTGCCACGCAGATTGATTGACATGGTAGAAAGCCGCAGTGAGGCTGCCGGTATTCATTTCATGGATGATTTCCCCGGCATGGGTCACTGTGAAGCGGGAGGCTGCGGCGTTGCGAATCAGAGCAAAGTTCCAGCTGCTGATTTGATCCCCATTTTCTCCGTTTATGGCATTGCGCTCCGGCATGTATGTCTCATCCGCCACAATGGGATTGCCGCCAAAGTGGTACTGCTTCCCGGGCTGTCCGGCATAGCGAATCGCCAGGGAATTGGCAAAGAAGGCGCCATTGCCCGTGGCAGAGGCCAGATAAGGAACGCGGTCCTCCTCCCCGGATTGGTAGGCCACATAGCTGCCCACATCGAACATGGACCCATCCGTCCAGTTACCATAGAATCCCAACACTGGAATAGAATGGATCGTTCCCTCCACACCTTCCGCCGTAGGAAGCTGCCGGGCGTAGAGATACCCCTCCACATAAGAGCCAGCAGGGTAAGATTCATCCAGGTTGGTTTTCTGGGCCTCGGTCAGAGACAGCTCAACCTGGACCTCCACCTGGCCGTCTGCAGGTAAGGTCATGAGACCGGAGTTCAGCCCTTTCAGGAGAGAATATGCGTCATAAGTGGTAACCGCTCCGTCACCGTCCAGGTCCGCATTTGGCTCATTGGCGATCTCCGTCCGCTCGCCAACCACATAATCCAGCAGAGCCTGTACATCGCCGGTGTTGACCAGTTGATCGCCGTTAAAATCCATGTTGATCAGGTCTTCTGTTGGAGTCAGCGTCTGGCCATCCACGCTCCAGCGCACATCCCCCTGTAGCATGGCGGTGCAGGTGTCCATGTACGAGGTGCCTTCCTCGTCTGCAAGCAGGTCTTGGGTGAACAGGTCGGCAGACAGGACGAATTGCTGCTCTCTGTCTGTCAGATTGTGTAGCGTAAAAGAAAAATGATAGGTACCCGTCCGATCCGGATCGTCGCCCAGCTCCGCCTTGACCTTGCCGTCGGCATAGGAGGCGGTGGCGTCCTCCTTCATCAGGACATAGGACTGGGCGGAGATGGCCTTGGCAACATCGGCCAGACCCGCGCCCTGCTTCAGAACGGACCAGTACTGGCCACGGGAAGCCTCTTCCCGGAGTGGCACCGCAGTGGACATCATCAGGCTCTGACTGAGCGCCCGGAAATTTAGCCCGGTCTTTTCATCCAGCCCTGCCTGACGGATATACTGGGCCACAAGGGCCGCCATTCCAGCCACCTGGGGCGCGGCCATGGAGGTACCTGACATGACCTCATAGGATGTTCCACCCGCCACTGCGCCGTTGACCGAATAGATGGATCCACCGGGGGCAGTGAGCTCCGGCTTCAGCTCCAGCGTACCGGGGACGCCCCAGGAGGAGAAGCTGCTCATGTTGTAGTACTCCAAATCGTAAATGGCACTGTCCACCTCGGCAACAATCTGCATGGTTCCGGTGCGGTACAGCTCCTGGCCTCCATCGTCTGTTACAGGCTCCGACACAGACCGGATGCGGGCTCCATCCGATTGGAGAATGGACACACAGGGTTGGCTCTGGGTGTAATCGGACAAATCCATATTGATGGAACCGGGCTGATTGTTGTAGACAATCGTAGCGACAGCGCCATACTTCACAGCGGCTTCCGCCTTTTGGTAGAAGGAGGTAGAACCGCGGGAGCAGAAGGCTATTTTCCCTTCCAGCGCCCCATTCAGCGCAGCAAAATCCTCCTCTGTGCCAAACCCATCGATGAAAATGTAGTCATACTCCCCAGGAATGGTGGCCAGGGGCTCATTGGAATAGCCGGTGGTCTCCGTGTAGCTAAACATCCGTTGACCAACCTGAAAATACGTGCCAGTAAACCCTGCATTGTCCACAGAGGCTATGGCCAGGGAATTGGTGTAAGACCCAGGTGAGCCTAAGGTGTCCAGATTGACGCCGTCGTCGTACAGGTATCCGCCATAGGTCTGATCAGCCCATCCACCGGCATTGCCGGCAGAAATCACCAGAACTGTGTCACTGTTGACCACATTGTCCAGGATCGTCTGGTACGCCGCATTGCTGTGGCGGCTGGTTCCCGCCATCGCAGAGCCCAGGGACAGGTTAATGGCGTCCGCCTCCAGAATGATGGCATCCTCAATGGCTGCCATATAGTCCGAGTCATAGGCGCCGCCGCCAGTGCCGAAAACCTTCATGGCAATGATTTGCGCATCCGGTGCGACTCCCTGAGTTTTAACCGCCTCCAACGCCGGGGTAAAGGTGCCATCCCCATTGGGAATATAGGCGTTGGCCGCCGCAATGCCCTCCACATGGGAACCGTGCTCCCCTTGATGATCATGATCATGCGTAATGTCCAGGTTCTCGTCCACATAGTTAAAGGCAAAAGCAATCTTGGAGCTTACATACAGCTCCTTGGCAGGATAGCCCAGACTGGCAATGTTCAGCTTGCTCAGCTTTTGACGGATTTCATCCGTATCCAGCAGGTCCGGCTGAGCGTTCTGCTGCTCCAAAGCGTACTCGAAGGCAGCGGCGTCAAAGCTCTGATGGTCCGTATCAATGCCCGTATCAATCACGGCTACCCGGCTGCCTGCGCCGGTATATCCGGCGGCCCAGGCATGATGAGAGCCAATCATGTAAGCAGAGGTAGCCATATTGGGACCATCCGCCTCTTCCCGATCCACAACACATGGAGCATAGCAGGTTTCCAAAATCACATCCTGAATACCAGCTAGCTCCCGAATGGCCTGGATCTTACCATACGGAACATTGGCAGAAATCAGGTTGGCAGCCAGTGTCAGGTTCCACACCACATCCAATGGCTCCCCCTCCAAAGCTTCTGCAGAAATGGCATCCACCATGGCCTCCTGGCGCCTGGCCAAGTTCCGGCGATAGGACATGGCAGAGGCATTTTCTGCAATACCCAAGGTGGAGTAGCCCGCCTCCAGGGTGGATTTCCCATCCAGCAAGATGGATACGCGAACCACATCCGTTGCCTGATACGGCGAGGCATCTTCAGCCTGCGTGAATTCCGCTGGGGTAATTGGGGCAGATACTGCACCGTTGTCCACCTGCGTAAACTCCAACCTCGTGGTTCCCTCCGCCGGAACAGCTGTACTGGCAGGTGCAAGCAAACCCATACACAGGATAGCAGCCAGCATGAGGGAAATTGCCCGCATAAACAGTTCCTTTTTCATCTCTTCTACTCCTTTGTAATTGTTTTACCGCTGGGGACGGCTGACCCTATATAAACCGACATGCCGGTTATATACACAATGCTCACATGCGCATACGTGTAATTTTACAAGCTATCCTGACAGTGCTCGCAAGTTTGCGAACAGTTTTGTAAAATAGTACCATATTCTCAGCTGTATTGCAAGCAGCTTTTTTCATTTTTGTAAAAAATGGCAAAAAAATTCAGCCATTCCCGGGGAGAAAGCGCCGAAGGAATGGCTGGAGAAAACATATTAATCGGAATCCGGCTTTAATGCAAGCAGGTGAGTGGCGAGAATGTCCAATGCCGTTGGATTCACGCGGTAGCGCATACGTCCATCGTTCAATTCAACCAACAGCAGGCGGGCATCCAGCAAACTGCTCACATCCCGGCCTACTGTGCCCAGGTGCAAACCCAACTCCCGGGCCATTTCTCGGGTGGTCATGGGGCGTTCACGCAGGGCGCTGATCATTTTGATCCTTGCCGGCCCTGCTAAAAGGCGCAAGGCCAGCAGCTCCCAATTCTCCAACCCTGTTTCCTGTCTCTTCTGGATTGGAAAACCCACCCCAATCTGGAGTGAGACCATATGATCTGCTTCGTCCAATTCATAGCGGGCAGTTCTTGCCCCAATGTACCGGGGTGCGATTTGCAGCACCTCATAGCAGTTATAGGTGCTCAGCTGGCAGCGGTTTTTCAGCCACATTTGCAAGTCCTGCTGCGCAAAATAGGCCTCCCATTCCTGAAACAGCGGCTCGGATTTAGCAGCCCATCGCTCCAGAAACGGCAAGAGACATTGGGCCACCGGCTCAATCAATTTCTCAAGCTGGAGGATGTACTGGTCAAAATGTTCCAGTGCCTCCTGCAAACGGACACGATAACTCGCCGTGATCGGCAGGCTTTCCAGACTTTGGGCTAGGGAGGTTACCTCCCCCCGCCCACCACATTCCACTGCATATTGCTCAATCCCTACGGGGTACTCCCCAATCTGCATAAAATGCCGCCACCTTTTTTGCAACATCTGCACAGATTCTTTTACTGTCGTACAGGAAAAGTTTACCGTACTATAGGCCATATTCCGAGCGACACAGGTATACTGTTTCGTCTCGTTCTGCAACTGCGTCTTTTCAAAAAAAAATTGAAGCGTCGGATTATTGCGTGACATCCCAGCGCAGGCCGTATTCATCATTTTTTGCATGACATGAACCGGAATGCAGTAGCTTCCTTCCCCCGCGAGCTCCCGCACAGGGATCTCATTGACATAAGCATACAGCATTTCCACGCTTTCCAATAAAACATTGGGTGCCTTCGACAGAAACACTTTCATCTCTTTGTCCTCACAAAACGTAATACGTTGTGCCGGTGAAGAATAAAACACTGAAGGTGAAAACGCGCCATCTCTCCTATATATATATAAGGTGTAAAGGCGAAGTGGCTATCCACCGTCGCGGTGAGGGTGATATCTGGCAAGGATTGTGGGAACCATATAACGCATCAGATGCTTTGCAACTGCCTGCCTTTGTCCATAATCCTCTTCTCCTGGCTAAGGATGTGAAGCATGTACTTACCCATCGCATCCTCCTTGCCGACTTCTATCTGCTGGAAACAGAAACCCGCCCCCTGCTCCCTGATGATTATATCTGGGTGAAAGAGGACGAGATAGAACACTATGGTGTTCCAAGGTTGATAGAAATCATGTTGGAAATGGTTCAAGCTAAATCATAAAGAATAAGCCCATCTTGTATCAGGCGATGCAAGATGGGCTTAATGATTTCTGTTATTTCACGATTTTCTTAGCATTCTTACCTTGTTTGATGATTAAGATTCCCTTATAGCCGTTGCTGAGGCTGGTCTTCTTTCCATCAATGGTGTATACCTGATATGGCAGACTGAAGTCGATATCGGTAGAAGTTGATATCTGTGTCTGGTTGATGCCTGTTCCCACAGGTTTGGTTCCCTTTACCGACATCTTCTTGATTTCCCAGGTACAGCAGATGGTTTCATCGCTGGTGTAGCGGAAACGGAGTTGTAACTTGCTTCCACAATACTGTGACAAATCGAGATTATAATCTTTAAACTCCCACGAATCTTTTTG
>OGXX01002938.1_pt1 | contig 14787 bp, 13 predicted proteins | sample 1576301 | NCBI WGS metagenome assembly OGXX01 (sample SAMEA3541469, study PRJEB24748) | human gut metagenome | biome: human gut; feature: human-associated habitat; material: faeces | place: China | collected 2012
ATAATGAAAATAATTTTAATATTATTTTTATTATTATTATCCACAATTTGTATATTTATTGTGGACAAAGATGGTAAAAATAATGTTTCTTTAGCACAAGCATCAAGTTCTTCTGACCTTCAATTAATGGCTAGAGCAATAAATGGGGAAGCAAGAGGAGAACCATATGAGGGACAAGTTGCTGTTGGTGCAGTTATCTTAAACAGAGTAAAAGATTCTAGATTTCCAAATTCAATATCTGGAGTAATTTATCAATCAGGTGCTTTTACGGCTGTATCTGATGGTCAAATAAATGTTACAATAAAAGAAGATACGACAGTATATAAAGCCGCAAGAGATGCAATGAATGGATGGGATCCAACAGGAGGATGTGTGTACTATTTTAATCCAAGCACAGCAACAAATAAATGGATTTGGTCTAGACCATTAGTAAAAACCATAGGAAAACACAGATTTTGTAAATAAAATAAAAAAAGAAAGGTGTATATTATGAATAAATTAAAAGATTGGGTAAGTAGATTAAAAAAAGGACATATGTTAAGCGTAATAGGTGTATTTATAATTATTATTGCTGTATTAATAACAGTTCTTGTAAGAAAAGAACAAGATTCAAAACAAGCTTCTGAAAATTCTTACAATATGGCATTTTATTCATTAGTTGATTATGTTGAAAATGTTGAAACATATCTTGCAAAATCATTAATATCAAGCACTCCAGAGCATGGAGCAGAAACATTAACAAATGTATGGAGAGAAGCAAATTTAGCTCAAAGTTATTTAGCAAGATTGCCAATAGAAAGTCAAGAATTAGAAAACACAGAAAAATTTTTAAACCAAGTTAGTGATTATAGTTATTCATTATCAAGAAAAAATATCTATAATGAAAGTTTATCAGATGAAGATTTAAAAAATTTGAAAGATTTACACAATTATAGTGTTGAATTAGAAAATACATTAAATCAATTATCAGAAGATATAAATTCAGGAAGAATAAAATGGAATGAGCTTTCAAATAAGGGAACAGTAGCATTTGCACAACAAGTAAGTACACAAACAAATGATAGTTTTAGTAATTTAGAAGAAAATTTCCACGAATATTCAGGGTTAATATATGATGGTGCATTTTCTGAGCATATAACAAGCAGTGAGAAAAAAGGATTAACAGGAAATGATATAGATGAAGAAACAGCAAAACAAAAAGTATCAGAGTTTATAGGGCAAGAAAATATAAAAGAAATCCAAAGTTTAGGATTTTCAGAAAATGCAACAATACCAGAATATAACTTTTCTGTAAAAACAAATTTAGAAAATGATATAACAATATCAGTATCAAAAAAAGGTGGACATATTATATATATGAACTCAAATAGAACAGTAAATTCAGAAATAATATCACAAGAAGAAGCAAATGAAAAAGGAAAAGAATTTTTAAATAATAAAGGGTTAAATAATATGAAAGAAACCTATTATTTAAAACAAGATGGAATTGTAACTATAAATTATGCTTATACACAAAATGATGTTGTTGTATATTCAGATTTAATAAAAGTAAAAGTTGCATTAGATAATGGTGAGGTTTTAGGAATAGAAACAACTGGTTATTTAAATAACCATACACAAAGAGACACATCAAAAGTGAAAATAAGCAAAGAAGAAGCAAAAAAGACATTAAATAAAGATTTAGAAATATCATCAGAAGGATTAGCAATAATTCCAACTGAATATAATACAGAAATATTGTGTTATGAATTTAAAGGAAAAGTTGATGACAGAGAATTTTTAGTTTATATTAATGCTGAAAATGGAAGAGAAGAAGATATATTGATAATAACGAATACTCCAAATGGAACATTAACAATGTAGGGAAATGGGGACGCCCTTGAAAAAAAGGCGTTCCCATTTCTTAAAATTTAATGTCTCTTATAAACATCTTTAGAAATTATTTCGGTACTAACAATTTGACCATCTTTCTTCAAAGTTTTATAACCTTCAGAATATAAATAATTAGCATTAGAACCAGTTACTCTTGAAGAAAGAACAACCTCATAATCATTGTCTGATTTTAATCCCCATATCTTAAAATTAGCAATACCTTTTGAAACAGAACAAGTAATTTTAATAGGGTATTCACGATTATTTTTAAATTTAAAATCAATTGCACCATACACAACAGTTGCATCTCTACTTGCATTTGCATAAGATGGAACAAATTGATGATTACTTCTTTCTACAATTTCTAAATTTGAAAGTAAAACAGCATTATATAGAGTTGTAGTAATTTGGCAAATACCGCCACCTAAACCATCAACAACTTTGCCACTAACATATATTGGAGCCTCTTTATAACCTGCCGCAATAGTTCTAGCTCCAACAACTTTATTATAAGAAAAAGTTTCACCAGGCATTACAACAGTTCCATTAATTTTATTTGATGCTAATATTAAATTAGTAGTACGATTTTTATTGTTTACAGAATAGTTTGTTGAAAATTCAGATAATAAATCCGGAAAAGCTTCTGTACCAATCATATTAGTAGTAATACTAGGGTATAAAACTTTTAATGGAATTGTACATTCATTAGAATCTGAATTTAGTAATTGTTTAGCTTCATCAAGTGAAATTGCAAAGTCAACACCATTTTCACTTGGGAATATACTAAAAGGATTTTGCGTATAATATGCATTCACAGGTTCTTTATGAATTTCACTATAGATATTATCTAAATTAATTTCAGTTGGTGATTGTTCTAATGTTGACAATTCTATTGAATTTTTAATATCTAAATTATAAATTTTATTTTTTATAGTATTATAAGATTCGTCTATATTTACAGCGCATCCAGTATTTCCTTTTGTAATTATAAGATTTGTACCATCTATATAATATGAACTTTCAATCATTTTATCTGGTAATTTTGCAGAAATATCTTTAAGCTCAGAGATAAGTTGATTATCATTAATTGAAAATGCTGGTTCAATATTAATATTTGAAATCAAAGTTTTTAGAATATTAATATTATTTTCAAAAATATTTCCAGTTTTACCAATATCATATGCTATATTTACTGCTTCTTCAAGATTAAAATTAATTTCTATACTTTCAGATGAAATTGAAGTTTCATAGTCATCATGGATTAATGTTAAATCATCTGGAATTGAAGAATTAATATGTTCTGAAATTTTATTTATAGCATCCTCTTTTGATAAATTAGATACATCAACACCTTTTATATAAATACCTTTTGCAATTTTATCACTTTTATTATTAATAATTGTAAATGTACAAAATATTATTAGTAAAATAATAACAAAAATAAAAAATAAAAGTGAAAAAAGTGATAATACTCCAAATGAATTATTCTTTTTATTGTAATCATTTGGTAAAGGTGTAAAAATTTTATTTTCTGGTTTAGTTTCTTCAACATTGACAATATTTTCAACATTTTCAATTTCGATATTATCTTGTTCGAGATTAATGGTTTCTTTATTAATAAGCTCATCATTAGTATTTTTAATTATAGTATTTTCTTCTTTTTCTTTTAATTCCATATATCACTCCTTAAAAATTAAAAAAATTATAACATAAAATGACAAAATATTCTATATTTATTTCATAAAATTACTAAACTAAAAAAAGTTTTTTTGGCAAATAATAATATTAATAAATCTTTTATATGGTTTATTAGAAAGAGGAGGATGTTATGTCTAGAAATAGTAAATTAATATCTGAAAATTTAAGAGAAGAAATTGCAAAAGAACTTGGAGTTTATGAGCAAGTAAAACAAGATGGTGGAAGCTGGGCTGGTGTTTCTTCAAGAGATTGTGGAAATATAGTTACTAAAGCTATTGAAATTGCAAACCGTTCTGTAGAGAACAAATAGGAAAAGTGGATTTTTAAATCCACTTTTCCTATTTATAAATATTTATGTATAAATTCTATATATATGCTTGTTTTTTTGTTTGATGTATAGTATTGATATAGGAAATAAACTAATAAGCAGATGTGTGTTGTCACTTTACTACATAGGTAATCTATGAGAAAGTGAGGTGATGTTTATGGAATTTATATTATTTTTAATATATGGACTTATGATTTCAACAACTTTAAACATAACCTTATTGACAATTATATATATAATTTGGACTAATAAGGAATAAAAATAACACTACATTTTGCTTTGGTACTGCAATGTAGTGTTGAAATAGTTATATGACAACATATATTCTGTATGTTTGTTTCCTTTTTTTATTATACATATTAATTTGTTTTTTGTCAAATGCTAATTTCTTATTTATTTTGCAATAAAATTAATGCTTTTTTAATTTTATTAACAATTTGACTATTTTCTTTATTAAGTGATAAATAAGAAGCTTTAATATTTAAATCTAATAAATCATCAGAACTTACATTTAAAAAAATGCATATATTTTTTAATAAATCTGCAGAAATAGTTCTTTTTCCATTTTCATATGCATTATATGTTGATGGTTGCATATGTAGATATTTAGCCATATCTTTTTGTTTGATTTCTTTTTGTTCTCTTATGTTTCTGATTTTTTCATATAATTCCATATATATCACCTCATACAAAATAATAACTTATTAGTTAAAAAAGCTTTTCTACAAAATTCAGAAAATTAAATAATGTCTATATTTATATGCGATTAACTTATAAGTTATTCTAATTTTTTCACAAAAAGTGTATTTTGTCTTGACAAATTTGCAAAATAAAAATATAATTAAGAAAAATTCACAAAAACGAGAAAAACACCTAAAAAATTTACAAATGGAGGATTGAAAATGAAAAAAACAAAAGAAAATGCTATTACATTAGTGGCGTTGGTAATCACAATAGTAATTTTACTAATTTTAGCGGGAATAGCAATAAGTAATTTGCTAGGTGAACATGGACTAATAAACCAAGCAAAATTAGGAAAAGAAAAATATGCAATATCAGCAGCAAAAGAAAAATTAGAATTAGAAATAACTAATTTACAAGTAGAGCAACAAGCAAAAGGAGAATCATTAACAAAAGAAATTTTACCTAAAATAAATAATGATGATATAGATGTAAGAGATATAAGTAATTTTCCAGTAGAAGTAATATGTGGAAAATACAAATTTGAAGTAGATAATAACTTTCAAGTAAAATATATAGGAGAAGCAGATGATACAGTAATAAAATATACAACAGAGCCAGATAATTATACGAATCAAAATAGTGTAAAAGTAATGTTAAAAATTAGCAATCCAAAAGGAATAAAATCAATAGAGAAGCCTGGAGAGGAAAGTGAAGTAGTAGAAAGTCAAACAAAAATAGAAACAGATTTTACAGTTAATAAAAATGGACATTATATTTTAAAAGTTGTTGATGCAAAAGATAAAGAAGTAACAAAAGATATTTATATAGATTTGATAGATACGTTAGCACCAGAAAAATTCACACCAGAGATTCAAAAGAATGAAAAAAGTATAACGGTTATTGAAAAAGGAAATGATGCAGAGGCAACAGAAGAAAGTAGCAAAAGTGGAATAGATCACTACGAATATTATATAATAGATTCAAGTAATAAAGAAACTAAATATGAAACTAATAAAATAGAAAATTTAGAATTAGGAGCATATAAATTATATTTAATTGCTTTTGATAAAGCTGGAAATAGTAAAAAATCAAATACTATAGATTTCAAAATATCAGTACCATTTAAGGAAATGGCAGTTGGAGGGTATCATATATTAGCATTAGACAATGATAATAATTTGTGGGCTTGGGGATACAATAAATTTGGACAGTTAGGAGATGGAACAACAACTAATAAAACAAGTCCAACAAAAATAGAAACAAATATAAATTTTGTACAATTATCTGCAGGAAGACTATATAGTGCAGGAATAGATAATACAGGAAAATTATGGACTTGGGGACTTAATCAATTTGGACAGCTAGGAGATGGAACAACAACTAATAGGAGTAAACCACAAAAAATAATGGAAGATAGAACATTTAGTAAAGTAATAGCAGGTGATGATTGGACTTTAGCAATAGATAATAATAATGAAATTTGGTATTTTGGAAGAAAAGATTATGCAACAACAAATGAGACAGAAATAAAAAAGTTAGATTTTAAAATTGAATTTAGTACAATTTCTGTATATAGCCACTATCTATATTTAGATAATCAAAAAAAATTATGGGCAGGGGGATGTAATTATAATGGTCAAGTTGGAGATGGAACAACAACAACTAAAGAAAATCCAGTACAAATAAAACCTAAGATCCAATTTTCACAAGTGTCAGCGGGAGATAGGTTTAGTATAGCGATAGATTGTGATGGCAACTTATGGTCATGGGGAAAAAATGATTGTGGACAATTAGGAGATGGAACAACAACTGATAAAACAAGTCCTGAACAAATAAAAACAGAAACAAAATTCAAACAAATATCAGCAGGAGATGTTTATTGTTTAGCGATAGACAATGAAGGAAATTTATGGTCATGGGGAAGAAATTATAGAGGTCAACTTGGAGATGGAACAACAATTGATAAAACAAGTCCAATAAGAGTAATGGAAGGTATAAAATTTAAAAAAATATATACAAGACAAAGTTCAAGTTTGGCATTAGATATTAATGGTAATATGTGGTCATGGGGAGCTAATAGTTATGGACAATTAGGTGATGGAACTACTATTGAAAGACATACTCCTGTTCAAATAAATTAGATTAATGAATATAGTTTTGTTAATATTAGTGAAAAGAAAATTTAAAAATATTATTTTGTAGAAGTGATATGGTAAAAATAAAACTATATTACTTCTATTTTTAGTGCTAAATTACTAATAATGTAGTCATAAATAAAAAATAAATTACATTTTAGTATAAATGATAATATATTGCTCGAAATTTGTCGAACGATTTATGTTGAAATTAAGTCCTAAATATGTTAATATATAGTCGTGCAATAAATTTGACATTGCATGGCTATAATTTTAAATAAATTTTTAAAATCAAACAACTTAGAAGAGACAGAATAATGGAAAATCAAGAAATTTTAATTCTAAAAGATTAAAAATCGAAAAGAAAATCCAATATAAAAAATGAAAAAACAAAATGGAAGGGAGGCAAGCAAAAGGTCGCTTTGTCAAAACAAATAGCACAATAAAATAAAAATTTACTGAAAGGTATTGCTAAAAGCAAAACAATTTAGTATAATAAAGGAGGAATGAATAACGGAAACAACGAGATTACCAATAACAGATGACTATATATTTAAAAGAGTATTTGCCTACAAAGGAAATGAAAGCGTATTAAAAGATTTTTTAGAAGCAATACTAAAAAAAGAGATACAAAAAGTAACAATAAAAAATCCAGAGATAATACCATATGAAAAAGGCGAAAAAAGAGGGCTACTAGATATAAAAGCAGAAACAGAGGACGGAACAATGCTTGATATTGAAATGCAAATGGAAGACGAAAAAGACATAGATGAAAGAGCAACTAGTTATATGGGTAAATTAATATCAGAACAATTGCAAGTAGGAAATAAATACACAGAACTAAAAAAGAGTATAGTCATATTTATAACAAACTATAATTTCTTAAAAAGAAATAGTTATCATAGTGTAGGAAGATTAAAATTTGAAAAAACACTAAAAGAAGAGTATGTAGAATTAGGCTATGAAGAAGAGGACGAAATAGCATCAGAATACATAGAATATCATTATATAGAATTACCAAAATATAAAAATAAAAATACAAAAGATTTTACCAAATTAGATCAATGGATGTGTATATTCACACAAAACGAAGGGGGGATTATGTTGGCAAAGAAAGAAAATAAAGAAATCGAAAGAGCTATAAATACATTAGATTTTATAAGTGAAGACCCAAAAGAAAGAGAAAGACATAATTCAATAGTAATGGCAGAATATAATAGATTAACAAGTCAGCATAATTTTTATAAAGCAGGTCTAAAAGATGGAATGAAAAGCGGAATGGAAAAACGGAAAAGAAGATGGAATAAAAGAAAATTCTATTGAAATTGCAAAGAAAATGTTAAAAATGGGATTTACATTAGAACAAATTTCAGAAGCAACAAGTTTGAGCAAAGAAGAAATAGAAAAAATAAAAAATAATTAAAAATAGAACTTTAAAAATGGAGGCATCTGAAAAAGCAGCCTCCATTTTGAAGTTCTATTTTTAAAGCTAAAATAACAATTTTTTTACTATATCAATTGCAAAAACAAAATAAATAGCATATAATCTAACAAGAAAAAATGAGGTGATAAAAATGAAAGTAAAAGATATAATAAGAGAAACAAAAGGAAAGCTAATAATAGGAAATATAGAAAGTGAATGTGATAGATTTTGTAAAGATACAAGAATATTAAAACCAGAAGATACATATATAGGAATAAAGGGAGAAAAATTTGATGGTAGTACATTATGGGAGCAAGCATTTGAAAAAGGTGCAAAAGCAGTAATAATACAAAATATTAATTTCTCAAAAAATGACCTTGAAAAATGGGAAAATAAAATAATAATAGAAGTAGAAGACACAATTGAAGCAATTGCAAAAATAGCAACATATAAAAGAGAGCTACAAGGAAAAGACTTTCAAGTAGTAGGGGTAACAGGAAGTGTAGGAAAAACAAGCACTAAAGATATTATTTCAAATGTAGTATCTCAAAAATACAAAACTTTAAAAACACAAGGAAATAATAACAATAATATAGGACTTCCATTTACAATATTTAATTTACAAGACCAAGAGGCGGCAGTAATTGAAATGGGAATGAACCATTTTGGAGAATTAAGTAAATTAACAAAAATAGCAAAGCCAACAATATCAGTAATAACCAATGTTGGAACATCACATATAGGAAATTTAGGTTCAAGAGAAAATATATTAAAAGCCAAACTTGAAATTCTTGAAGGAATGGACAAAAAAGTTTTAGTAATAAATAATGATAATGACTTATTAAATGAATGGAATAAAAAAGAACACAATGATATAGAAATACATACATACGGAATAGAAAACGCTTCAGAAGTAATGGCTGAAAATATTAAGTTAAATGAAAATGATAGTGAATTTATATGTAATATAAAAGGAAATAAATTTAAAGTAAAAGTACCTGTTGGTGGAATACATTTTGTTTACAATGCAATATGTTCAGCAACAGTAGGAAATCTATTAGGACTAAGTGCAGATGAAATAAAAAAAGGAATAGAAACTTTTGAACTTACTAAAAAAAGAATGGACATATTAGAATTAAAAAATGGTGTTACAATTATTAATGATACATATAATGCAAGTTTCGAATCTATGAAAGCATCTTTAGAATATTTAAAAGGATTAAATGCGAAAAGAAAGATTGCTGTTTTAGGTGATATGTTCGAACTTGGAGAATATTCAAAAGAATTACATGAAAAAGTTGGAGTAGAAGTTTATAAAAATAATATTGATATTTTAATATGTAATGGAGAAAATGCAAAAAATATTATTAAAAGTGCAGAAAAATGTGGAATGAATAAAGAAAATATCTACTATTTTGAAGAAAAAAAACAAGTTCAAGAATTTGTGGAAAATAATTGGGAAAAAGGTGACGCAATATTATTCAAAGCATCAAATGGTATGAAATTTTTTGATATAGTATCAAATTTAGAAAAAGCTTAGGAGGAAGATAATTTGAATAAGATAAAAATAGGAGTTATTTTTGGTGGGATGTCAACTGAAAACGAAGTATCTTGTATTTCAGGTGCATCAGTTATAAAACATCTAAATAAAGAAAAATATAATGTTTTTCCTATTTATATAGATAAAATTGGAAATTGGTATAAAGTAAAACTTGAAGATATAGAAAAATCAGAAGAATTAGAAAATAAAGAACATATAGAAAATATTACAGAATATTTAAAACAAATGGATGTAATATTTCCAGTTTTACATGGATTATATGGAGAAGATGGTACAATTCAAGGTTTATTTGAATTATTAAAAATTCCATATGTAGGATGTGGTGTATTAGCATCAAGTGTTGGAATGGATAAAGTGTATACAAAATTAATTTTTGAAAAAGCACATATTAATCAAGCAAAATACATTTATATAAGAAAATATAATGAAAAATATATTTATATAGATGAAGAATTTAATGAAAAAATTTTAGAGTTAGAAGATATTGCTAAAATTACAAACAATAAATTAAGATTTCCAGTCTTTGTAAAACCATCTAATTCTGGTTCAAGTGTTGGAATAAATAAAGCTCATAATATTGAAGAATTAAAAAATGCAATAGTAGAAGCTGGAAAATATGACAACAAAATTTTGATTGAAGAAGGAATTGTAGGAAAAGAAGTAGAATGTGCTGTTTTAGGAAATGAAGACGTAATTAGTTCTTGTGTTGGAGAAATAAAATCAGCTGATGAATTTTATAGCTATGATGCTAAATATAATAATGAAAATTCAAAAACATTAATACCAGCAGAAATTTCAGAAGAAAACTCAAAGAAAATTCAAAAGTTAGCAATAAAAGCTTTTAAAGCCATAAGTGGTAGAGGGTTATCTAGAGTAGATTTCTTTATTGAAGATAAAACAGAAAAAATTTATATAAATGAAATAAATACATTACCAGGTTTTACAAGTATAAGTATGTACCCAAAATTATTTGAAGCAGTAGGAATTTCATACGAAAAATTACTAGACAATTTAATAGAATTAGCAAGTAAATAAAAAATGAGAATTGAATGAAAAAATCCATAAAAACTATGGATTTTTTTTCTATTTATGTTATAATAGAACTACCTAATTTTAGGAGGATGTCAAATGATATATAAAGATTACTATAAAATATTAGATTTAAAAACAAGTAGAGTTTCTATAGATGAAATAAAAGTTGCATATAGAGCGGCAGCAAAAAAATATCATCCAGATTTAAATGTTGGAGACTCATTAGCAGAAGAAAGAATAAAAGATATAAATGAAGCATATAGAACATTATCAGTACCAGCTTCAAAAAGAAAATATGATAGAATATGGAATTCTAGAAATAATATTAATAATTATCAAAAAATAAAGGGAAAAAATATATTTAATATGTTCCTAGGAAATACAGAAATCAATGAAGAGACAGATAGAAAATTACCACAAAGAGGGGAAGATATTGAAACAGAAATAAATGTTAAACTAGAAGAAGCTTTTTATGGATTAGAAAAAAAGATTTCATTAAGAACAGTTGATGGAAAAATGAAAACATTTTCTGTAAAAGTTCCAGATGGAATTAGAAATGGTGAAAAAATAAGACTAATAGGTCAAGGAAAAACAGGAAAAAATGGAGGAAAGAACGGTGACCTATTTATAAAAATAAATATTGAGAATAGCAAAACATTTAAATTATTTAGCTCAGATTTATATACAGATTTATTATTAACACCATGGGAAGCAGCTTTAGGAACAAGAACTAGTGTACAAACAATTGATGGAGAAACAACAATATATATACCACAAGGAATGGAAAGCGGAGAAAAAATAAAAATACCAAATAAAGGTTATAAAGATGGAAAGGGCGGAAGAGGAGATTTGGTAGCAGAAATAAAGATAGTTGTTCCTAAAAAACTAACAGAAGAAGAAAATAACTTATTCGAAAAATTGAAGGAAGTTTCAAAATTTAGTCCAAGAAATTCTGTAGAATAAAAGTTTGAAAAATGCAATTAACATAATTTACATAAATGTTATTGACAAAAATCTTTTGAAATAGTATAATTATAGGTAGTTGTGACAAACAAAAGAAGAATTCTATGGAAGATCATAGGAAGAGGGGTAAAAAATGGAAAATGTACAAGGAAAACATTTTAGTATAACAGACCCTAAAGGGGTAAATACAGTAATTTATCAAGTATATAAGACTAAAAAAGAATTTTTAAAAGAATATCCTAAATATACAGTAGAAAGATTAGAACACTCAGAAGAAATAAGAGGAGATTTAAACAGGAAAACTTTTTATGTTGAAGATCCTGCAAAGGACGGAAACACATTAGTTATCTTGTCTTTTGGGCAGGACAAAGTTGTAATAAATACTGGATTATTACTTGGTGATGAATTAAGAATTACAAAAAAACCAACACCATTTAAGTTCACAACATTATATTCAGATAAAGCAGAAGAATACAAAGAATTTAAATATACTCCAAATTTTAAAAGGCCTATATCTATTATAGACCCTGAAACTACAGAAGAAGTAAAACCTGTACTATATTTTGATGAAAAAACAAATGAAGTAAAGGGTAAGTGCAAATTAAAACCATATAAATCTTATTTCGCATTCGAAATAAGAGACAGTGAATAAGGAGGAGAAGCCAGATGGCAAAAAACATTAAGGAAGTAAGAGAAACAATAGGAAAAGATGACAAACCGATAAAAGTAGCGGCATATGAACCTAGAATAATTGTAATAGAATTAGGAGAATATAAATTAGATAGCAAAGCTAATTACAATCAAAAAGATGTTAAAAGTAATGAATTATCAGAAGGAATGGTAATACAAGCTGCTAACGGTGGAAATCCAAATAAAAATTTAGAAGACAGAGATATATAACCAAATAAATACTAAAGATAGTAGGTGATTTTAGTGAATTACAAAATAGAGGGAGCAATTAAAAAAAATAAAAATGCATTTATAATATGTTTAATACTATGGCTAATTCTAGCCATAGTATTTGTTGCGCCAGTTGCATATAGTTCATTTCAAGCTAATGCAAGTGGTGTGTTCTCGTTAAATACATTTATGGAAGTATTAGTTGATAATATAACAAATCCATTTGCTACACTTGGAAATATATTTTCAAAAGGAGCAACACATAATTTTGTATCTACATTAATAGGATTTTCAATAGTTTATGTGATTATTTTTCTTGTTGGATTTTTTAAATCAACACCAAAGAATGAATATACAGATATTGAACATGGTTCAAGTGACTGGAGTCAAAAAGGGGAACAATATAAAATTCTAGATAAAAATAAAGGAATAATATTAGCAGAAAATAATTATCTACCAGTAGACAAAAGAGGAAACGTAAATGTTCTAGTAGTTGGACGGTTCAGGTTCTGGTAAATCTGCATCATACTCAATTCCGAATGCATATCAAATGTTAGGCTCTTATGTATTTACAGACCCTAAAGGAGAATTATATGACAGAACTGCTGGATATTTAAAAGAGCATGGATACGAAATAAAAGTATTAAACTTAGTAAGACCACAATATAGTGATGGTTATAATCCATTAATGCATATATCATCAGAACTAGATGTAGATGTTATAGCAAATACAATTGTAAAAGGTCAAAAAACAGACAGTGGTTCAGATCCATATTGGGACGATATGGCAGAAATGTTATTAAAAGCATTAATATACTATTTAATTGCAACAAGACCAGAAGAAGAACAAAACTTAGCAAGTTGTGCAGAATTAGTAAGAGCTGCAAATAAAAATGGTGGAAGTAACTTATTAACAGATTTAATGAACCAATTACCATATGATCATCCAGCTAGAATGAATTACAAATCAATAGAAATAGCACCAGAAAAAACATATGGTTCAATATTAAGTTCATTACAATCAAAATTAGGAAAATTCGACTCAAAAGAAATAGCAGAATTAACATCAACAGATACAATAAATTTTGAAGATATAGGAAATAAGAAAACAGCAGTATATGTTATTTCATCAGATACACACACAGCTTATGATTTCTTATTAACAATATTCTTCTCACAAATGATACAACAATTATATGATTATGCAGATCAAAATGGTGGTAGACTAAAAGAGCAAACATTCTTTATATTAGATGAGTTTGCTAATATAGGAAAAATACCAGACTTTGATAAAAAAATATCAACATCAAGAAGTAGAAAAATATCATTTAGTGTTATATTACAAAATATTGACCAATTAGAAGCAGTATATGAAAAATCTTATGAAACAATAATGGGTAACTGTGATACACACGTATTCTTAGGAAGTAACTCATTTAAAACAGTAGAGTATTTTTCAAAAGCACTTGGAGAAAAAACAATTGGTAGAGATAGTATTTCAGTAAACAAAGATAAACAAAATCATAAAACGGGAAAGAGTGTATCAGACCAAGTTATGGCAAGAGCCTTGATGACACCAGATGAATTAAGAAGAATGGACAATGATGAATGTATCATATTTGAAAAAGGAATAAAACCAGTAAAAGCAAATAAATTCTATTACTTTAAACATCCAATGGCAAAAGAAATGTCAAGATGTGAAATAAGCCATAATGACATAGGAGAAATAGAAAGAGGAACTTGGAGAAAATATAATCCATATAATCCTTATGTTGAAGAAAAAGATGAAAAGAGTGTAGATAATTTAGATATAGAATCTTTAGATGATTTATTTAATGATGAACCAGTAAAAAAAGAGAAAAAAGTAGTAACTCCACAAAAAGAAGAAAAAAATGAATTAAATTTAGATGATTTTGATGATGCACCAATGTTACCACAAGATGATGATGATACATATGATTTACAAAAAGAGCTAGAAGCTAAATTTGATGAATTATTTGGTCCATTAAATGATGATGAAAATAAATAATATTTTGGATTATTGTAATTATTTACAATAATCTTTTTTAATATTTATTTACAAACTTTTGTTTTTATGATATAAATATAACAATATAAAAAAAGGAAAGTGATAAAATGAAATTTGTACATATAGCAGATATGCATTTTGATGCGCCATTTGTAATTTTAA
>OGXX01002945.1_pt1 | contig 14754 bp, 15 predicted proteins | sample 1576301 | NCBI WGS metagenome assembly OGXX01 (sample SAMEA3541469, study PRJEB24748) | human gut metagenome | biome: human gut; feature: human-associated habitat; material: faeces | place: China | collected 2012
CTCTTGGACCTCCTGTGGGGGTCCGGGACCCATTGAGGAGGGGTCCCGGGTTTTTTGTTACTTTTTAGCATAAAAAGTAAGAACGAAATTCTTTATTTCGCCAAAAGAGTTCCAAACGGGTGAACCTCTTATCTTCACCAAACGGATTCTTGGCTCGAATGAGCCCATTCAGTGCAAAGCACTGCTAACATCTTGGCGCGGCTGCGCCCCATCGCCGCCAACCCAAAAAGGGCAGTCACAGAATCCTCTGCAACTACCCTTTCTTTTTATTCCTTTATTCTGCTTTTGTGACCTCTGCGATTTTTTCCAGCTGATGTGCGATAATCTTATTGCCTGTCTTAATGCAAACCAAATTCACACGATTCAGCCCGATAAATTCCCCAACAATCACATTCTGCTGTATTGTTGTAATCCGAATCTGCATCCCTCTTTTGAATTCCTTGCCCTTGAACGAAAGCACATCGATCGGAAACAGCTCCTTACAACGGTCAATCGCGCGCTTATCAAAGGTCTGAATCACATAGGTTTTTTCTTTGTTTTTCCCGCTTTCCTTGCGGCGCTGAAAAACGCGGTAAATATAGGTCAGGACATATGCCATCCCTGCCGCAAATAAATACTCTCTCCAGCCTAAAGCAGAAAAGCCTGCCAGCAATCTTTCCATCTGAAAAACCTCCTTTCCGTTGTCCGCCAAAGCGGCAGCAATCGTTTATTTTTTCAGAATCTGATAAATCTCTCGTTTAGACACCCCTCTGTCCTTCGCCGCCTGCTTCATGGCATCCTTCTCGCTCATGCCCTCGGCAACGTATTTTGCGACATGTTCTTCTACAGAAATGCTTTCCCAGCCTTCCCGCTCCGCCTGCCGCTGTGCCTCTAAAGAAAAGCCCTCACAAACCAGAACGAATTCGCCCTTCGGAGGATTTTCGGAAAAATACCGCAGATGCTCGCCAATCGTTGCCCTGCGTACCTCCTCAAATTTCTTCGTCAGTTCTCGGACAGCCGCCACTTCTCTGCTTTCGCCGAACAGCTCCGCCAATTCCGCAAGTGTATCCGTCAGGCGATGCGGTGCCTCATAGAAAATCATCGTGCGATGCTCCCGCTCCAGCGTTTTCAGAATGGCTCTCCGCTCCTTTTTATCAGGCGGCAAAAAGCCCTCGAACACAAAGCGTCTGGTATCCAGACCGGAAAGCACCAATGCCACCACAGCCGCCGATGCACCGGGCGCAACCGTCACAGGCACACCTGCCGCATAGCAAAGCTTGACCAAATCCGCCCCCGGATCGGAAATGCCGGGCATGCCCGCATCCGTCACCAGTGCGATGCTTTCCCCTGCCAGAAGCCGCTCCACCAGAACAGGCCCCTTTGTGACCTTATTATGCTCATGGTAACTTGTCATGGGTGTTTTAATCTCGAAATGATTCAGTAATTTTAAGGTATTGCGCGTATCCTCCGCCGCAATCACATCCACGCTTTCCATCAGCTTGAGCACCCGCAGGGTAATATCCTCCAGATTGCCGATGGGCGTGGCACAAAGATACAATGTTCCTGCCATAGCCTGCCATAAACAAACGCCTTACGCCTGTCCCTTTCCGTAATAAATCTCTACAATTTCCTCGGTATATTCCTGCGGTGCCTGATAAATCACCAGAGGTGCATCCACCTTCACCATGGGCTTGCCGCCCCTTGCCGCCTCCACCAAAACCATGGTCGGCTCCTTATCGGCGTAGGGCTGCACGAAACGAATCCGCTTCGGCTCCAGCTTATACTGTCGCAGAAGCACCATGATATCCGTCAGGCGGTGCGGTCTGTGAATCATATAAAACCGCCCCAAGGGTCGGAGCAGCCGTGCCGCCGCCGCAACCACATCCTCCAGAGAGCATAAAATCTCATGCCTTGCGATTGCCTTTGCCGCAAAGGGATTCACCAGACCGCCGCCCTCGTTCATATAGGGCGGATTGGAGGTCACCACATCAAACGAGGATGCCCCGAACAGCTGCACCGCTTCCTTGATATCCCCCTCTTTGATGGAAACCCGTTCCTCCAGCTCATTTAAAAGCACACTGCGGTTTGCCATTTCCGCACTCTCCGTCTGGATTTCCAATCCGGTGAAATGCTTTCCTTCTGTTTTTGCCGCCAAAAGAATCGGGATAATGCCTGTGCCTGTGCCTAAATCCAGTACGTTCTCGCCCTTTTTTATCTTCGCAAAGCCGCTGAGAATGACTGCATCCACGCCAAAGCAGAAGCGCTTTGGGTCCTGAATAATCAGATGCCCGTCCCGATGCAGATCATCCACTCTCTCATGGGGATGGATGGTAATATCATTCCTCATGATGCTTTTCGCCCTCCGAATTCTGCTTGCGCTTCTTCTTAGAGCGAATCAGCTTGATTTCATCCACATGATAGAACCCAATGGTCGGGGGATCATTCTCCACCTTTCTGACTGCCGCCTTTACCTGCTGCATCAGCACATTTGTGGTGAGAATTTCACCTGTACCGTCTGGCGTGGAAATAATATCCCCCACGCGGGGCAGCTTTTTATTGAGTTCCTCATAAACATCCTCTTCATATTTCAGACAACACATCAATCTGCCGCAGATACCGCTGATTTTTGTAGGATTGAGGGAAAGATTCTGCTCCTTCGCCATCTTAATGGATACAGGCTGAAAATCGCCCAGAAAGGTTGCACAGCAAAGCGGTCTGCCGCAAATGCCGATGCCGTTGAGCATTTTTGCTTCATCCCTCACGCCAATCTGGCGCAGCTCGATACGCATGCGGAATACCGCCGCCAGTTCCTTTACCAGCTCACGGAAATCCACACGCCCGTCAGAGGTGAAATAGAAAATCAGCTTATTTCTGTCAAACGTCATCTCCACATCCACCAGCTTCATATCCAACCCCAAACGGGAGATTTTTTCCAGACAAATCCCAAAAGCCTCTGTTTCCTTCTTATGGTTTTGCTCTACGGATTTTGTATCCTCCTCTGTTGCCCTGCGCATCACCTGCTTCAGCGGCGGAACAATGGCCTCCTCCGGCACAAAGCTGTTGCCCTTGATGACTGTGCCGTATTCAATTCCTCTCGCCGTTTCCACGATAGCGCCGTCTTCCTTTTCCAGTTTGATGCCGGCAGGGTCAAAATAATACATCTTCCCTGCCTTCTTGAACCGAATTCCAACTACTTCTATCATTTACCAGTCTCCTTTAAATCCATCAGCATGACTTCCATCGTCAGCCGAAAATTTGCATTCTGTGCCAGACGCATTCGTGCGGTTCTGACTGCGGCTGCCTTCTTCGCCAGAAGTGCCGCAGGCTCCTTCGCCGCCCGAAAGATGGCATCCTTTTTATCTCTTTGTATGAGGTATCCTTCCTCCCGCAGGCTTTTTGCCGTCAGCAGGTCGCGATACCATAATTCCATAATATCCAAAAAACGCAGGTCATTTTTATAGACCTCAAAATCCTTCGCAAGCAGATAGGCATCCCCCTCGCTCATGGAGGGCAGGGCTTCTAATTTGCCCAAAATATCCTGCCGCATTTCCCGAAAGTCTTCATCCTCGACAAGTTCCAACGCCTGCCCGATTCGCCCTTGGGCATACGCCGAAAGGATGTGGCTTTCCTCTGCCAAATGACCTGCCTGCATGAGGTAATCCGCAATCGTTTCCGCCGAAAGCGGACGAATTTTCATCACCACCACACGGGAAAGAATCGTCGTCAGAAATGCCTCGGCACGCTCCGCCAGAAGCAGAAATACCGCATGAGCAGGCGGCTCCTCCAGCGTTTTCAGAAGCGCATTCTGGCTCTGGATATTCAAGGTATCCGCCTTTTCGATGATATAAATTTTCTTTTCATACTGAAACGGCTTTAAATCCACCGTTTCCAGAAGCTGCTCGCGCACATCCTCAATCGTGTAGGTTTTCCCGTTTTTCAACGGCTGAAAATAAATCACGTCGGGGTGGTTGCCATGATTGAAGGCATGGCAGCTTTTGCAGCTGTCACAGGGGCGTTTTTCGCCTTCACATTGCAGTGCCTTCGCAAAGGTATTTGCAATCAGCCGCTTGCCTGCCCCTGCGCCGCCCAGGAAAAGATAGGCATGGGAGCTTCTTCCGCTCGCGGCAGAACGCCTAAGCTGCTCCACCAAAGGGGTATTCCCTCGGATTTCCTCAAATGTATACAAATCCGCCGCTCCTTTCCTTGGATTTTTCCGGAATCAATATTTGTGGAACTGCTCCACATCCAGTACAAATACCGTTGCACCGCCAACCTTTACCTCAATGGGTGCCAGAATCAGCCCATGCATGGCACCGCAGGAGGAGGGCAGTGTCGCATACTGGGTACGCGCCTTGCTGTTTTCCTCAATGATTTTCAGCGCGCCTTCTACCTTTTCATCCTCCACACCTGTCATAATGGTGGTGTTGCCTGCGCGCAGGAAGCCACCCTTTGTGGAAAGTCTCGTTACCTGAAATTTTGCTTCGTTCAGATGAGAGATTACTTCGCTCGCATCCTCGTCCTGAATAATCGCAATGATGAGTTTCATAAAAACCCCTCCTTATTTTTGTGGCACAAAGCCAAATACTCTGTCTAACGCTTTTCGGATATCCGCAAAGACGGCCTCGGCAGGTCTGTCCGCATCAATATCCGCAATTCTTGTGCTGTTTTCCTTCGCAAGCTGCAAATAGCCTGCATACACCGCTTCATGAAATGCCGCCTTTTCCTGCTCCAAACGGTCAAGCACATGCCCGTCCTGTCGGTTTTTCCGCGCCATCCCCGCCGCAGGGGTAATGTTCAGAAAAATCGTCAGATCCGGCTCCAGACCGCCTGTTGCAATACGGTTTACCTCTGCCACCATATCCCCAAGACCTCTGCCGAAGCCCTGATAGGCAATGCTGGAATCGGTGAAACGGTCAGAAAGCACCGTCTTTCCTGCCCTGAGCGCAGGAAGAATTTTTTCCTCAACGTGCTGTGCGCGCGCCGCCGCATACAGCAGCATTTCCGCACGCCCCGACAAGTCCCTGTTGGCAGGGTCAAGAATCATCTCTCGGATTTTTTCTGCCATCGGCGTACCGCCCGGCTCTCTGGTCAGAAGGACTTCCTGCCCCATTTCTGTCAGATATGCCTCTATTTTCTGCATCTGTGTGGATTTGCCGCTGCCATCGCCGCCCTCCACGGAAATAAAATAGCCTTTCATCATACACCTCTGCGTAAAAATCATAAAAACCTTGTCCGCCGCAGGCGCGAACCCGAAAAATGGGTATACGCTTGCTAATTGTATATTATAGCATATCCATCATAAGGACGCAAAGAAATTGCATGGAAATTCCTGCTGCGGCGGCAAAATTTACGACGAAAAATCAGCCCTTCAATCAAGTTGAAGGGCTTGTAAAAAATACGATATTCTATTTTTCCGTTTGCTCTAAATGCTTCAAATGCTCTGTTAAAACTAAATTGATATATTGCGAAAAAGAACGCTGTTGCTCCTCCGATAATTCCTTCACTCTTTTTACAATGTCTTCATCCAGCGTAACGCTGACCTTCTGTTTCAGTGGTCTCATCTTTCCTCACCTCTAACCAAACAATACTACATCCTCGCCCTTAGTATTGACTATTCGCCTAAAGTAGGATAAAGTAGTATAATAAAAACAGAGGTGATTTTATGTCGGATTTCTCTTTCAATTTGAAAAAATATCGAAAACGGAAAATTTATCACAATGCAAACTAGCAAAGACTCTGCACTATGGCTGTACTGCCATCGCAAATTATGAATCCGGCAGAAACGAACCTTCTATTGATTCTCTGATTAAATTGGCAGAAGCTTTAGATGTAACCATTGATGAATTGGTCGGCATAAAACAAAAATCAGATGAACTGCATCTGCTTTCCGCTTTTAAAAAATTGGATAACCGTAAAAAACAAACCGTGTTGTGCCTCGTTGATGCCCTTCTGTCTCCATAAGATAAAAGGTCTTTTTTTGTCCGCCCATAGGGAATTCTTCGATGAAATATTTTAAATGCAACGCATTTTCCTATTTCAGAGAAGATTTCCCGAAGGTTGCGGACGTTGACAGACCCATAAATTCTGGGTATTCTGAAAAAAAACAAATAGGAGGATACCCACATGAATACCATTACCGCAATCAGAAACCGCATCTTGCAGCTTTGCGAGGAACGTAACCTTACCATCAATAAACTGGCAACGATTTCTGCCATTTCCCCTTCTTCTCTGAAAAGTATTCTCTACGGAAATAGCAATAACCCCAAAATCCTCACACTGAAAATGCTCTGCGATGGTCTGGATATTACCCTTGCAGAATTTTTCGATACCCCAGAGTTTAATACATTGGAACAGGAAATTAAATAATCGTCCGCCCACAGGGAATTCTTCGATGAAATATTTTAAATGCAACGCATTTCCTATTTCAGAGAAAATTTCCCGAAGGTTGCATTATATCCGCGCGAAGGAAATTCTTTCCCGAAATATTTAAAATACGAAGTGTTTTTCTTTTTCGGGGGAAGATTTTCCGAGGTCAGCGGACTATTTAACTTCTCGTCCGCTCGCAGAGAATTCTTTTTCAAAATATTTAAAATGCGTAGCGTTTGCCTTTTTTGAAAAAGATTTCTCAAGAATAGCGGACGTTTTATCCCTTCCCCTCAAATATCATTCATAAAATTCCCTCCCCTTCATATATTTGCATAGAGACAAAGTGTAGATTTGTTTGGCATTTTTGCAAAAGAAGGATACTTGATTCAGAATAGGAGGGTTTTTATGCCGTTGACATTGGCAAAGGAAACAATGGATATGAACTGGAAGGATACTGCCGCAAGCGGTTCCTCTCAAATTCTTCTGGAAGGAGATATGATCGTCCCCGACAGTAAGCCGGATCTGCAGGAAATCCTGCGCTGTCAGGGAAACGTGAAAATCAGAGAAAAACGCGTCACCGATGACCGCATTTCCTTTTCGGGCGATCTGGAAATCTCTGTGCTCTATCGGGCAAAAAACGGCGAGCGTCCGCTGTATGCCATGCAGGCAAGCCTGCCCCTTGAGGATTTTTTACATATCGACGGTCTGGAAAAGGATATGGAAACCTCCCTTGATGCTGTCCCGGAGCATCTGGACTGCCAGATTATCAATGATAGAAAAATCGGCGTGAAGGCTGTCCTTGGCGTGACCGCAACAGGCGAGCGTCAGAATCATACAGAAATTCTGAGCGGTATCAGCGGTGAGGGCATTGAATGTCTGCAAGGCATACTGCGGATGGAGCAGAACACCGCTCCCCTGAAAGACCGCTTCACCGTCAAGGAGGAAATCACCCTGCCCTCCGCCAAGCCCGAAATTGCAGATGTCCTCTGGCAGACCATCGACCTCACAGAGCAGGATATTCGCGCCATGGATGGTAAGGTGATGGTGCGTGGCAATCTGCGCATTTGTATGCTGTATTGCGATACCGAGGGCAATCTCGGCAGCTTCTGCGAAAAAATCCCTTTTAGCGGCTATCTGGAGGGGGAAGGCATCGAGCCGAAAACCGAATTAACCGGCACTTTGCAGATTGAGGATGCAAAGCTGACCCCTACCGTAGATGAAGATGGCGAGGCAAGACAGCTTGCGGTCGATGTCGCTGTCAGCGCCGCCTTGCAGGGCAGAGAAACCGTTGAACGGGAAATCCTGCAGGATGCCTATGCCCCGACAGGCACAGTCACACTCGAAAAGGAAACCGTCACCTACCCCGTCACCGTCGGCAGCGGGAAAAACCAATTCTCTCTGAAGGAACGGATTCACTTAGAGGAAAGCGAAAAGCCTCTGCTCCGCGCAGAGGAGATTTGGGGCGAGGTGCGCCTTTCCGAAGCACGCACCGCCACAGATGCCGTAGAAGCCGATGGCGTTCTGACCGTCAGCCTGCTGTATCACTGCGAGAATGACGAAACACCGCTCTGTATGCTGGAACGCGGGATTCCCTTCGGGCAAATGATGGAGCTGCGTGGCGTGGCTGAGGGCGATGCCGCCGCTGTGCAGCTGCGTCTGGATGATCTGGATTTTCAGATGCTTTCCGAGCAGGAGGGCGAGCTGCGTGCCGCCGTCACCATGGAAGCCGTTGTCCTGCGAGACGAAACGGCGGAAATCGTGAAGGATATCACGCCGGAGGAGGAAGCAGCCCCCTCCCCCATGGCAGGTGCGGTGATTTATATGGTACAGCCGGGGGATACGCTCTGGAAGATTGCCAAGCGCTACCGCACAACGGTAGAGGATATTCTGGCAATCAATGAAATCGAAAACCCCGATCTCATTTATCCTGGGCAGAAGCTACTCATCATCAAACAGATTCATTAAAAAAATCGGGCTTGTTGTCTGTATTTTGCAGGCAGCAGGCCTTTTTTCTTGCAGAAAAGCATTCTTTTGCCTTATGGTATAAAAAAACTATTTTTTCAGAAATGAAACCTTTTTCGACTTTTCGGGATATATAAGAGTGTAAGGCGCTTTACAAATCCTTTTACACTTACAAAAGAAAGTAGGTTTGAAATGGCAGAGGAAGAAAAGCTGCTCATGCGGCTCAAAAATAGAAAAAGAAATGCAATCGACGAAGCAATCGAGGTCTATACCCCCTATCTCAGCACGGTTCTTTATAATATGCTCGGGAACCGACTGCCGAAGGAGGATATCGAGGAAATCCTATCAGATGTGTTTGTAACGCTCTGGAAGAACGCAGATACCATTGATTTGGAAAAGGGTACGCTGCGTGCCTACCTCGCCGCGGTTGCCCGAAACTTCGCATTAAAGAAATTAAATAAGCAGAGAGACTACACCAGCCTTGACGAAATTGAGCTTCCCGACGAAGCCGCAGTTTTGGAGGAGAACACAGCAGACAGTGTTGTCTGGGATGCCGTTATGAGCTTAGGGGAACCGGATAATGAAATCTTTGTGCGGTATTATAAATTCGGTGAAAAAATCCGAGAAATCGCAAAGGCGACCGGCGTAAACCCATCTACCGTAAAAACCAAGCTTTCCAGAGGAAAACGAAAACTGAAAGAAATTTTATTACATGCGGAGGGACTGTTATGAAGCAAAAAAATGACTTGTTTGAAGAATTAAATATCAATCCAAAGAACAGGGATGTTTGCAGTCCGTTTGCCGTTGATATACAGGCAATCAAACGGAACGTCAACCGGACACTCGATTCCGCATATACAGAAAGGAAGACTGTCATTATGAAATCCAAAAAGAAAACAGCATGTATCGCCCTTGCCGCAACTCTGGCACTGAGTGTGACGGCGTTTGCCGCAAACGGAATAGTCTCCAACTGGTTCAGCTCCTCCTCTGCCATTGCGGATTATAAAACCCTGCCGACGGCACAGCAGGTAAAGAATGACATCGGCTATACCCCCATTCTGATTGACAGCTTTGCAAACGGCTATACCTTCAAAGACGGGAATATCATCAACAACAATTTGAAGGATGAAAACAACAATTCCATCGAAAAATTCAAATCTGTATCCTTCGACTATGAAAAGGACGATGATATCGTTATTTTTTCGCAGGATAAATACAATTCTCAGGCGGAATTGCAGGGCAGTGTCGCAAAAACTGTCGGGGATACCGATATTTACTACTACAGCTACACGAATAAGTTTGTTCCCGCTGATTATACGCTGACTGACGCAGACAAAAGAGCCGAGGCAAGCGGCGACCTTGTATTCAGCTACGGCGCGGCAGAGGTAGAAATCAGCGAGGTGCAGAGTGCTACCTTCGTAAAGGATGGCACGCAGTATCAGCTATTGCAGATTAACGGCAAACTGAGCGGAGATGAACTTGTAAAAATGGCGGAAGAACTTGTAAAAATGGCGGAAGAACTTGTAGCTTAAGTCGAAAACGGGGCTTGTACAAAAAGAAGCGGTGAAACGAGGGAGTGTTTCACCGCTTCTTTTATTCTGAAAAGGAGGGCCTTGTCTTTTTCCCACTCATCTCCGCAAGCATAGCGCCGCCTAAGATGCATCCCACGCCCAGAAGCCGCAGGAGACTCATCCCCTCCCGCAGCAGCACTGCCGAAAGCACCACAGCCGAAAACGTCTCCAGATAGCCCAAAACCGCAACGCTCTGCAATGCCTATCAGTCTCTTTTGCAGCAGGCAGGGGATGTAAAGGAGCTTACCGCAGGGCTGATTCGCATCGGAACCTTTTCCAGTGTTGCAACACATTGGCTCCCCAGTATCATCAGGGAATTTCAGAAGGATTATCCCAATATCGAATATGAATTTCTTCTGGGGGATTATCGCGAAATTGAAGCATGGATTCGGGAAGGGCGGGTAGACTGCGGCTTTCTCTGCCTGCCCGTCCGTCCCGATTTGGATACGATTTTTCTGGAACGGGATGATTTTCTTGCTACCCTCCCTACAGCACACCCCTTAGCGCAGGCGGAGCGCATCTTTCTTGATGCCCTCTGCAAAGAGCCGTTTCTGATTCTGGAGAAGGACAAAAATGCCGAAATTACCGATTTTTTCCGCAGAGAAGGTCTTTCGCCCAATGTCCGTTTTACTACTTGGGATGATTACGCCATTCTCTCCATTGCGGAAAGCGGTCTTGGGGTCAGCCTTCTGCCTCGTCTGATTTTGAAGCGGATTCCCTATCAGGTGGCGGCAAGAGAAACCGTTCCCTCCTTCCATCGGGATATCGTCCTTGCCCTGCGTGACAGACTTGCCGTCAGACGGTTTCTGGAATATCTCCCCCATCGCTAAAAATTTTTCTGCGCAAAAAAGCATTGCCGGAGCATTTCTCCGACAATGCTTTTTATGTTATGTTTACCGAATCCTTCCCAAAGGGAACAGGCGGAAAAACACCTTCCCCTTCAAGTCCTCACAGGGAATTGCACCCATGTTGCGGCTGTCAAAGCTTTCCCCACGGTTATCCCCCATCACAAATACCGTTCCCTTCGGCACAGTCATATCCACCAGACCGTCCGTTCTGCCGTGGACATATTCCTCCTGCAATCTTGCTCCGTTCACCTCCACACCGCCATCCGCCAGAATCCGGATGTGGTCGCCCTCTGTGGCAATGATGCGTTTTACCACCGTTTTTCCCCCGTCCGCATCATAATAATGGAACATCACAATATCGCCCGTTTCATATTTTTCCTGCATCGTCGCAAAGCGGCTCATCAGCACGATTTCCCCATCCTTCATGGTCGATTCCATGGAGCTGCCCGAAATCCGCATAGGCCAGCAGAAGAAAAACAGAATCACAATAATCACAGCCGCCTGCAGGATGGCTTTTCCCCATTCTTGTAAATGCACGTTCATTCCTTCACAACCTTCGGCGGCGAAGCTGTTTTATGTAACCCCCGCCCAAGGGCAGGGAAACGATTGGGGCTTCCCCCAGATTGAAACAAATTCGCCAAAATTCTCTATATTAGTATAAAAGATTCAGCCGAAAGACGCAAGGGACTTTCCGATGGAAAATTACGGTTATGACTCGCTCGGCTCAATTCTTTTTCGCAAAACGCCAAGCAGGAGCATCCCGACCAACGCCCCCAGAATAACCGCTGCCAGAAAGCCGAAGGGATGACTGATGACAGGCAGAACGAAAATGCCTCCATGCGGTGCGCGCAGTCCGCAGCCAAAAAACATGCTCAATCCCCCTGCCACCGCAGAGCCGATAATGCAGGCAGGCAGAACGCGCAGAGGGTCAGCTGCCGCAAAGGGAATCGCCCCCTCCGTAATAAAGCATGCCCCCATAATCAGGTTTGCCACGCCGGACTGCCGCTCCTTTTCGCTGAATTTATCCCGAAAGGCAAATACTGCCAGTGCCAACGCCAACGGCGGCACCATACCGCCTGCCATAACCGCCGCCATAATCTGAAATTCATTACTCGCAAGGGATGCCGTACCGAATACATACGCCGCCTTATTGATTGGGCCCCCCATATCCACGCTCATCATGCCGCCCAGAAGAACCCCAAGCAGTACACGGCTACCGGTGCCAAGCCGCGCCAGAAGCCCGTAAAGCGCTTCATTCAGCCATGCCACAGGCGGATTGATAATCAGCTGAATCAATAACCCCATCAGGAGAATCCCGAAAACAGGGTAGAGCAGAATGGACTTGATTCCCTCCAGAGAACGCGGCAGCTTATCAAAGAGCTTCTTCAGCAGCAGAATCAGATACCCTGCCGCAAAGCCTGCCAGAAGCGCCCCCAGAAAGCCACTGCCGCCCTCCTTCGCCAGAAAGCCGCCCACAAAGCCGGGTGCAAGCGCAGGTCGGTCTGCAATCCCCATCGCGATATAGCCTGCCAGAATCGGGAGCATAAAGCCAAACGCCGCATCCCCGATTGCCTTGAAAAAGGCAGCCTGCGGCAGGTTGGAGCCGAAATTGGCAGGATTCAGGCTGTAATCATCCAAAAGGAACGCAACCGCAATCAGAATACCGCCGCCGATGACAAACGGAAGCATGTGCGAAACGCCGTTCATCAGATCACGATAGACCTTCTTCCCTCTGCCGCGGACTTCCTCTCTGCCGTCCGCCATTTCCACATCCTTACCCTCGCCGTAAACAGGTGCTTCGCCCTGCAAAATCTTCCCAAGCAGCACCTCCGGCTTGCGAATCCCGTCCGCAACAGGCACCTGCAAGACCCTTTTTCCATAAAACCGCTGCATCTCCACATTTTTATCCGCCGCAACAATAATTCCCTTCGCCGCTCGGATTTCCTTCGCCGTCAGCACATTTTTCGCACCGCCGCTCCCGTTGGTTTCCACCTTAATGGTAATGCCCATCTCGCGCGCCTTGTTTTCCAGACTTTCCGCCGCCATGAAGGTATGCGCAATCCCCGTCGGGCAGGCAGTCACCGCCAGAACGTCATAATCATATTCCTGCTTTTCCGCAGTCTCCGCAAAGCGTTTTTCCTCCTCTATGCTTAAAATATGCAGAAATTCTGCCGCATCCTTTGCCGCAGTCAGCCTTTTGCGAAAATCCTCATCCATCAGCATGGCGGCAAGCCGTTCCAATACCTCCAGATGCAGCTCCGCCCCCTCCTCAGGCACCGCAATCATAAATAATAAATGCACCGGCGCACCGTCCGCACTCGCGAAATCCACGCCCTGTGGCACAACCATCGCCGCCAACGCCGCCCGTTTCACCGCACTGCTTTTGCCATGTGGAATGGCAATGCCCTCACCGATGCCTGTGGTAGAAAGGCGTTCTCTCTCTAAAATTGCCTGCTTGAATTTCTTTTTATCCTCTAAACTGCCGCTTTTCGCCAGCAGCTCCACCATCTGCCCGATGGCATCCGCCTTATCCTGTGGCTTTCTGCCAAGAGCAATGCTTTCTTTTTGCAACAACTCCGAAATTCTCATCGAAAATACATCCTTTCTTAACATTCCTCACGAATGATATTGATGGTTTCGTCATATAATCTCCGAATTTCTTCCCCCGTTGCCAAGGTTTCACAGAATGCACTCGCACTGCCTGCCGCAACACCCCATTGTAGCGCCTCACAGTAGTTGCCCGTTTTCACCCATCCTGCCACAAAGCCGCCCACCATAGAGTCCCCCGCTCCAACAGCATTGACTAGCTTTCCTCTCGGGGCTTCGCCGAATAAAATCTCCCCCTCCGCCGTCAGAAGGATTGCCCCCTCCGCCGCCAGAGAAATCAGCACATTTTTCGCCCCCATCTCCTGCAGGCGTTTTCCCTGTGCAATGATTTCCTCGCGCGTGAATAAACGTCTTTCCGCCAGCTCCTCCAATTCCTGAAGGTTCGGCTTAATAAGAAACGGCTCATACCGCAGAGTTTTCAGCAGCGCCTCCCCCGTCGCATCCACAACCGTATCAATCTCACGCCCCTTCAATAAATCCAGGATTCTTTCATAAAAATCCTGTGGCAGCGAGAGCGGTACGCTGCCCGAAATAATCAGAATATCTCCTTTCTGCAGGGTGCTTATCTTCTCAAAAAGCGCCTGCACCGCCGCCTGATCTACCGCAGGGCCACTGCCGTTGATTTCGCTGCCTTCCTGCCCCTTCAGCTTCACATTGATACGGCTGAAACCCTTTTCCAAACGGACAAAATCCGTCCGACAGCCGCGCCGTCGCAAATCCTTCTCAATAAAATCACCCGTAAAGCCTGCCAGAAATCCCAGCGCACGATTACTTACACCTAGATTCTGCAAAATCATAGCGACGTTGATACCCTTGCCGCCCGAAAAAACCGCCTCATTCAGCGCACGGTTTACCATCCCTAGGTGAAATTCGCCCAGTTGCACCACATAATCCACCGAAGGATTCACCGTTACCGTATAAATCAAAGTCATCCCTCCGTTTCGTAAGCTTCGTAAATTGTTGTTAGTATATCCGGATTTTACAGAATTATCAATCCATCCGCTGATTCGTAGCTGCATTTCCCTACTTTTTCACGTTATACCGAAAAAAGGGTCGAAACAATTTTGATTGTTTCGACCCTTTCTTTACATCTGCTTACGCACCGTCCGGTATTCATCCTCCAAACGGTAATAGGGACAGCCTCCTTGAAAGCTGTCCGTGAGAAATTTTTCCATTTCATCCTCATCCAGATTCACTTCGCAGAAATATTCCTCAAATTCCTCGTCATATCCAAAATACATACAGGTTTCGCAATTTGACTGCATAGAATTTCCCCCGTTCCTCTTTCTGTATTTTTCCTCGCTGTTCGCAATAAAAAGACCCTCACCGCATTTCGCAGGAGGGATACTTTTTTGCATAAAAAAAGTGGAAGTTACAGGGCTCGAACCTGTGACCCTCTGCTTGTAAGGCAGATGCTCTCC
>OGXX01002946.1_pt1 | contig 14746 bp, 11 predicted proteins | sample 1576301 | NCBI WGS metagenome assembly OGXX01 (sample SAMEA3541469, study PRJEB24748) | human gut metagenome | biome: human gut; feature: human-associated habitat; material: faeces | place: China | collected 2012
CTGTACCTGTCCTCCCAACTTCCCCGTGTGCGTATGCGGGAAGAAGCCGAAAATGAAATTGATCTCCCGCAAGCCCATTGTACCGGGCGAAGCGGAGCTGACGGAAAATCCCCGTGCCCGCAGCGCCAAGCTGCGCGTGGCGGAGAAGCTGTGAATGACAGCCATGCTACAAAAGAAAGGAAGTATTCCCATGACGGACGAACGCCGCCGCAATATCAAAATGGTATATGGCTCGCTGGCCTATGATCTGGACACGCTGGCACGGGAGCGGCAGCTGGAGGAAGCCGGCGAAATGCCCCAGCGCACCGCTCAGCCGGAGCGCCAGCCCCAGCCCCAGACCCGCCGTCGTCCGCAGGCACAGGCCAAGGCCCGTCCCTCCGCGCTGACCATGGGTGGCATCGCGGCAGTGTGCGCGCTGGTGATGGTGCTGCTGCTGGGCTACGGCTATTGGGAGCAGCAGGGGCTTTTCACCCCGGATTACGAAAAGGTCCAGCAGATCTGGTATCAGGACGCTGCCTTTATGGCGGAGGTCGAGGACGCAGCGGGGGAGGGCGCGATGCTCTTTACGCTGCCGTATATGAAGAATTTTGAGAACGGCTCGCTCAACAATATGTGGGACTACACGCTGCTGCGCGGCCCGCTGCACAGCAGGACCCTCAAATTCACCTACGGTGCGGGCTACGGCACCCAAAATGATCTCTGGTACAAGGAGACCAGCGCGCTCGAGCCTGAGGCAATGGTTGCCGAACTGCGCGCACAGGGCATGACCGGCATCTATCTGGATCTGGACGGCTATGCCGTGGAGGACCAGCAGGCCACGCTGGCGGGGCTGACCGCCGCCGCAGGCTGTGCGCCGGGCGATGTCATCACAAGTGAGAGCGGGATGCTCTGCTATATCCCGCTCGGGCAGGAGTGACGGATGAAACTGCAAAAACTGACGGAAAAGCGATGGTTCTGGCCTGCCCTCTGCGCAGTGTCGGTTGTGTTCGGCTGGTGGTATCTCAGCATCACGACCTGCGCCCCGCTCGGCGGCGATGATGAGCTGATCAACCTGCAGAACTACTACTATATTACCCATACCTCCTTTGGGCAGAGTGTGCTGGATTACCTCGGCGATCTGTGGGTGCAGTTCACGCTGCAGAACGGGCGGTTCCGGCCGTTCTCCTCGCCGCCGGTGCGCGGGCTGACAAGCTGGTTTCTGGGGGATCTGGTCGGCTACCGCCTGTACATTCTGGCGTGGACCTACGCGGACATTGTACTGACCGCATGGCTGGTCGGCAAGGCGTCCCGCAGCAAAAAGCTGGGCATCGCCTGCCTTTGCCTGCTGCCGATGATGTTCAGCGTCTGGCAGGACTCTACGGGCAACAGTCTGTATTCTTACGGTGCGCTGGTGCAAAGCACGCTGCTGCCCGCCCTTGTGGCAGGGCTGGCCGTGCTGCGCTGGCAGGACACCGGGCACAAGCGTTGGGCCGTGCTGGCAGGGTACTGCGCCTTCCAGTGCTGTGCCACCTTTGAAATCGGCTTTACCTATATCGTGCCGATCTTCGGCCTTGCGTGGCTGTACACCGATAAGGCGCGCGACGCGCTGCGGCTGACGGTGCCGGTGTTCCTGGGCGAGTGCGTGACGCTGGCCTTCAACATGGGGGCGCGGCTTGCCAACACGCTGCGGGCCGCAGGCATCCTTGCGGGTGATGTGCAGGGTATTGACGGCATATCGCCGAACTTTGACATTCCCGCGCTGCTGCGCACCTGGCTGATGCAGATGTCGGCGGGCTTCCCGCTCAACGCGATGCTGGCGGGCCGCGTCCGCCCGGGCAGCATCCATCCGGCGGATGTCCTCTGCGGCGTTATGGTCGCAGGGGCCGCCGTGGCCGCGCTGGCCGCACTGGATACGCTGCCGAACAAAAAGCAGAACCTTTTGCTGTTCCTTACCGGCCTTGCCATGCTCTCCGCCCCGGCGCTGCTGATCGGACTTTCGCCCAAATACCAGCAGCCCGGTCAGGTGGACTGGCGGCACGGCTACATCCCCCAGACGGTCGAAAGCTACGGCGTCGGCCTGATGGCGCTGGCTGTGCTGGCCGCACTGCTGCGCTGGGCGCGCGGCAAGGCCTGGTGGCCGAAGCACCGCGCAGTGCTGTATGCTTTGCTGGCTGTCTGCATGGCGGGCTCGGTCGTCTGGCAGCGCGCCGCGACCCGCTCGGCCTATGAGGCGGGCGGCCGTGCCTACACGGTTTTTGGCGAGGGTGTCGCCGCCGGTCTGGCCGATGCCGCCGGTACCGACACGCCGGTCGTGACCGATTTCATGATCTGGGGCGGCCATCCCGTGGCGGAAAACGCCTTCTTCCTGCGGTATCACGATCAGGACGCCGATGCCCATGCGCTGCAGGTCTGGCGTACCGAGGATCACGCCGACGATGAGGCGGTCTACCGGCTGGGCTTTACGCTGGGGCAGGACAAGCACTACGACATTGCGTGGTGCGGTCTGGGCTATGGCGCAAACCCCGATGCACTGACCGATGTGACGGTCTGCCTGCCCGCCGGTACAGCGCAGTATGCCGTGCTGTACTACACAACAGCGGACGGCGAGCAGAAGCGCACCGAGGTCTACCCCGCCAAGGAAGCCACGCTGCTCACGCTTACCGGCGAGACGATCCTGGCCGACAGCATCCGGCTGGAATAAAGTGCAGCTTCTGGACATGCTGAATCCTAAAACGCAAGGAGGTTCTACCTTTGGCACAGAACAAAAAAGAACGGCTGTTGTGGGGGCTGGGGCTGCTGGGTACAGCGGTATTTTCCTTGCTGATGGTTTGGTTGCACTACCAACAGCTGATTTCCACCGGATACTATTACTCGGATATTCCGGCCCACATGGCGGGGCGTGCCATGGGCAACACAGGCTTTTCGCTGGTCACAATTTTGCTGCGGTTTGTATTTGGTATCGGAGGTAATCTGGGTACAGCGGTGTTTCTGGGAGCTGTCAACCTGCTGACGCTGCTGATATTTGCCTGGGCCATCCGTAAGGCTGTGCCGCAGGTCTGCCCTGGCGCAGCGCTGCTCTGGTCGCTGGCTGCGAACCTCTGTCAGGCGGTCTGGATGCCAAACGGCGGCTACTGGTACTTTGGTGCCATCACCGGCACGATCTACCACAACACTACCTACATTATGCTGCAACCGTTGGCGCTTATCGCGTTTTTCCTCTTCCTCTCGCTGGCAGAGCACCATGGTCAGCTGCAATGGCGCAGTTGGGCCGCGTTGACGGTGCTGCTTACGGTGGCAACGGCTATCAAGCCCAGCTACCTTTTTGTCTTTGCCCCAGCCCTGCTTGTGGCGCTGGTCGTTGACCTGATCCGCACCCACGGCAAGGCCATCCCATGGGAAGTCTGGCTCGGCTGTACGGTGCTGCCGGGCATTCTGCTCTGCATCATTCAGGCCAAGGTGCTGTTCACCGGCGGGGATGATTCCGGCATGGCACTGATCTTCACCACCGACTTCGATCCCGAAAAAGTGCTGTGGGGTGTCTTTAATTACAGCGCCAGGCACGGCCTGATGCGCTCACTGGTGTTCGTGGGTGCGGTGGTTTTGCTGTTGTTCCGGCAGTGGCGCGGCGCTTACGCCTATAAGTTCAGCCTGCTTCTGTTTGCCATCTCGCTGACCGAGGGCATCTGCCTGACTGAGACTGGCAGCCGTATGTATGACGGTAACTTGTGGTGGGGCGCATTCATCTGCTATGATATCCTGCTGCTGGAATCATTGATTCAATTGCTGTGCTCTCTGCACAAAAAAATACGCACGCCGGTAGAGGCTGCTACATCGGTTTTGTGCTGCGGGACGTTCGTTTGGCATGTCATCAGCGGTATCGTGTTCTTAGGGCTGATGTTGGCTGGGGTATCCTATGCGGTCATGATCGGCACCGAAAGCTACCTGCTGCAAGAAATGTGGGGCATTGTACTGTGACGAAGAACAAGCAACAGAAAAACGCCCTGCTGACGATTTTATGCGTGCTGGCGCTGGCGGTGTTCGGCGCGGCGATGGTCTGGCTGCATTACCAACAGCTGTGCAGCCCCGGCGGCGGCGATGACCCGTACACCTCCGATCTGGGCCAGCATCTGTACTTTGCGCAGCAGGGCATGATCTACTCCACCGTGTCGCTGCTCATCGGCCCGGCCTACGACATCGCTGGGCGCATCGGCATTGCCGTGCTGCTGGCGGTGTTCCATCTGGCGGCGGTCGCGGTGTTTGCGTGGGGGCTGCGGGCGGCCCTGCCGGAAAGTATCCGCCCGGTACGGCTGCTCGTCAGCCTTGCGGTAAATCTGGCCACGGCGGTCTGGATGCCCCGGGGCGGCTACTGGTATCAGGGCACGGTGGGCGGCACGATCTACCATAACACGACCTACATCATGCTGGCGCCCTTTGCGCTGCTGACGATGCTGGCGTTTTACCGCGTCTGGCCCACGGTGCGTGGCCGGCTGGATCTGCACAGCTATGCGGTGTACACCGTGCTGCTGACGGTGGCCACCAGCTTTAAGGCCAACCTGATCTTTGCGTTTGCCCCGGCGCTGCTTGTGCTTCTGATTGCGGATTTTGTGCGCAGCCGCGCTAAAAACCTGAAAAACGAGATCCTTATGGGCTGCAGCGTTTTCCCCGGTGTGGCGCTCTGCTTTGTGCAGGCAAGGGTGCTGTTTGCGGCAGAGGATTCGGGCATCCGGCTTATCTTCACGGTGCCGTTTGACCATCACCGTATGCTGTGGGGCCCCTTCAATGAGGCCGGTGTGCTGGGGCTGGCCCGCTCCTTCGTCTTTGCGGCGGCTGTGGGGCTGCTGCTGGGCCGTGCGGCGTGGAAAAGCTTCCGCTACCGGTTCAGCCTGTTCACCTTTGGGGTTTCGATGGCCGAGGCCCTGCTGCTGGTCGAGAGCGGCGAGCGGCTCTACCACGCCAATCTCTGGTGGGGGCCGTTCATCTGCTTCTGGGCATTCTGGCTGGAATCGGTCAGCGTTTTCCTTGCGCAGTGCCGCGCCAAAGCACCGCGGTGGCGGCTGGTCCTCTGCGGGCTGGCGCTGGTCTGGCATCTGGCAAGCGGCGTCTGCTTCCTTGTCATGCTGCTGTGCGGCGTGTCCTACAATGTGCCGATCCTGACCTATAATTTGTGGTAAGAAAAGAGCATGCCGCTGCGGCATGCTCTTTTGCGTATATGCAGTTTGGTTGGTTATTCCCCAAAATCCTCGGCGGCTTTTTTCATCATTTTGCGGATCGGCAGGTTGTACGGGCAGCGCGGCTCACAGGCGCCGCACTGGATGCAGGCCCCGGCCTTGGTCTGCAGGGTGGCGTACCGCTCGCGGCCCCACTGCTGCAGGCCGTACCGGTTTAAGTACCCCTGAAACAGAAAGACGCTGGGGATCGAGATACCCACCGTGCAGGGGGCACAGTAGTTGCAGCGGCGGCAGAACTGGGTGCCCAGCGCATCGCGGACGGTCTGGCAGGCGGCCTCCTCCGCGGCGGTAAGCGGGGCGATGTTGGCCGCGCCCGCTGCGTTGTTTTCCAGCTCCTCCACCGTTGCCATGCCCGGGATGGCAACCGTCACCGCCGGGTTGGACAGCACATACCGCAGCGCCAGACGGCCGTCCTCAATCGCACCGCCGGCCAGCGGCTTCATGTCGATGAACGCCTTGCCCGCTGCGGCGCAGCGGTCGATGAGCGCCTTGCCCTGCTGCTCCACGATGTTGTAGGGGAACATGATCGTTTCGATCTCGGGAATGTCGAGCGCGGCCTCAAACACAGCGGCCAGATGCGCCGTGATGCCGATGTGCCCGACAACGCCGCGCGCCTTTGCCTCCAGCAGGGCCTCCATCGCACCGCCGGGCGCGAGGATGGTCTTGAGCCCCTCCATGCTGGGGTTGTGGAACTGGAACACCTCGATGTGGTCGGTGCGCAGGTTCTTCAGGCTGGTGGCAAGCTCGGCCTCCATGTCGGCCTTTGTCAGGGCGCGGCATTTTGTGGCAAGGATAAAGTCATCCCGCAGGCCGGCCTCCTCGAGGGACTGGCCGATCCACGCCTCACTGACTGTGTAGGCGCGCGCTGTGTCGATGTAATTGACGCCGGCCTTGTGGGCAGCAATCAGCAGCTCCCGCGTGCCGGGCTGGTCGATGCGCTGGATCGGGATGCCGCCGAACCCCAGACGGGAAATTTTCAGGCCGGTCTGACCAAAGTTGACATATTGCATAGTGTGCTCCTTTTGCTCTGCTGCGGGGCGTCGGGGACGCCGCCCCCTACAAATTGTCCGTTACCCACATTATAGCAAATCCACCGCAAAAATCCAGACCCAAAGCCTTCCCCGGAGGGGGAAGGTGGCCCCGCAGGGCCGGATGAGGGGGAGAGTTCGCCGCGGCAACCCATGTATGGGTCATAACGGCAAGTCCGCCCCTCATCAGTCAGCGGTCGGGGCCGCTGACAGCTTCCCCCGAGGGGGAAGCCGGGCGTGTGTACGGCAAAGCAGCCCCTGCATCGCTGCCCCAAGGGAGAAGCCTTTTTTCCGTTGACAAAACGGCCCCGCTGTACTACCATTATACTGTATAAAAATAAGGTATAGGGGGTTCACGATGAAATACGGTTTTATCGGCTGCGGCAATATGGGAAGTGCCGTGGCGCGCGCAGTCTGCAAGGGCGCCGGAGCAGGGGATGTGCTGCTGGCCAACCGCACGCCCGCCAAGGCGGAGAAGCTGGCCGCTGAGCTGGGCTGCGCCTGCGGCACGAATGAGCAGGTCGCGGGCATCTGCGACTTTATTTTTCTGGGCGTCAAGCCCCAGATGATGGCCGACATGCTGGACGAGCTTTCTGCCACGCTGGAGTCCCGCGCCGAGAGCCGCCCCTTTGTGCTGGTCACGATGGCGGCCGGTCTTTCGATGCAGCAGATCCGGATGATGGCGGGCAGCGGCTATCCGATCATCCGCATGATGCCCAACACCCCCGTGGCGCTGGGCGAGGGCATGATCCAGTACTGCTCCGACGATGTGGAGCCTGAAAAAATGGCTGAGTGGCTTGCCGCAATGGCCCCCGCCGGCCGTCTGGACGCTGTGCCCGAGAGCATGATGGACGCGGCCAGCGCCGTGTCCGGCTGCGGCCCCGCGTGGGCGTACCAGTTTATCGAGGCACTGGCTGACGGCGGCGTGGCGGCCGGCCTGCCCCGCGCCAAGGCGCAGGAGTATGCCGCCCAGATGCTGCTGGGCAGCGCCCGCATGGTGCTGGAGACCGGCAAGCACCCCGGGGAGCTGAAGGACGCCGTCTGCAGCCCCGGCGGCTCGACCATTCAGGGCGTGCGTTTGCTGGAGGAGCGCGCCTTCCGCGGGGCTGTCACGGATGCCGTGCTGGCCGCCTATGAGAAAACAAAGGATCTGGGAAAGAAATAAACCCTTCCGAGAATGTAGGGGCGAGCATTGCTCGCCCGCAGACCTGACGGAAAGCAGCGCTTTTCCGGGAAAATACCCCGCACGGCAGACGCCCTGACGGGCGAGCAATGCTCGCCCCTACAAAGCGTTTGCCAAGCGGGAATAGAAAGAGAACTTTTATGCGTATCGTCGTTAAAGTAGGCACAAGCACGCTGGCACACCCCGGCGGGCTGCTCAACATCCGCCATACCGAGGATCTTGTCAAGGTGTGGAGCGATATTCAGAATGCCGGTCACCAACTGATCGTGGTATCCTCGGCGGCGACCGGACTGGGTGTCGGCAAGCTGCAGATCGAAAAGCCGTCCGACATCACGACCAAGCAGGCGGCGGCCGCTGTGGGCCAGTGCGAGCTGATGTACACCTATGACCGGCTGTTCGGCCAGTACAACCATACCGTGGCCCAGATGCTGCTGACATGGGAGGATTTTGACCATGAGCAGCGCCGCCGCAACCTGCAGAACACGCTGGAGCGGCTGCTGCAGCTGCGTGCCATCCCCATCATCAACGAAAATGACCCGGTCGCCTGCGAGGAATACTCTCTGGGTGACAATGACACGCTGGCCGCGCTGGTGGCCACCTGCATCCACGCCGATCTGGTCGTGCTGCTGTCCGACATTGACGGGCTGTACACCGCCGACCCGCACACCCACCCCGAGGCAGAGCTGATCCCGGTGGTCGAGGAGATCACGCCGGAGATCGAGCTGCTGGCGGGCGGCGCAGGCTCCTCGCTGGGCACCGGCGGCATGCTGACGAAGGTCACGGCCGCCAAGCGCGCGACCGCTGCGGGTGTGGATATGATCATCACCAACGGCGCCCACGCCGAGGTGCTCTACGATATTGTGGAGGGCAAGCCCGTGGGCACCCGCTTTGTGGGCCGTAAAGCATAAGGGAGGTCTGACCCCATGACTACACAGGAAATTCTGCAAGCTGCGCAGGCAGCCCGTATGCCGCTGGCGCTGGCCGACACCGACACCAAAAATGCCGCGCTGGAGGCGATGGCGGTCGCGCTGATTGCCGCATCGGATGCGATTCTGGCTGCCAACCAGCAGGATGTAGAAAACGCCCGGGGCCGTGTCAGCGATGTAATGCTGGACCGTCTGGCCCTGACCCGCAGCCGCCTGACCGACATGGCCAAGGGCATGCGGGAGGTCGCGGCGCTGCCGGACCCGGTGGGCGATGTACTGCGCAAAATTGTGCGCCCCAACGGCCTTGTCATTGAAAAGACCGCTGTGCCGATGGGGGTCATCGCCATCATCTATGAGAGCCGCCCCAATGTCACCAGCGATGCCGCCGCGCTTGCCCTCAAGGCGGGCAGCGTCTGCGTGCTGCGCTGCGGCCGCGATGCCTGGGCCAGCTGCCACGCCATTGTGGAGGCACTGCGCGCGGGTTTGCGCAAGGCCCGCCTGCCGGAGTGCGCCGTGAGCCTGATTGAAGATACATCCCACGCCAGTGCCAACGAGCTGATGACCGCCAACGGGCTGGTGGATCTGCTGATCCCCCGCGGCGGTGCCGGGCTGATCCGCGCCTGTGTCGAGAATGCCACCGTGCCCTGCATCCAGACCGGCACCGGCATCTGCCATGTCTATGTGGACAAGGCCGCCGACCTTGCGATGGCGGTCGATATTGTGGAAAACGCCAAGACGAGCCGCCCCAGCGTCTGCAACGCCGAGGAGGCACTGCTGGTACACCGGGATGTGGCGGCCGAGTTTCTGCCAATGCTTGCGCAGCGCCTTGTCGCGGACCGCATTGCGGCGGGGCTGACCCCGGTGGAGCTGCATCTGGACGCGCAGGCCGCCGCCATCATCGATGGCGTACCCGCTGCGGCCGAGGATTTTGACACCGAGTATCTCGACTACAAGCTGAGCGTGGCGGTCGTGGAGGATGTCGATGCGGCGATCGCCCACATTGCCAGACACTCCACCCACCACAGCGAGGCCATCATCACGGCCGATGCCGCTGCAGCCCAGCGGTTCACGGCCTGTGTGGACAGCGCGGCGGTCTATGTCAACGCCAGCACCCGCTTTACCGACGGCGGAGAGTTCGGCCTCGGCTGCGAGATGGGCATCAGCACCCAGAAGCTCCACGCCCGCGGCCCCATGGGTCTGGCGGAGCTGTGTACCTACAAGTACATCATCCGCGGCAGCGGCCAGATCCGCGGCGGTGCAAGCGCCAAGATGAGCTGCTATACAAACAAATAAGGCTTCCCCCTTGGGGGAAGCTGTCAGCGGCCCCGTCCGCTGACTGATGAGGGTAGACCTTACCGCTGTAGTCCGTTCACCGGCCGCTATGGCGGGCTTTGCCCTCATCCGGCCTCGGTCGGAGCCTCGGCCACCTTCTCCCGAGGGAGAAGGCTTCCATAACGTAAAAACACCTGCGTCCGAAAACGCAGGTGCTTTTATTTTATCCGATATTCATATCCACGGGCTTGGAGATGCCGTTGACGCGGCCGGAGCCGGTGTACTGCCAGATGTTGTACTTGTAGCTGAAGCTCAGCTTGTCGCGGTACTGGGCGATCCAGATGTTGTACTTGCTGATGTTCGCAAAATTCAATGCGTTGTAGAACCAGCTTGCGTAGGAGTAGACGCCGGCGCGGTAGCCTGCGCCGCGGATCGTCTCGCAGAAGGCGACCGCACAGGCGGTGCGCTCAGCCGCGCTCAGCGCGTTGGCGCGGCCGCCGCTCACGCTCTCGGTGTCGTAATAGACGCCGAGCGGCAGGCTGTAGCCGCTGACAAGGCTCAGCACCATGCTGGCCTCCTCGACGGCCTCCTGCTCATTGACGGCCTGACTGTAGAAGTAGACGCCGACCTTGAGCCCGGCGTTGATGGCGCCCTGAATGTTGCGGCGGTAGGTCGAATCCTCGACCAGTGCGCCGCTGCCGTAGCCGCGGTAGCCGCAGCGGATGATGGCGAAGGTGATGCCGTCATTTTTGACGGCGTTCCAGTCGATGCTGCCTTGGAACTTCGAGACATCAATGCCGCGCGCCGTGCGGTTCAGCGCGCCGTCCGCACCGAAAGTGTAGATGTTGCCCTGAATGACCTGCTGGCCGGTGACCGGCTGGTGGGTCGCGGGGTCGTAATAGTAGGTCACACCGTCTATATCCTGCCAGCCGGTGTACTCATACTGGGTGGTGTCGGTGCTTGTCACGGCAAAGCCGTACCCGGCCAGATCCTTGGCCTCGATGTCGCTGGGCCAGCCGGCGGTGGGGTCAACGGGGGCCGGCGCTGCGGTCGGTTCCGGTGTGGGGGTAACAGTCGGCTCGGGTGTCGCGGTCGGCTCCGGGGTCGGTGCTGCGGTCGGCTCGGGCGTGGCAGTAGGCTCATTGCTCGGCTCCGGTGTGGGCTCGGGGGTCGCAGTCGGCTCGGTGGTCGGCTCCGGGGTCGTTTCGGCGGCGGGGGTTGTGGTGGCGCTCTCGTTCAGGGCCGTGCTCTCGCCGGGGGCGTCCTCGCGGTGGACCCACGCCATGCGCTGGCTGGCAGCGCCCAGCAGTGTGATGGAATCCCTTGCGCCTGCTGCCCAGGCGGCGGTGTTGCTGTTTGCGGCGTAGCTTGTGTCGCGGGTCGCGCCGATCAGCTCCTTGGTGCCGTCCCGGTAGACGGGCCAGTAGGGGGCCTCGCTGCCGTCAGCCAGCAGCAGATGTCCGCTGCTGCTCAGCTTTGCGGTGTAGGTGGTCTTGGTGCCGACCTCCGTCCGGGCGCTGTCGGCGTAGGTGACGGTGTCGGTCACCTCGTTGGCGATGGGGGCTGACCCGGCGTTGCTGACGCCGGAGTCCTCGGCGCTCTCGTTGACCTGACTGGCCTGCACGATCTTCTCCTTGACGGCCTGCACATCGGCCTTGTAGACGACCTTCTCCTTGACGGTCACGGCCTGCGCCTCAGGCATTATGTACCCCTCAATGGGCTGCACCGCCACGGTGTAGTCGCCGGGGGTCACATCCTCGGCCAGCGCTGTGCCGGTCTCGGTGTCCAGCGGGTAGTCGGTGGCCTGACCCTTGGCATCGGTCAGGGTGACGGTGGCCTCCACACCCAGCAGCGGGGTCTTGTCCGGTTCTTCTTCAGCATCCGGGTCGGGGGCGGCGGTCTGTGCGGGGGCTGCCTCATCGGTGACCGGCTCAACAAACAGCGTCACGCCGACATCCTGCTGGATCACGCTGGCCTCGAGCGTCAGCGGCTTGTCCGGCTCCGGTGTTGGGCTTGGCGAGGGGGAAGGGGTCGGCGTGGCCGCAGTCTCGGGCGTGGCGGTCACAACGGGTGTCGGGCTCGGCTCGGGGGTGGTGAAGGGCGTAAAGCCTGCGGCAAATGCGCCCAGGCCAATGCTGGCCGTCAGCGCCACCGCCGTGCCGCCGGCCGCCAGCTTGTACAGCGGCAGCCGCACAAAGGTGCTGCCGGAGAAATACCGCATCGGGTTCTTTTTATTAAACATTCCTGTTCCTCACAGTGGTCATCGTGGTATGGCCGCATCCTGCGGCGCTGTTTTTGGATAAAACTTTACATAGTGCATCATACCATGAAAAATCCCCCCGCCGCAAGGGGGCAGGGGGAAAAAGCTGTACAGAAAAACGCCGAAATTTTCCACAAAGAAGCGGAACGGATGTTGAAAATGTGACACGCCGGAAACATTTCTTCAGTCATATTGCGGTTGGGGTGCCGGTCAGTCACCAGTGGTTGTGTTGGGCAAAAATTCTTCGACCAACAGGTCCACACAGGCACCGTAGCTGCGCATGCCCAGCGTCTGGCCGTAGCCCTGCAAAAAGGTGGTGTATACCTTTTCGCCGGTCTCGCGCACGGGACCCTCCCACTGCTTCCAGTAGGCGTTGTTGGCGGCAAGGTCTGCTTGGGCCTCGGCGCACAAAAGGCGGTAGCTTTCAGCGGCGCGCGCCGGGTCGGCCGTGTAGAGCGCGTTGGACAGATGCAGATAGCCGAACAGCCACCCGGAATACCGATACGCGGCCCTGCCGCTGGCGGTGGCCGCCATCACGCCGACAAAATTTGCCTCCTGCTCGGGCGCGACACCGCGCTGATGCGCCAGCTCATGGGCGATCGTCACCGGCAGAAAGACCGCCGGGCAATCGACATTCAGCGTGCTTTCGCCGACCAGCGGGCAGAGATAGCCGGTGAAGCCCCATGCGCTCATCAGCTTGGAGTAGACAGCAGGCTTAGGGTGGCGCTCCGGCCCGGAGAGAAAGGGCCAGCGCTCCGTCAGCGGGTCATACAGGCCGCTGCAGCCGGCAAAGATCTCAGCCTTGTTAACGGCAAACAGGCCGTCTGCGTCCCGCTCGGTCAAGGGGGCTGTTTCGTTGACCCTTTCGGCAAACCAGTCGGTCACGGCGGCCAGTGTCTCGGTGCTGACGGGCGGCGCGGTCATACCGGCCTTCTCGGCAAAGCCGGTGCCGTAGTACTGGGTGCCCCACAGGGCGCAGACCCCGGCATAGCCCCAGACCAGCAGCACAGCGGTGTGCAGCGCCCAGTCGGCCAGCCTGCGGCGGCGCACCGCCCGCACCAGCAGGGCCAGCGCACCGAGGCAGAGCACCGTGGCGCCCAGCTCGCAGGCGCTGAAGGGCAGCGGGTCCACCGCAAACGAGATGCCCCGCTTGACGGGCATCGAAATATGCGCAAGCCACCAGTCCATGGCAGTACGGCTGCTGCGTGCCGCCGCAAATACCCCCAGCGCAGCGCCGCCGCCCGCCAGCGCGGCCAGCCCGCCCCGGTGGGCGCGGCACCAGCCAGAAAGTTTTTTCATAAGGCAAAGCCCCCGTTGGTTTTTGTACCATTATACAGGGAAGCGGGCCCCGCTGTCAAAAAACGCGCATTGCCGTTTTGCAGAGGGCAGACATATCTTTTTCTTGCCCTATTGCCCAAAAAGCGGTATAATACAATAGAATATTTGTAAAATTGTGTCCGCCGGGCTGTCCGGCCGGACTGCTATAGTATGGAGGCATTTGCTATGTCTGGATTTATCCCGCTTTCTGTCCCGAATTTCGGCGCGCGTGAGGCCGAGCTCGCCGGGCTGGCCATCACTTCCGGCTGGGTATCGACCAGCGGCGGCAAGGTCACCGAGTTTGAGGAAAAGCTCGCCGCCTATGTGGGTATGCCCCGCGCCGTGGCCTGCAACGCCGGTACCAGCGCGCTGCATCTGGCGGCCATGGCTGCCGGCATTACCCGCGGGGATGAGGTCATCGTCCCGACGCTGACCTTTATCGCCGCCGTCAACCCGTTGACCCGCTATGTGGGGGCCGAGCCGATTTTCATTGGCTGCGACGACAGCCTGTGCATCGACCCCGACGCCGTGGAGCGCTTCTGCGCGGAGCACTGCACGCTGCGGGACGGCAAGTTGTACAATAAAAAGACCGGCGCGCATGTCAAGGCGCTGGAGGTCGTGCATGTCTTTGGCAATCTGGCCGACATGCCCCGCCTGATGGCCATTGCCGAGCGGTACGGCCTTATTGTGATCGAGGACGCGACCGAGGCCCTCGGCACCCGCTGCACCGACGGTCCCTATGAGGGCCGGTTTGCAGGCACCATCGGCGACATCGGCTGCTACAGCTTCAACGGCAACAAGATCATCACGACCGGCGCGGGCGGCGCGGTGGTATCCAACCACGCCGACTGGGCCGAGCATGCCAAGCACCTCTCCACCCAGGCCAAGGCCGATATGCTGCAGTTCCTGCATGATGAGGTCGGCTACAACTACCGCATGACCAATGTGCAGGCCAGCCTCGGCATTGCCCAGCTGGAGCGGCTTGAGGGATTCATCGCCCACAAAAAAGCGCTGTATGACCGCTATGTGGCGGCGCTGGACGGCGTCAAGGGGCTGCGCATCCTGCCCTTCCGTGAGGAGGCGTGCCGCTCCAACCACTGGTTCTTCAGCCTGTATGTGAAGGATGCCGGCCTCGACCGCGACACCGTGATTGAAAAGCTGCAGGCGCAGCAGATCCAGACCCGCCCGGTGTGGGCGCTCATCCATGAGCAGGCCGATTACCCCCGCAACGAGGCCTACGGTCTGGACAAGGCGCTGGACTACCGCAAGTATATTGTCAACCTGCCCTGCTCGACCAATCTGAGCATGGAGGACTGCGACCGCGTGATCGAAGCGGTGCTGGGGCTGCTGAAATAAGGCTTCCCCCGAGGGGGAAGCTGTCCGCGAAGCGGACTGATGAGGGGCGGACTTTCCGCAGCAGTCCGTGAACGGGCAATCGCGCAAGCGCCGCCCCTCATCCGGCGCTTGCGCGCCACCTTCCCCCTCAGGGGAAGGCTATAGGCAACACCGCACAATTCCCGCCTAACGGCTTAAGCACCGCTCCGGCGGCTGCG
>OGXX01002951.1_pt1 | contig 14730 bp, 15 predicted proteins | sample 1576301 | NCBI WGS metagenome assembly OGXX01 (sample SAMEA3541469, study PRJEB24748) | human gut metagenome | biome: human gut; feature: human-associated habitat; material: faeces | place: China | collected 2012
TGTTTTTCGAGCGAATCGATCGTGCGCTCTTCCTCCATGGCATAGCTCTGTACCAGGGAATCGCCAAGACTTTGAGCATTTTGAAGGAGCTTAATCCGTACCAGTATGATGGTAAATATGAGCAAAGCCGCCACGGTGATCAAAAGAATCACATTCATGAGAATGCGGCTGCGCCCGCTGCGTCTGAACGACGGTATGTTTTTGGGGATTAGCACGTCCATTCCGCCTTTCCTGCGCCCCCCGGCTCCTCCGCGCGAAGAGGGGGCTTCCTGCTCTCCGCGGGAACTGTCGCAATCCCGCCGTGCCCCGGCCGCCTCCCCGCCGGCGCGCAGGCGCTGCGGAATGACGGCAGGGGCCCTTTTTCAAGAATTTCTTTTCATATGATACAGGATTTGCCACATTTTATTGTAATGGGATCTGGAGAATTTGTAAAGAGCCAAATGCCCGCACAGCGGCTTTCCGCCTGTCAAAAAAAGGATTGCTGCCTGTATCTTTCCACCCCGGAAAGAGAACCGCCTACTGGCTCTTCCGGGCGCGGTAAAACTTCCGCTTTTCCTGATACATGCGGCGGTCTGCCTCATCGATCTGCTCCTTGAGACAACAATTTTCCTGCCTCCACGACAGGCCCGTCGCATAGCTGATCCCGGCCTCGTCCATCCGGCGCCGCACCTCTGCGAGCGCCTTTTCGAAGCTTTCGTGATAGCGCTCCGCGAGGTGATTCTCCGCTTCATGTCGAGCTCTGACGAAATCCTCCGTCATCGTAAGAGACATCTCAACCAATTCAAGCCATGTGTAGCGCTTCGGCAAATCATCAGTCATTTCAATCACCCTTCAAGCACTTCAAGAGGGGGAACCATGATAGCTTCGACTTCCCTCGGTTCGTATTTCACTAACCCGCCGCAATACACCCTGCCATCCGCTGAGTTCACATTCAAGTTCAAATATTCAGTTAGATTGCTCAGAGCATGTTCGGATAACTTGACTTTAGGATACAGGCCATGAATGGTATTGAGCATGGGGAGGCTTTTATCATTCTTAACGAAAGTCGGGCCTGACCTGGACATATAAGTCATCATTACGGCCGGTGCCTTTGGCGGCTTTATAGACCACCACGCTCTACGACTTCTTGCGATATATCCCCGATCGACGCCCTTCGTCAACCCGTCCTCCAGTATCCTCGCAGCCGCAGTTCTCAATGGCTCTGGCAACGATTCCAAATTGTCAGGCAAAACAATCAATTTTTTTAGCGCTTCCGGATGGTTTTGAGCTTCGCAGTCGCCCATGATTTCTTTGGCCCGAGAGACGATAGGGACAGTCAACTCCTCAGGCACATCCCCTAAATCCCTATCGGGCCTCACCCAAAAATTATTATTTCCCGTCACAACTCCACGATGCACCGAGACCATAGACCCCAAGGGAACCAATTCGCGTCCGCGATTTCGTCGGTCAATCTTTGAAGAATCGAGCAGGGGAGACCACCTGTCGGAAGAGCGCAACTCTCGCAAATTAACGAGCCAGAGATCTCCGTTCGGAGCTACAACGTCAACAGCTTCTCTGTCGAAATCCGAAAAAGCGAAGGCAATCGCAGTCGAGTTGGTACCTGCAAACACCTGCAATTTCCTGTCAAAGAGCTGGATTTTTTCTATAGGCAGTTTTTCAGTAAGCAGCTTTCTAACAAAAGACCCATATCCGATATCCAACCATTCGGCGCTTGTTAGAAGTTCGGCATAGTCACCCTTTTGCCATAATTCCGCAATGTGAGCAATAAAATGCACGTGTAGCCCCGACAGAGCGCTTGCAGAAACACCAAGCCTTTCCGCCGTTTGCTTAAGACGGTTTTTCTCTTCTTTAGTTATCTCATGGTGACGAACATAGGGAGGATTACCTATCCATAACGTCTTTCCTCGCTCCGACGGCAATTCGAAGTCCATGAAATTCAGATTCAATATCTTTATATTCTTATCCAAATGATTTCTTCGAACGTTTTCGGCACACATCTCGCACGCAAGAGAAGAGCTGTCTACCGCATAAATAACGGCATTGGGGAATGCACGAGCGGCAGCTAGAGCAAATCTACCGCTTCCACATCCGCAATCCACAACAATGTCTGGATCAATATTCGATTTTGCATCCGAAATCATCATTTCCACAATGCGGAGAGGGGTGTAGACGCTGCCATTTTTTCGCCGTTCGGCAGCCGAATGCGACGCAATGTAGTTATCGCCGATTGGGTCACCAACTGTCCAAATCTGGCCTTTGTCCTTTCGAGCCATTTCTCACCCCCGCATTTCTACATATAGCGCTAAGACAAAGCTGCCGAACCGATTGATAAGTACGCAAGCCGTAAGTAAAACGAATTATACCCGTTGGGCAACGTCGGAAATAGTTGTGCAACAACAGGCTGCACGGAATCGAAGCCAAAGGCGCCCCGGACGGGCTCGCTCGGGAAGAACCCTCGAGTCTGCTAAACTAAGAACTCGTTCGTAAAGTAATCGATACCGAAGAGTCCGCAAGGAAAAAGGCCTTGAAACGCCTGGAGAGCGACACCGCCATTAAAGAGGCGCTTTTGCGCGTCATGCGCTCGCGCACCCTCGATTCCGTAAGCGTCGCGGAACTCGCACGGCAGGCGCAGGTAAGCCGTACCACCTTTTACGCCCATTTCAACAACGTGTACGAAGTGTTTCAAGCGCTCATCGGCGATTACATGGCCGACGTGCAGTCGCTCGGCGGCCGCCTCTCGGACATGAGGCCGCATGCGCCCCGGACCTACCCCGATTCCAACGGCGTCGCGGACGGCCCTGGCGAAGCGCGCCCGTCGTGCCGAACCGGCTGCATCGCGATTCCCTATTGCCAAAAAATCCGCAGCGCCGGGAAGTACGCGCCCGTCGTCGCCGACCCGCGGTTCCTTCCGGAACTTCTTCGGTCCGATCATTCGATCGACAGGGAATTCTTCTCCGAACGACTTGCCGGCTCGAGCCTTTCGCGACGGCAGATCAAGGCGCTCTGCGTCTTCCAGATGAGCGGATGCCACGCGCTCGCGACGTCCGACCTTGCCTCAGAGGGCGATTGGCCCGAGCTTCAGGAGACCATCGACGCGTTCATCGACGGCGGAATCACCGCCCTTGGGAAAAAGCATGCAGCGCTTACAGGAACGCAAGCAGCTGAACAAGGGGTATCGTGACCACGCTCGCAATAAGCGTGACGACGGTCATCCCCGCCGCATAGTCCCCTTCATGCCCATTTTGCTTCGCGATCATGGGAACGACGGTCATGATGGGAAGCGACATGATGACCACCATCGCGATGCAGAATTCCTGAGGCAGGCCGATCGCCTGCATGATATGCCCTCCGACAACGGGCAGCAACACCATTTTCACCGCGATGCCGACGTAGAGCTCCGGGCAGCGCAACGCCAGGCTCCATTTGCTGAAGCAGAGCATCGCCCCCAGATACATCATGCACAAAGCACTCGTTGCGCTTGAAATCGTAGCAAGCGTGTCGCAAATGACCTGGGGAAACCGTACCTGAAGCACGATGCAGGCAAGAGCGAGCACCAACGCGACGATGTTCGGCGTAAGAAAGCTTCTCGGGCTGAAGCGCGCCTTTCGATCGCGCGCCGTCGCAAGCCAAACGCCGAACGTCCAAAACACCGCCTGATCGACGATGGAGAAAAGGGCCAGGTACAAAAGCCCCGTGCCGGGAAAAAGCGCCGAGAGCAACGGCATCCCGACGAACCCCGTGTTGCCGAAAACGAAGCAGAGCATGAACACCCGGTCGCGATCGGGGCGGATGCGCATCACCTTCGCGATAAGGAAAGTCACCGCGGTAATCGACGCGTAGAAGACCACGGAGAAGACGATGGCCAACGCATTGTCCGCAACCATTTGCCATGTCGCCCCATGGAAGGTCGACCAAAACAGCAGCACCGGGAGGAAAACCTTCGTGATGAGCTTCGCGAGCTGCGGCAAATAATCCCGCGTGATGATGGAAAGCTTCCCCGCCGCGAAACCGACGCACAAGATGAGAAAGAAGATGATCATCCTCTCAAGCGTTATCTCGAATGCCATTACCAACCCCTTCTTTCCCATTGAAATACGCCCGTCTGAAGAAACGGGCGCGCCGTTTAAGCCCATCATGGATGTGCCGACAGGAGGAAAGAAGTGCAAGTATGGGAATGGTGTTCAGTTCCAGCAGCCCTACGACGGCCCCAGTGCGCAAAACGGCCCCTCGGCACCGCGCTCTCGCGCAGCACCAAGGAGGCCGTTCCAACGTTTTGTCGCAGAAAATGCGCCTAGTACAGCTTCGCACCTGCGGGGATGCGGTCGCTTACCATGAGCAGGTTCAGGCGCTCCTCGGTGGCGTCGCCTTCGACCTTCTCCTCGTGCACGGCGGAAAGCAGCATGCCGCAGGACTCGACACCCATCATCTTGCGCGGCGGCAGGTTCACAATCGCGACGAGCGTCTTGCCAACGAGCTCCTCGGGCTCGTAGTACGCATGGATACCGGACAGGATGATGCGGTCGGCATCGGTGCCGTCGTCGAGCGTGAACTGCAGCAGCTTCTTGGACTTCTTGACGGCCTCGCATGCCTTGACCTTCACAGCGCGGAAATCGCTCTTGGAGAAGGTATCAAAGTCGACGAATTCCTCGAACAGCGGCTCAACGGCGATCTTGGAGTAATCGAGCGTGGGCTTGAGCGGCTTGACGAACGGGCTTGCGGCGTTGCCGGCCTCGGCAGCCTTGGCAGCGGCGGCACCGGACTGGAAACCCTTCTCGGGCTTCATGTGCGGGAACAGCAGGACGTCGCGAATGGAAGCCTGGTTGGTGAGCAGCATGACCACGCGATCGATACCGATGCCGATGCCGCCCGCGGGAGGCATACCGTACTCGAGGGCGCGCACGTAGTCCTCGTCGTACTCCATAGCCTCGTCGTCGCCGCCGGCCTTCTCGGCCATCTGGGCAGCAAAGCGCTCGGCCTGGTCGACCGGGTCATTGAGCTCGGAGAATGCGTTGGCGTACTCATGGCCGGCGATGACCAGCTCAAAGCGGTGCGTCAGGCGCGGATCGTCCTCAAAACGCTTGGCAAGCGGGCTGACCTCGATGGGGTAATCGCATACGAAGGTCGGGTTGACGATGGTGTCCTCGCCCAGCTCATCGTAAATCTCGGCGATGATCTTGCCAGCAGTCCACTCGGGCTTAATCTCCAGGCCCTTCTCGCGTGCGGCGGCGGCAAGCTCCTCGACCGGCGTGTCGATGGTGACCTGCTTGCCGAGCACGTTCGAGACGATGTCGGTCATGGGACGGCTTGCCCACTCACCGGAAAGATCGATGGTCTGACCCTGGTACTCAATGACCTCGGGGTTGCCGATGGCCTTGTTGGCAGCCTTGATGACACCCTGGGCGAGCGCCTTCATGCCCTCGAGGTCGGAGAAGGCACGGTAGGCCTCCATCGTGGTGAACTCGGGGTTGTGGGTGAGGTCCATACCCTCGTTGCGGAAGATGCGGCCGATCTCGAAGACGCGCTCAAAGCCACCGACGATGCAGCGCTTGAGGTGCAGCTCGGTAGCAATGCGCAGGTAGCACTCCTGATCGAGCGCGTTGAAGTGCGTGATGAACGGCTTGGCCGTAGCGCCGCCCTGAATGGTCTGCAGGATGGGGGTCTCGACCTCCATGTAGCCGTCGGACTCCATAAAGCGGCGGAAGGTGGAGAGAATCTGCGAGCGCTTGCGGAAGGTCTCGCGAACATCGTCGTTGGCAATCAGGTCGACATAGCGCTGACGATAGCGGGTCTCCTTGTCGGAGAGGCCGTGGAACTTCTCGGGCAGCGGGCGAACGGCCTTGGAGAGCAGCGTCGCGCTCTTGGGGGCAACGGAGAGCTGGCCGCGCTTGGTGCGAACAACCACGCCGGTCACGCCCAGGATATCGCCAAGGTCGAGAGCCTTGAGCGTATTCCAAGCTGCCTCGTCCATGTCGTTGATGCGGCAGAACAGCTGAATCTCGGCGGTAGCGTCGCGCACGACGATAAACATGATCTTGCCCTGACCGCGCTTGGCGACCACGCGGCCGCCGATCTTCACGACGTCCTCAGTATCCTCGCCATCGGCAAGATCGGCATATTTGGCCTCAATGTCGACGACATAGTCCTCGATCTCGGAGTGCTCGGGATAGGGGTTCTGGCCCGCCTCGAACAGGGCGGCGCGCTTTGCCAGACGCGTGGCGCGCTCGTCGTTGAGCGTCGAGGCCTGATCAGCGACGTTCTGGTTCTCTGCCATAAGTTAGCTCCTCAAACTAAAACGCTCCCCAGGATTCGGTCCCAGGGAGCGAAAACATACCTTTACGCGGGACCGTGGTCTAGCGTGCGATCTTGGCGATGGTGTAGACGCGGGTCTTGCCAGAAGGCGTAACGACCTCAACGGAGTCGCCCTCGCCGTGACCGATGATGGCGTGACCGACCGGAGACTCGTTGGAGATCTTGTGCTCGAGCGAGTTGGTCTCGGTGGTACCGACGAGCGTGACTTCCATGACCTCACCGTTGGGATCGATCAGAGAAACGGTGGAACCGATGGAGACGGTCAGATCGCCCGTGGTGGCAGCAACCTGAGCGTTGGCGAGGATGGCCTGAATCTCGGCAATGCGAGCAGCATTCTGGGCCTGCTTGTCCTTGGCGGCATCGTACTCGGAGTTCTCCGAAAGGTCGCCGAACGCGCGGGCTTCCTTGATGTCCTCGACGATCTCCTTGGCGTAATCGCCCTCACGCCAAGCGAGCTCCTCGACGAGCTTCTGGCGGCCCTCAGCGGTCAGTACGATCTGGCTTGCGTCCATACGGATATCTCCCCAACTATGATGTAACGATCAACTGTCAACAAAACGAAAAAGACCGGCTAGCCTGCGGGCAAGCCGGTCAGGTGCTCACCCCAAAGGGATGGGACTACTCTGCGTCCGCGTCGCTGTCCTCTGCCTGCTTTTTCTTGGCAGCAGCGAGCTTGGCCTCGAGCTCTGCAATCTCCTTGTCCTCCTTGGACTCCTCGACCACAACGTCCTCGGCCTGCTTGGTTTCGCCCTTATCGTCGCCCTCCATGCCCTCGCGGATATTCTTGACGGTAGAGCCGAGAGACTTGCCGAGCTTCGGCAGGTTCTTAGGCCCGAAGATGATCAAGACAACGACGAGAATAATGATGAGCTCAGGAGCCCTCAGTCCAAACATGTAGACCTCCACAATACAGCGAGACAAGCTCGAATGAGTATACCGCGGGTGCCGCGGTATCACAACAATAGCTAAAAAAAGGGACCGCAAGAAGCGGTCCCTTCTCATGCTCTGGTCGGGTTGACTGGATTTGAACCAGCGACCCCTGCGTCCCGAACGCAGTGCTCTACCAAACTGAGCCACAACCCGTTAGCTCGACTATAGTAACAAAGATTTTCGTCGCGTGCTAGAGAAATTTTTATTTCTTTGGCGCGTCGATTTGAACCGTGTTGGGAATAAGCTCAGTCGCGCAGGCCCACCAGCCATTTTGCTGGGCAGCTCCCGCAAGATGGGCTGCTGCAGCGACGGTATCGCAAATGGCAAACGAGCAAGCACCCGAACCACACACGTCCACGGCAACGGTTCCCTCCTGTGCGCGCAGCCAGTCGAGAACTGCCTGAATCCGCGGCTCCATCTGCGCGGATATGACGCCCAGATTGTTATGAACGAGCGCATATGCCGCCTCGGCATCGCCGGCGCGTAAGACAGAAGCAATCGCATCGGGTTTTTCCGCGGGCACCGGGCTCTCATCAAATCGTCGATACGCTTCAACCGTTGAAATGCTCGTCTCGTGCGGTTTGACCAATACGACAGGTGTCGCCGGAAGCACAGGATACTCAGTGGCCAGCACATCTCCCCCGCCAACGTAGAATGCGGGACTCGTGTGCAAAAAGAACGGCACGTCGGCGCCGATACCGCGAGCGATGTCATCGAGCGCGGGGTCGGCGCGGTCGATACCCCACAGCTCGGCCAAGGCAACGATGACCGCAGCGGCATCCGTCGAGGGGCCTCCCAGGCCGGCGCACAGCGGAATGTGCTTCTCGATCGTCACGCAAACGTTGGCCTCCCGACCATAACGCTCAGCCATAGCGAGCGCAGCACGATAAGCCGTATTCTTTTGCATGGGAAAGTCGGATGCCGGAACCGTCTGGACGGTCAGCTCCTGCGCCGGGGCGACCGTCACGATATCGGCAAGACCGACGGCTGCCATCAGGGAATCGACCTTGTGGTAGCCGCGGTCGTCACGCTCGGTATGAACCCCCAGGTAGAGGTTTATCTTTGCCGGCGCAGAAAGGGTCAGGGACCAATCGGTCACCGTTAGTGCTCCTCGAGCTGATTGCCGAGCGGGGTAAAGATGTGCTCGCCGCTCTCGGGGTCGAACAGTTCGACCTGACCGGTAAGGACATCGATATACTGGTAGGACTGACGCGATTTGCGGCCGCGGCGCTCGTCGACCTCGACGATAAAGACGGCGGGGTGAACGCTCTTGATGGTGCCCATGCGCTCGACGACGCGGGTACGGCCCATGTTGGCCTTAACCTTGACGCGATCGCCCACCATATCGGTCAGCTTCTCGTGGATGTCGTCGACGTGATTGACTTCCATCTCTTCCATGAATGGGGCCTCCAGAGGGTGCAATTCAAAAAGGGGATAATACCCCTAAGATAGACAAAACTCTAATACTATAGCACCCTGCTGCAGTCATATGCAAGCAGCTAAAAAGCCCGGTCCCAAATACGTACCAGTCGACAACCTCGCATGACCAGTTCACGTCAGCGAGCGACGGTTTGAGCGACAGATTGGCCGAATGGTGGCCGTGCAGCGTCGAGTAGTTACGCGGTTTGGTAAAACCGCGTAACCTAAAGGTTGTCGGTATCGAGGACGATGGTGAACGGACCGTCGTTGACCAGGTCGACCTTCATGTCGGCGCCAAAGATACCGTGCGCCACGTGATCGACGTCCTGGGCGACGAGCGTCAGAAAGTACTCGTAAAGTTCGTTAGCGACATCGGGCGCGCCGGCATCCGTAAACGACGGACGGCGGCCGTGGCGGCAGTCGGCAAACAGCGTGAACTGCGATACCACGAGTACCTCACCGTCGACATCGGCCAGTGCCAAATTGGTCTTGCCGTTCTCGTCCTCGTTGATACGCAGCCCGCGGAGCTTGCTCCACAGTTTGTCGGCTTCGGCGCGTGTGTCGCCGTGGCCCACGCCTAGCAGTACCAGGTAGCCGCGTCCAATGCGGCCCACGCACTCGCCGTCGACCGTCACGCCGGCGTTGAGCACGCGCTGTACCACCGCACGCACGACCTACTCCTCGCCCGTCAGCTTGGCGGACAGGTGCTCGAGTGCATGGAAACGATGGCTGATGGCGTTCTTCTCGTCCGCCGTGAGCTCGGCCATGGTCTTGCCCGGCGTATCGACCGGCAGGAACAGCGGGTCGTAGCCAAAGCCGTGATCGCCGCGACCCTCGTGCGCAATAACACCCTCGCAGGCGCCCTCGCCATAGGTGACCAGGCCGTCCGTATCAATAAGCGCGACAACGCTCATAAAGCGCGCGGTGCGGTCCTCGTCTGCCACGCCTTCCAGGTTAACGAGGAGCTTGGCGTTGTTGGCGGCATCGTCGCCATGCACGCCCGCATAGCGCGCGCTATACACGCCCGGCTCACCGTCCAGGGCGTCGACGACCAAGCCAGAGTCGTCGGCAATGGCCATAAGGCCCGTCTCCTCAACGGCAGCCTGCGCCTTGATGATGGCGTTCTCCAAAAACGTCGTGCCGTTTTCCTCGGGGTCCTCAAAATCGCCCAGCTGGCCGAGCGCCACAAAGCGCACCTCGGGCATGACCTTGCCCAAAATGGCCTCGATCTCGGTGAGCTTATGGGCGTTGCCGGTTGCAACGACGATGGTCGCCGCCGGGTCGAGGGTGTCGATGTCAATCTTCTCAAGTGCCATAGCTGGCCTCCTTTGTCTCTATAGCAATGCCGAGTTGAGGACGACGAGGACCTCGGCCTCTCCCCTCTCAATCAACGGCAGTCTTATACTTCGGCGTTTTCGCAGATAAAACCTGCCAAAATAAACCTGTCCCTTTTTGACAGGTTAGGCGAGGGCCTGGCGCTGAAGCTCGATAAGTTCGGCGATACCCTTGTCGCCCAGGTCGAGCAGGGCGTTGAGACGCTTGCGATCGAAGGGCGCCTGCTCGCCGGTACCCTGAAGCTCGATCATCTCGCCGGTGTCGGTAGCGACGAGGTTCATGTCGACCTCGGCGTGGCTGTCCTCGGAATAATCCAAGTCGAGCAGGGTGTTGCCGTCGACGACACCCATAGAAATCGCGGCAACCTGGCCCGTGAGCGGAATGCGCTCGAGCTTGCCCGCCTCGACCCACATGGCAAGGGCGTCGTGCAACGCCACCCAAGCGCCGGTAATGCTCGCCGTTCGCGTACCGCCGTCTGCCTGAATCACGTCGCAGTCGACGGTGACGGTGTACTCGCCGAGCGCCTTCATGTTGACGACGGTGCGCAGGCTGCGGCCGATGAGCCGCTCGATCTCCATGGAGCGACCCTTGCGGTTAGCATGCTCGCGCTTGCAGCGCTTGCCGGTCGATGCCGGCAGCATGGCATATTCCGCCGTTACCCAGCCGGCCTTGGCGCCCTTGCGCCAACCCGGCACGCCCTCTTCGATGGTGGCGGCGCACAGTACGCGCGTGTCACCGAACTCGGCCAGGCACGAGCCGTGGGCGTGCTTCATGACCCCGCGGGTGAGCTTAACGGGGCGCAGTTCGTTGGCTGCGCGGCCATTGGCGCGGTTGACCTGCATATATTCCATAAGAAGACCCTTCTCGACCAAAAACTGTCAAAAGCGAGCGCGCTAGCGCAGCTCCTCCAAGTCGACATGTTCGACGCTCTTGAGCGGCTGACCAAAGATAAAGCTACCAGCAACCGCGAACTCGGCGATGTTATCAGACGTCGTGGCAAAGCGATGCAGAGGCTCCGCGCCGGCCGCCGCAAGCTGCTCGCGGCGTGTAAGGATATCGGCAAGCTCGCGCGTGGTCTCCTCGGCAGAGCTCACCACGCGCACATGAGATCCCAGCGCATGGCGAATGGGACCCGCAAGCAGCGGAAAATGCGTGCATCCAAGCACCACGGTGTCAATGCCGTGCCCCAGCAGGGGCTCGACCGTCGCACCGACTAACGAGCGCACCTGGGGGGTGTCGAAGATGTCGTCGTTTTCGAGCCACTGCTCCTGCAGATGCGCGCCCGAGGCAAGCTCGCTTTCGACTACCTCGACAAAGCTTGAGGCAGGGCAGCCGTACACATCGACGCCCGCATCCAGGTCCTGGATAGCGCGCGTGTACGCGCCAGACCGAATCGTAAGGTTGGTGGCCAGCACGCCCACGCGGCGCGTGCGCGTGCTGTTAATGGCGGCACGGGCGCCCGGCGCGATTACGCCGATGACCGGAACATCGAGCACCTGTTGCGCGACGCGAAGGGCAGCGGCCGTTGCCGTATTGCAAGCGATGACCATGATCTTGACATCGTGGTGCGAGAGCCAGCGACCCACCTGCAGGGCAAACGAGCGCACCTCGTCCTCATCCCTCACGCCATAGGGACAGCGCTTGGTGTCGCCAAAGTAGTAAACAGACTCATGCGGAAGGGCCGTTGCGATCGCGCGCGCGACCGTCAAGCCGCCCAGGCCCGAGTCGAACACGCCGATCGGACGCGTGTCCCCGGCCAGATTCTCGATATCGGACATTACCTCACCAGATTCTCTCTCGAAAAATGCGACCACGCGTGATGTGTCGCGCTACGAACGGGCCGCGACCAGCAGCTCGGCCGTTGCCACCCAACCGTCGACAATCTTGCCGCGCGTTACATAGGCATTGTCGCAGGTGTCCAAGAACTCCGGGGCGCCGGCGCTCGTCAGACCGTTCTCGACCAGGCAGAACATGCCCACGTGGTCGGCCATGTAGAAGTCGGACTCGGAGTCGCCGAGCGCGAGCGTCTCCTCGCGCTCGATCCCCAGGTGCTCGCAGAAGCGCGCAATGGCAACGCCCTTGTTGAGACCCGCCGGATTGATATTGAAGGCGCGGCCGTCCTCGACGCGATCAAGCTCGAGCGTCGTCGGCTTGGACAGGTGCGTCAGATGGCCGTTGCAAGCCCAGACCAGACCGCAGCCGGCCTCGTCCAGGATGGCCTGAACCTCATCGTCGGGCACATCGCCGCGCATGCCGACGGTGACCTCACGGTACTTGTAGCCGGTCGACATGTCGTTGTGGTACTCGATTTTGTGCGGCCAGCGGGCAAGGATCTTCTCACACACGCCGGTCTGCTCAATCACCTGGTGCGGCGTGAGACCGCAGGCGGGGTCGTAGGGCATGTCGCCCGTCAGGTACTCCCAATCGTTGGCCTTGAGGTCGTACATGACCAGACCGCCCATCTCGCCGATGTAGGAGTTGAGGCCGAGCACGCGGGCGTCCTCATGGATCATGGTGCGATTGCGACCCGAGGTGGGGACCACCTGGATGCCGGCACGAGCGAGCGCGACAACCGCCTCGACGAGCCTGGTCGAGGGATTGCCGTCGTTATCGCGCAGCACGCACGAGCCGGGGGCGAGCATCGTGGCGTCCAGATCGGTAAAGATATACTTGACCTTGGCAAGACGCTCGCGCATCTCGCCCGAAAGCTCGGCAACGGTCGGCAGGATGTTGTGGGACATGGTCACTCCGTTTACATAGAAGGGGCTGGTCTTGAGTAGTGAGGCTCGCTTAAGCGAGTCGCACTTGGAACGACGGCGCCCTCAACGCACCGTCGTCAACACAATGTATCAGTCAAACTGAGTAACATCGATCAGGCGATGCGCCAGCGAAAGGTCACTCTCGATGGGCACGAATTCGTCGCCCACATGCATGAGCTCCTCGTCGCCCTTGGCAAGCAACAACACAATCGTGGGCGCATCGGGGTTGATGCACTCCTCGCGTGCCGCCTTAAAGGCCGCGTGCACTGCCGCCTCGCGATCAAGAATAATCTTGTTCGGTGTGTCATCGGGGACATTTTCCGCGAGCTCACGACAGACCTTCATCGGGTCTTCGCGAGCGGGGTCCTCGTTGGTAAAAATCATCAGGTCGGAATACGGTGCGGCCTCGCGCGGTAATTGCTCGCGGCGCTCCTGAGCCTTGCCGCCGGCGGCGCCAAACAGCGCAATGACAGGGCTGGCGGGAAACGCACGTTTGACCGACGAGAACAGCGAACGGAATGAAAGCTGGTTGTGCGCGTAGTCCACGACGCAGACCACACGACCGTCCTTCGACTCCACAACCTCCATGCGACCGGGCACGCGGAATTTGGAAAGGCCCTCTTTGATGGCGTCGATGCCAATGCCAATCTCGCGCGCGGCGGCAATTGCCACCAGCGCGTTTTCCACGTTAAAATCGCCCGCGATACCCAGCAGAATCTTCTCCCCCGCCGCGGGCTCATCTGCGCTCAGGCCATGCAAGTTAAACTCGATGTTAAAGCCAACCATGCGCACGTCGCTTACCCACAGGCTAGCCTCAGGATGCTCAACGCCAACGGTCACGAGGCGCTCGGCCGTCGATGCCGCCTCGAGCACGCGATTGACCTCGTCGGTGCCAAGATTGACCACGGCTGTTTTTGCCTGGTCGAAAATCCTGAGCTTGCTCTCAAAATAATCCTCAAACGTAGGGTGCTCGATAGGCGAAATGTGATCGCGACCGATATTGAGGAAACACGCAACGTCAAAGGGCAGGTTCTCGACGCGCTGGTACTTGAGCGCTTGGCTCGAGACTTCCATAACCATAAACTGACGGCCGGACGTACGGCAATTGGCGATATGGCGCCAGACCTCGGGGGCCTCGGGCGTGGTGTTGGTACTCTCGTAGCACTCGACACCATCGTCGGTGCTCACCGAGCCAATCATGCCGCAGGACTTGCCCGCCGCCTTGATGATGGACTGGAGCATGAAGGCCGCCGTGGTCTTGCCCTTGGTGCCGGTAATGCCCACGATCTTAACGTCGCGATCGGGACGACCGTAAACCTCGGGCGGCAATAGCGCCATCGCCGTGCGCACGCTACGAACGACCAGCATGGCCGCACCGCGCTCTTTGCCCAGCGGAGCAAGCTCGTCTACCAAAGACTCCTCGCACACAAAGGCAACGGCACCGGCGTCGAGCGCCATCGATAGAAACGATGACTTAAAGGAAGCGCCCTTGCAAAAGAACACATCTCCTACCGCGACCGCGCGGGAATCAAATGAGCAGCCGGTCACAGCTCGGCCGTCGAGGCGCTCAGATCCGCGCAGCTCGCCGCTCTTATTGAGCAGGTCGGCAAGAGCGGCGACAGTAGTCGTGATCATACGGTCAGATTGGTGCATCTTGAACCTTTCTGGATTATCCGCCGTTAACGGTTTGCATCTCGTAACAACTTTAACGCACCCGCAAGGATGCGACTTCCCGAGAAACCGTAAAGACACAGCATCGATTAGCAAGGCAGGCCCGCGTCGACACCATACTCACAGGACCCATCGATATTGCGTTATGGATTAGCAGTGTACCGAGCCCGATATCGGCTATACTCTATGTCCGCGGGCGATTGGCGCAACGGTTAGCGCAGGTGCTTTACACGCACAAGGCTGGGGGTTCGAATCCCTCATCGCCCACCATTGAATTGTTAGGCCTCCAGTGATGGAGGCCTTTCTT
>OGXX01002955.1_pt1 | contig 14710 bp, 16 predicted proteins | sample 1576301 | NCBI WGS metagenome assembly OGXX01 (sample SAMEA3541469, study PRJEB24748) | human gut metagenome | biome: human gut; feature: human-associated habitat; material: faeces | place: China | collected 2012
GTTATTCTAAACCCTGTTCAAAATATTTTTCTATGGTCTTTGCAAATCCTTCATCAAGGACTGCCAGTGATGCGCGGAATTCCTTTCCTATCGCGTGGCCAACACTCACCTTGTCACTAAAAAAATGTATCGGAACCTTGTAATAAGTACACATATTTGTAAACATTTTCTTAGTATTATCTGAAGAATCATCTGCAACAATAACTGTGTATGCCTTTCCGGTTTTAACAGCCTTCTCTGTTGAAAACTCTCCGCTTGCAACCTTTCCGGCTTTCTGCGCAAGTCCAATCATATTAAGGATTTTCTGTTTATTTTCCAATATTATTCAGCTCCTTTGCTAACTCATCATAGACAGCAGAATCTACTGCCATCTTAAATGACCTTTCAAGTCCCTTATTCTTAAATGCTTTAGACAGGCAGTCTTCATTCGCACATATATAAGCCCCTCTGCCATTCTTCCTGCCTGTAGCATCTATAACAATTGATTCATCCTGTGTCTTCAGAATACGGATTAAGTCCTTCTTATCCTTCATCTGACCGCAGCCAATACACTGTCTTTGTGGAATCTTCTTTACTGTAGCCACTATGCATCACTCCTAATAATTATTCTTCATCAAGGCTTATTTCAGATGGTTCAACATACTCTTCTTCTAAGTTTTCTTCTTCTGTATGTTCTTCAGGTTCAGCCTCGCTCTTAATATCAATTCCATATCCTGTAAGCTTTGCAGCAAGTCTTACATTCTGTCCCTGCTTACCGATTGCTAAAGAAAGCTGCTGCTCAGAAACAACAATCTTAGCTTTCTTCTCTTCATCATCAGCTACTGCTGAAACAACCTTTGCAGGGCTTAATGCGTTAACAATAAGCTGTGCTGAATTGCTGTCCCATTCAATGATATCTATCTGCTCATTTCCAAGCTCATTAACAATAGCTTTAACTCTTGCACCGTTAATACCAACACATGCACCTACAGGATCTACATTTGCAACATTGGCTCTTACTGCCATCTTAGTTCTTGATCCGGCTTCTCTTGCAATGCCCATGATTTCAACAACGCCGTCTTTAATCTCTGTAACTTCTTCTTCGAAAAGCTTCTTAACAAGCTCCTGTGACTTTCTTGAAACTCTTACAACAGGACCACCCTTTTCTCTGTTAATTACATCAACAACATATAACTTAATTCTGTCGCCTGGTGCAAACTTCTTATCCTTGAACCTGTCATCAGCCTTAAGAACTGTCTGGAGTCTTCCAAGATCAATTGTAAGATCACCATTGTCAGCAACTCTCTGCACAATACCTGTAATAAGTTCCTTCTCCTTAGAATGATACTCATTATAAAGAGCATTCTTTTCCTGCTCTCTGATAGTCTGCACAATAGTATTCTTAGCATTCTTGGCAGCCTTTCTTGAGAACTCCTCAGACTTTACTTCAACAGTAATAACATCACCAAGCTGGCAGTCAGGCTTAATCTTTCTGGCATCTTCTAATGCAATATCAGTACCTGATACATATTTTTCTTTCTTATTCTCTCTGTTCTCTGGAACAATAACTTCCTCAACAACAGTTCTGTCAGAATAAATGTGGAAATCGCCTGTTCTTCTGTCTAACTCAACACGACCATTATCAGCCTTATCAAACTCAGCCTTGTACTCATCCATAAGAGATTTCTCGATAGCTGCAAACATAATCTCTTTATCGATTCCATTCTCCTTCTCAAGAGCATCAAGTGCCATAATTAATTCCTTATTCATTGCTTTTAATTTCCTCCAAAAATATATTATACTTCATCAACAAATGCCCATCTGATCATAGCCAGATTACTTCTGTCAAATGTTTTAGTTACATCATCAATACTGATTGTTACCGTATCTTTATCATATTCCTTAAGAACCCCGGAATATTCCTTAGATTTATCAACAGGACTGAATAATTTAATCTCAGTCATTCTGCCAATACTCTTTTCATAATCCTTTTCTTTCTTAAGAGGTCTTGTAAGACCCGGAGAACTCACCTCAAATATATACTGGTCATCAATGTAATTCTCCCTGTCCAGTATCTCATTGAAAGCTCTGCTCACATTCTGGCAGTCATCAATAGTAACTCCGCCTTCTTTGTCAATGTAGACACGCAGATACCAGTCGCTGCCTTCTTTTACGTAGTCAACATCAAAAAGTTCCACGCCGTTAGCTTCAACAACCGGCTGTATAAGTTCTGTTGTCTTAGCTTCATAGCTTTCTCTTTTTCCCATGCAGTACTCACCCTTTCTAAAAGTATTCAGTTTTCTTATATATGAACGAAAGAGTGGACATCTCTGCCCACTCTTTCCGTATCACATATAGTAGCTTGTAGGGGAATCGAACCCCTGATTCCGCCGTGAGAGGGCGGCGTCTTAGCCTCTTGACCAACAAGCCATAGCTTTCGTTGTCTTGCAGTTGTGTACCGCAGCAACAATGATATCTTAACTCAATTATCGGAATCCGTCAAGCACTTTTTTGAATTTTTTTAAAAAATTTTCAAAAAATATTTCAAAGCCTTCAAAAAAGCGCTTAAATACTGGATTTTAATCCAATTAATAATCTTATGCAAAACTAAAGATTGCTGTAAATACTCCCGCACTTGCGATTCCCATAATCACTCCTGCAAGCAAAACTCCTAACAAAACTGCTATTACACTCTTCTTAAATCCCATATCAAGAAAACTTGCTGCAAGTGTTCCCGTCCATGCACCTGTTCCCGGAAGCGGAATTCCAACAAAAAGTAATAATGCTACAAAAAGACCTCTTCCAGCCTTCTCCTTAAGCTTCTCTCCACCCTTGTGTCCTTTTTCAATACAGAAAGTAAAGAACTTTCCAATATATTTCTTATCCTTTCCCCACTCAAGAACCTTTCTTGCAAAAAGGTAAATAACCGGTACAGGAAGCATATTACCTATTACGCACACAATATATGACTGTAACAATGGTAACTGGAATCCCTGCGATACAGGAATTGCACCTCTAAGCTCAATAAGTGGAACCATAGAAATAAGAAAAATATACAAATACTTTTTTAACATACTATCTCCTATTTAATTTAATAATAAACAGAATTGATAATACATAATATTTGTTAAAAAATCAAGTGTATTATATATTCTCAATCTGCCAGTCAATCGGTTCTATTCCGTGCGCTCTCAGATAATCGTTCGTCTGACTGAATGGCTTACTTCCAAAAAATCCGCGGTATGCAGACAGCGGACTCGGATGCGGTGCTTTCAGGATCAGATGCTTCGGATTATTCAGCATCCTCGCCTTCCTCTGCGCCGGCGCTCCCCATAAGATGAACACGATTGGACGGTCCTGACTGTTAAGTGCCATGATCGCCGCATCGGTAAATTCTTCCCATCCGATATCCTTATGGGAATTCGCCTGATGTGCCCTTACGGTTAATACCGTATTCAACATCAGCACACCCTGTTCTGCCCATTTAGTCAGACAGCCGTGATTCGGGATCGTACATCCCAGATCATCATGCAGTTCTTTATAAATATTCACAAGCGAAGGCGGCACATCCACACCTTTTTTTACCGAAAAGCAGAGTCCATGCGCCTGTCCTACATTATGATATGGATCCTGTCCCAGAATTACTGCCTTTACATGATGAAGCGGTGTCAGATGAAATGCATTGAAGATATCGTCTGCCGGCGGAAAGATCTGTCTTGTTCTGTATTCCTCATTTACTGTCTCAAATAATTTCTTATAATATGGCTTTTTGAACTCTTCTTTCAGAGCGTCCAGCCAGTCATTATTGATTGCTGCCATTGTCTTTTACACTATCCTTTTTATTTTTTTATCCTCGCTGTCATACAGACTGCAAACTACAGACGGACAGATACACCTTTTCCTCTTAAATATTCTTTTACTTCCCTGATCTCCAGCTCTTTGTAATGGAATAAAGATGCCGCCAACGCTGCATCTGCTTTTCCCTCTGTCAGTGCATCGTAGAAATGTTCCAGATTGCCGGCTCCACCGGATGCGATCACCGGAATACTTACTTCTTCTGCGATTGCTCTTGTAAGTTCCAGATCATATCCCGCTTTCGTTCCGTCGCAGTCCATACTGGTCAGAAGAATCTCTCCCGCACCAAGTTTCTCCACTTTTGCTGCCCATTCCACAGCATCAATTCCCACATCGATACGTCCGCCATTCTTATAGATATTCCATCCGCTTCCATCTTCTCGTTTCTTTGCATCAATCGCCACAACCACACACTGGCTTCCGAACTTTTCCGCCGCTTCCGAAATTAAATTTGGTGTATTGATCGCGGATGAATTGATAGAAATCTTATCCGCACCCTCTCTCAGGAGAGCTTTAAAATCATCCACTGTACGGATTCCTCCACCCACCGTAAACGGAATAAACACATTTTCCGCTACTTTGCGGACCATATCGACAACTGTACCCCGCGCATCCGAAGATGCTGTAATATCCAGAAATACCAGTTCATCCGCCCCTGCTTTATCATATGCCTTTGCAATCTCGACAGGATCTCCCGCATCCCTTAAGGATACAAAATTAACTCCTTTTACCACTCTTCCGTTATTTACGTCCAGACATGGGATAATTCTTTTTGTATGCATTGCCTTGTCCCCCTATAATTCCACAAAGTTTTTTAAGATCTGAATTCCTATATCACTGCTCTTTTCCGGATGGAACTGGCACGCAAACACATTTCCCTGTTCTACCGAAGCATGGATATGTGTACTATACTCTGTTGTTGCAGTCACAATATCTTCATTCTCTGCTTTCAGATAATAAGAATGTACAAAATATACATAGGAATCTTCCGGAATATCTTTAAATAATCTTCCGTTATTTTGGAATTTTAGTGAGTTCCATCCCATGTGAGGGATCTTAAGTCCTTCCTGATCCGGGATTCTTAATATCTCTCCCTTCAAGATCCCAAGGCCTTCCACACCCGGAGTCTCATCACTTCGTTCAAATAATAACTGCAGTCCGAGGCAGATTCCAAGAAATGGCGTTCCTTTGGCTGTTACGTCTCTGATTACTTCATCAAGTCCATACTGTCTGAGTTTTCCCATCGCATCTCCGAATGCTCCGACTCCCGGAAGGATTACCTTATCTGCATTCATGATCGTCTCTCTGTCTCTTGTAATTGTTACTTCCTGTCCCAGAAGCTGGATGGCTTTTTCCACACTCTTTATATTTCCTGCATCGTAGTCAATAATCGCTATCATCTCGTCGTCCTGCCTTTCGTATGTGATCTGGGACTCTCCGGCCATTCATTCCGTGCCCATTATTCTTTATTGTACATCAAGTTCAAACCAGAATTCAACTCCATTATCATAATTCTTTACTCCATATTCCTGATGGAAAGATTTCATAATCGCTTTTACAATAGAAAGCCCGATTCCATTACCGCCATATTCGCGTGTATGCGCTTTATCGACTTTATAAAATTTATCCCAGATATGTACGATATCTGCTTCTGGTATCGGAGTTCCGGTATTAAATACGGATACCCGTACTTTACCGTCTTTTTGAACCATTTTTACCTCTATCACCATATCCCCGCTGACATGATGACATGCATTGCTGACATAATTTTTCACGACCTGCTCTACTTTAAATTCGTCTGCCCATGCATAGATATCTTCTTCTGTATGCAGGAGAATTTTTGCACCTGCCTGATCTGCCATGATTTCCATACTCTGGAGCACGCCTCTTACAAGTGCTGTAAGATTAAATCTGTCAAACACAATATCCTCATCGCCGAATTCCAGTTGATTTAATGTCAGAAGATTCTTAACCATCTGATTCATCTTGGAAGCTTCATCCATGATCACCTCACAGTAGAATTCCCTGCTCTCCGCATCTTCATTCACACCCTCTTTTAATCCTTCGGCATATCCCTGGATCAGTGCGATCGGCGTCTTTAATTCATGCGATACATTTCCCAAAAACTCATTTCTCATCTTTTCCAGCTTATCTTTCTGTTCAATATCTTTCTGCAGGCTGTTATTCGCCTTCTTGAGCTCCGAAATTGTACTTTCCAGTTTTTCCGACATCCGGTTAAAGTTCTCACCAAGTTCCCCAATCTCATTACTTCCACCACTGGTATATTTCGCATCAAAATCAAGATCTGCCATACGGTCTGATAATCTTGCCAGTTCACAGATCGGTTCTGTGATCCGTTTTGCAAAATACCAGATCAGGAAGATAGATATAACGATCAGAACACTTCCTATATATAAAAAGAAACGATTTGATATCGACTCACTTTCACGCATACTTTCTACCGGACTTCTGAGCAGGAACTGACTGCCATCATCCAGGCTTCCCCACATATCTACATAATAGTTCTGATTCCACGGATCCCATGACTGATTGATCTGGTAAACTTCCGTGAAATCCAGGATCTTGCTTTCTTTCTGTGCCTGATTCAGGAAATATCCCATCATCTGATTCTTCAACATATTCTTATCATGCACATTTGTATGTACATCATTATCTTTTCCTATGACCAGATAGGAAATATTATTCTTTTCAGCGAAATGAATAAGTGAACTGTTTTTCCTTACACTGTTCCACTTTTCTTCATTTGATACATTATTCAGCTTTTCATAAAGCTCTATAAAACGGGATTCCTTCTTACTGATATAATATGGTTCCAGAAATTTGCCATTGATGAACATTAATGTCACTACCAGGCAGATCAGCAGTCCTACAAACGCCATGATCATCTGCGTCTTGATCGAATGATGCCTGTTTTTGATCTTTGCTTTTTTTTCTTCACTTATGATCTTCATTCTTCATCAACCTCAAATTTGTAACCCATTCCCCAGATTGTCTTGATATAATTTCCTTTTTCTCCGAGTTTGCTTCTTAACTTCTTAACATGTGTATCAATGGTTCTTGCATCTCCAAAATAATCGTAATCCCATACATTATTCAAAATTTTCTCTCTTGATAATGCAATGCCCTGATTCTCAACAAAATACGTCAGAAGTTCAAATTCTTTAAAGCTTAATTCAATCTCCTTATCATCAATCTTCACCTGATGTGCCGCTTTGTCGATCACAATTCCGCCGGCATTGATCTCATTACTCTCTCCTATTACATTGGCTCTTCTTAAGATTGCATTCACTCTGGCTACCAGGATCTTCGGGCTGAACGGTTTCGAAATATATTCGTCAACGCCAAGATCAAATCCCTGTAATTCGTCTCTCTCTTCTGATCTTGCAGTCAGCATGATAATCGGAACTTTGGATGACTGGCGCACTTCGCGGCATACCTGCCAGCCGTCCATTCTTGGCATCATCACATCCAGGATGATCAGCGCAATATCTTTTTCATCATAAAATTGTTCCATTGCTTCCATACCATCTCCGGCTTCGATCACCTGATATCCTTCTCTTTCCAGGAAATCTTTCACCAGTTTCCGCATCCTGCTTTCATCATCTACTACTAATATTTTGATCTTATCCATAAGACCCGTCCCTCCTCTTAAATTATAGTTTTCTGTGAGTTTTTTCGTTTGTTTTATTATAACAGAAAACTATGTATCCTTTGTGAATTTTTGAATTTTACAATATACGTACAAAAAAGTACCTGCGGTATCATAAATCATACGATACCACAGATACTTTTTTATTAAGTAGATCTAATTCGTAATCCGTTGTTTCTTACAACTCTTACGCTTCTTCATCCTCTCTTTTCTTTCTCTTAAGTGAGACTCCGCCGATTCCTGCTCCAAGGGATGTTACTGCAAGTCCTAACCATCCAAATAAGCCAGATGGATCACCCGTCTTTGCGGCTTTTCCATTATTAGTATTCGATGTAGATCCTGCCTTGCCGGATTTACCTGATGTACCATTTGCTCCGGTTGTTCCACTTGTACCATTCGCTTTCTGTCCTGCGTCTTTTTTCACAAGTGCACTGATTGCTTTATTCAGATACTCTTCAAGGAGCTGGTGGATAATGTTTCTTTTACCTTCTGTCATTTGTACTCGATGTACAGGTTTCTTTTGTCTTGCCATAATAAAAGGCCCTCCTAATGATATTTATTGTATCATAGAAGAACCTTTTAAATATTATTTTACAGAAAAAGTTTCATACTCTCTCTCATTACGAGACTAACCCTGTTTTGCTTTATTTTTTGTATAGACTATGTATAGACTATGAAATAATCTTTTTAAGCAGTTGCTATTTTTGCCTTTCTGCTCTTTAGTGCTGCCTTTCTAAGTCTCAGAATCACGTAACAAGCATATATTACGGTATATACGATGATCCCTGTCATATGAGACTTTACGTCTGCTGAGTATAGCACCATGATATGCACATAGATTCCAATAAAGAATGGGTATGCCATGCGCTGTATGTTTTTCCAAGTCTTACCATTCATCTTACGGCGAACCGATTTAAACGAGGTAATAAAAAGAGGGATAAGCATAGCCAATAGAATAATTGTGACTATAGCTGCAATCATCTGTCTTGTAGGCATAGCTGCCGGGTTAGTAAACAACATCGGAAAGTAATGAACTCCGAACACTACGGTGTGACTTAATACTATTAAACTACCCATAATGGAAATCTCTCCACGTACACTCATCAACTTACGCGACAGCTTGTTATGCTTGGTAATTACACCAAGGAACATTACAACCATAAATGTCGCCGTTGAGAAGATACCTCTACTAAATATATTCATAAAATATTCATTAAACCATTCTGGGAATTGTTGGTCATACCCCAGGTTGAAGTACATAACTACTGCTCCACACCACACGTAAATTCCAATATAAAATACCCCCGGATGTTTTTTAATAGCATCTGCTGCCACTATGTAAAATATGGCAGTTATTGCGATTCCAATTATTAAGTTCACTGTACCATCCTTTCCGCCTCAGCTGCAGCAGAACTTTCTGTCGGCTTCTGTATGTCTTCTTTCTTATTAACATTATCGTTCTCTGGCTGACCTACACTTTCTACACTAGAACTTTCTGTAGTTTCCTTGCTCTCTGTCGGTTTCTGTATGTCTTCTTTCTTATTAACATTACCGTTCTTTGGCTGACCCACACTTTCTACACTAGAACTTTCTCTTGTACTTGAGCTAGCAATAGCTGCTGTAGTAGCATTTCTTGTGCTGCTGCTAACTGCTGCATTTGCGCTCTCCTCAACAGGGTTCTTGACATCAATTATTACGATTGCTCTGCCGTTTTTCTTTACTCCATCTACTGAGAACTCGAGAACCGCTCTTGCCGTTCCCTTCTTGCTGAGGTCAGGCTTCTGCTTTATGCTCACCTTTACTGAACCATCCGCAGGGATGTTACTGAATAGAGCTTTATAGTCATCGAGTGTCGGTTCTTTGCCGTCTACAACGAGAGGCTTTGAGTTATGTCTCTGTGGTGTAAACGCTGTTCCGCCATCTTCATCATCGTCTGCGATTCCGTCGCGGTCTTTATCTCTGTAAATCCAGTACTTATATTTTCTTACCAGCATCACCCCGTTCTTCTTTGCCTTGAACTTCAGAGTTACGGTCTTGAACATACCATTGTCTCCATCCCAGTTGTCGTCTTCTACAACCGGTGTTCCGGTTATGGTTCTGCCATCAAATTTTAGTCCCTTTGGAAGTCCTTCGATGGTTGTCTGCATCTCGGCATCCTTATCAAGGCTAGTAACTGTCGCAGGCTTGATAGGCATTCGCTCAGTCCACTTAGGTCTGCCAGGCTCATCGAGAACTGTCTCGATTACCTTGCTGTCTACCTCGACCTCTGGTAGGTTTGGCTCTTCGGTTGAACCGCCATTACCTCCACTACCATCATCACCTACAAGCTCCTTATCTGCTTCCGTACCGGAAAGCTGGAATGTCACAAAGATTGTATGTGGAGCATTAGGATTTTCATCCTTTATCACGGTGTATTTCACCTTTCTATTAACAGGTTTCTTATCAGTAGTATATTCGTAGCGATGCCCTTCCTTAGAAACCAGGCGGATCTTAACATTTTCGAACTCGAAAGATGTCGGTGCGTCAACAACCTGCTGGTCATCTATCTTACGATCATCTGCGAAATCTCTCTTAACGTCACTTACCTTATACCACTTCGAACCATCCTTGCTGTACTGGAGTCCAACAATATAGTCTTTGCTATAGCGTCCAACTAAAATTCTGAAATTGTCGTATGAAAGAGATTCCTTGTGAACTACCCTTGCCTTGATTACCTTCTTATCGCCGTAAGCCTTGAGGTCGCTGCCGTTTTCGATTGCATTACCAGCCTCATCAGTAATGCTGAGTCCGTTCTCCGCAAAATCCTTCCATCCAACTTCTTTAATCGAACCGTCGTTTTTAACAAGCTTAATCTTTAGTTCAGAGAAGTCAACTACATCACCTTTATTAACTTCTATAGTCTTGACCTTTGGTTCAATGATCGATATTTCTTTTACATCAGAATTCATCTTAAAATCATTTGCAGACTTATTGGTTGCTTCCTTTGTAGCAGCAGAAATACCGCTAGCACTAACTGTAGCTCCAGTTACGCTATCAAACATCTTCTTGCCTTCGTAGCGATCACCCATGTAAGCCTTTACAGTTCTCGACATTAGTGTGAGGTCAGACTCTGTGTTCTTTCCAGATAGTCCATTGAGCATGCTTACATATTTATCTCCAAAGAGCTCCTTAACCTTCGCCTTTGGATCTCTGCTTTTTCTGATAGCTTCGAAATACTCACGGTAAAGTCCCATCTTAGCTATATTCCAACGTCCTTCCTTACCCTGTAGGAAAGGTAGAACGTTCTCAGCTTTACTTCTAAATGGTCCCATATCATCACGATATTCATCACCTACTCCAACTCTCAGGCTTGAGATTTCGCCATTCTTTACGGTCACGTAAGTCTTGATTCCACCCGGATTTAGGTACCCTATACCTATACCGGTGTACTCACCGTCCTTAAGCTTATCCCCCAGATAGTGCTTGCGAAGAGCTGCATCAACGTATGACGGCTCTCCAGTCTCCGGCTTCACTAAAGGGGGGTTGTTACCCGTGCCTGGTGTATTGTTGTTATTATTGTTAGGCTTGTTCGTATTGCTGTTATTATTGTTAGGTTTGTTAGGCTTGTTCGTGTTTGTTATGTTCGTCTTACCAGCATTAGCAAGCGCATTTCTTACAGCGTCGATAATTCCACGGCTAGAATAAGTAGCGCCGGAAACTGTATCTACGCTCTTACCCGGCTTACCTAGCAGTCTACCGATTACAGCCTTTGCGCGGTTGAAGTATGGTGCATCATCGCTGTGTGACAGTATTTCAACATTTGTAATATTGCCGCCGGAAACTGTTACGCGAACACGTATCGGTCCGTTGAAGCCCTGACCTGACCCTGTGTAAACCCCATCATTTAGATTAAGGCTATCTGTGGAAACTTCAGAACCTGACCCCGTGGAAACTCTATCATTTAGATTAGCATTTCTTGTATCTTTCTTAACTGTAGACATTTTAGCCTGCTGCTTAGAACCTGCTTTCCGTAGTGCGTCTGCAACTGCCTTTTTGATTGCATTCGAAGAAATAGTCGCACCCGATACAGAATCGACATTTACATTGCCACTGTTCAAAATCTTACCTATGACAGCGGATGCTCTGCTGAAATATTCCGGTGTTTCTGTGTGAGATACAACTTTGATATCTGTCAGTTTTCCACCCTTAATGGTGATGCGGACAGTAAGAGGTCCACCATAGCCGGTAGCGGTACCCTCGTATTCTCCATCCTTAAGGCTATCTGTGGAAACTTCAGAACCAATTGCCTGAGATTCCTTTACAGCCTTCTCTGTAGCAGCGTTGTTCTTCTGTATGACTGTAACAGCTGAATATGCCATAGCAACCGTAACGGTCACCGCCACACAAAAGGACAACACTCCCTTGATACTTGTTGTTTTCATCTTTCCCTCCTTTGAATAGTAATGATTTCTCGGAATCTTCAGCCCAGTAAATCAAGGCTTTCTGATTCCTTTTTATTAAAATCCCCCACTTTTTTGTCAAAAACACTTGACAAATCGCTCAAAATTTGCGGCGAAGCCGATTGAATATATTTTATTTTATCGACTGGAGGGCGATTTTTATGTTACCTATTAATTGTGGCAGTCATGCTGACTACCAAAACTTTGTTGTTACTAATCTTCGTAAATATTATCCTAATCCAAATACTCTTACTCGTTCCACCTGGGATATCATTGAGTGGTTTTGGAATCTCGATTTATCTTTTACCGATACTTTTATGGCTGATAAATATTCAAAATTCGGTCCAGCCCCACTAACTCCTTCCTGCATGCAGCGTTCTTACCTTCTTTCCATTGATTTTAAAGTTACTTCATTAACGGAGTGGGCTGTTCGGCTTAAAATGAATCCACTTTATGCTATCCTTAGTGGATTTGAAGTAGGTAACACTCCTGGTGTTGGTACTTTTTATGATTTTTTAAACCGCTTATGGGACTCTGATGATGGCTGTATCTCCTGTACATGCGAAAACCCTTGTTCAAATGCTAAATACGGACGTACAATCCATCTGGTTCTGAAAGATAATCCGAGATTGTTTAATAATCCGCCAAGAAGCAGTAAGAAATGGAAGTTAGAATACAACGCAAGAACTTCTGCTGAACGCTCTAACAAGCGTGAGAAATTAACTAAATGTTATTGCATCCGTTGTCTTTGTCTCTTTCGTCTGTGCCTGAGCTTCATAAACCGGTGCCTGATAGCCGCTTAATGACACCCCGATACAGGCTACGACTACAATCGCCGAGGCGGCCGGTGCACCCTGTTTTATTTTTTTGATTACTTTTTCTTTATCTATGTCTTCCCCCTCTACTTTTTCATTACATTTACCTTATAATCCGATTGAAAATCATCCGCAATCCCTTCTGATACGTATAATTGATCGTCATCCGTAAGTAGAATCACATCAAATTTATCGTTATACTTCTTCCAGAATTTCTCCGCTTTCTCTTTTCCCATGATAAAAAGTGAAGTAGATAATCCATCCGAAAGTGTTCCGTCATCACTTACGATCGTTACCGAAGTCAGTCCGTTCTCTGCCGGATAACCGGTAGACGGATCAATAATATGATGATAGTTCTTCCCATTTTTTTCAAAGTATCTCTCATATCCGCCCGATGTGATAACCGCCTTGTCCTTTGCCTGCAGGATTCCAAGATAATTTTCGTCTTCATCCGGACTTTCTACCGCAACTTTCCATGCGCTTCCATCTGGTTTTGCACCAAGAAGCTGTACATTTCCTCCAAGACTTACCAGACCGCTCGTCACACCGCACTTTTTATAAATCTGCATAATCCTTGAAGATGTATATCCCTTCGCAATGCCTCCGAAATCAATTTTCACATTCTTAGGCAGCGTGATTTTTTTTGTCTTTTTGTCGTATTGGATCTTTGATGCGTCTACATTCTTCAGTAACGCACTTAGTTCATCCTCCGCAGGGATCCGGTAATTCTCCGTTGTAAATCCCCATGCATCCATGACCGGATAGATGGATATGTCAAATACTCCTTTTGTCTGTTTATATATTTTTTCAGAGCGTTCATACAAGTACGCCGTGTCATCCGAAACAACAGCTTCCCCGTTTTGATTTAATTTATACACTTCACTGTTTTCATTTCCGGTAGACAACATTCCATCCAGTCGTTTGATCTCTGTCTCGGCTTTCTCTACTGCTTCAGATGCATGCTCTCCATAAGCTGTTACCGTCATATACGTATCCATCGCAAATATATCGCGGCTCTGCTTTTCTTCACTGGATTTTTCGGAATTTTCACTTTTGGAATCTTCTTTTTTATCTGTCTGCGTCTGTGTTGTCTTGGCAGATGCCGTACTGTTTCCACAGCCGATGGTTCCCATCGACACTGCCGCACATAAAATGGCTATTACAATCTTTTTTTTCATTCTTATCCTTTACATCCATAGTTAACTTCGTCTATCAATAGTTAGCTTATGTTATTTTCAGTTTTATACTTCTAACTCATTAAATGTACCATATGTTTTTTTCTGCTTCAATTCTTTTTTTGATATTGATATTTGTTATCATTTATTTTCACTGTTGATTTCTTGGAAAATCGAGTAGGAGGCGGTGACTATCCGCCGTCCTCTCACAGCTCCTCTCACAGCACCGTACGTCAGACTGTCTACAATTAAGAAAAATGCTATAATAAAACTATCAAATTGGGATATATTTCCTGCACTAAAAAAACGCCACAAACTGTGACGTTTTTAGTACCATCTATATTTCAGTGAGATTTCTTGATTCTAAAACTCACTTTTCCCATACTTTACAGTTACCACTGCAACGACTTTTTCATTTTCAAGCACTTCATAAATAATAATATAATTTTCTACAATCAACTGCCTATACCCTTTAAAAACATAACATCCATATTTTCTTTCCGCCCCTCGATATGGCTGTTCTTCCAAACTTAAGTTTCCACTTTCAAGAAATAAAAAAATGTGTATTTTTGAAAGCGGTGGGGAGATGCAGAAGATTTTTTAGAATTATGATAATGTCGAAGGGGCACAGAATCTTTTGACGTATACTCGCAAACCAAGCTGTCACTCATTGCCCGAGTGACAGCTTGGTTACTTGCTATCCCTGATACCTTATTCTTTCTACCAGCGTTTCCTTTTTCAGATTACTGCTTAAAACGCAGGAAAGTACAATCTGCA
>OGXX01002958.1_pt1 | contig 14703 bp, 15 predicted proteins | sample 1576301 | NCBI WGS metagenome assembly OGXX01 (sample SAMEA3541469, study PRJEB24748) | human gut metagenome | biome: human gut; feature: human-associated habitat; material: faeces | place: China | collected 2012
TATTACTTGTTCTCTGTTAAAAGAACTTTTTGGAAAACCAACATGGTCAGCATCAGCAAAACAGCGGTAAGATAAAATGGCGTCGATTCGCCAATCTCCTGCATGAAAAATCCGCCTAATACCGAGGCAATCATGCTTCCCAGATTTACACTGCACGAATAAATACCGCTGTACATTCCCCGCTCCTTCTCCGGTATCTGCTTGGAAAAGACTGCATCCATCGAAAGATTCATGGCTGTGACAGCAAAGGAATATCCCGACCAGCCCAGACCAAAGAGAACAGGTGCTGTGCTTGCCGACATCCAGATTAAAAGCAGAATTGCCAGAATACTTGTTGTTAAAAACGACTTTCTTTCTCCAAAACGTTTTATTTTTGCGCCGATGGAAGGAGACAGATAAGCCAGCAGGGTGGATGGAATCAGGCAGATTAGCCCAATCATCATCATATTATTTCCAAATCGCTGCATCATAATCAGGACAAATACTGCGCCCAGCACATTGAGAGAAAGGGAAAGCAAAAAGCGCACAGCAATCAATCCTTTTGCTTTTAAGCAGATTGCCAGTTTCAGATTCTGGAGCTTTTTCCCGTCTGTTTCTTTTGGCATATTATCCTCAAGTTTTCTTGCTGCATTCCAGACTCCATACAAAGTCAGGACCGCACTTCCAAGGAAAAACACTTTCCAAGTAGCAAAGAAATCCATATTGGACAACAGCACAAAATAAAAAATCATACCGTACAATCCACCAAAGTTTTGCGCCGCAGACTGCTTTCCTCGATTGACTGCTATCTCTTCTCCGCTCTCGTCAACCACCATGGTGTAGAGCGAAACGGACAAAAGTGCCGTTGCAATACCGTCTAACATCTGGGAAAGATACAGCCAAACAAGTTCTCTGGAAAATGCAAGGAGAGCATAAGAACATGCGGTCAGCACAAGCCCTGTCAAAAATACCTTTTTTCTGCCGATTTTTTCGTAGTCACATAGCCTTCCGGACACTAACTTACTGAGCAGAACAAACAGCGAATAGACCGAAAACATACCGGTCGTTTCCAGTGGAGAAAGTCCCAGACTGCTGCAATAAATCGGAAGCAAAAAGGATGACATCCAAAAGGGAAAGCTTGCAAGCTTCAAACTCCGATTGAGCGTTTTCATACAACGGGCCCCCTGTTCTTACGGTATCTAAGCTCTATTGTACTACACTCCCGGATACCTTGCAATTCCTTTCCACTTTTTCATCATCCCGGTATTCCATGCGGATAAATTCCGTCGGACCTTCCGACAACTCCAACGTCAGACGTTTGATTTCTACAAAACCGCACGTACGATAGCACCTTATCGCGCGCTCATTCCAGACACGCACTGCAAGCCACAATGGGAGATCCCCAAAACGCTTTTTATGCTCCTGAACCGCTGCCTGCACCAGTTCCTTTCCAAGTCCCTGCCCGCAAACATCCGGTCGAAGCCCCAGTCCAAGTTCTACAACCTTTTCTCCGCGGCGAAGGCGGAAAAATCCGATCATCTTTCCATCACGCAGCAAGGTGTAAAATTCTTTCCGGCGGGTCTCTTCATCTGCATAGGAAATACCCTGTTCTTCCATCTTTTCCCAACTGTTGTTGTACACGCGGTATTGCCCGGAATACTCCCAGGAACACATCTCCTGCGCATCTTCCTGGCTCATCGAGCGGATTGAAATATCTCCCATCATGATTTTCCCCCTCGCATAAACCTAAAAAAATCCCGAGACCAAACATCTCGGGATTTTTCTCGTCATCAAAATGGATTACTGAACCGGAATAACGCTTACTTTCTTGCGATCGCGGCCCATGCGCTCAAATTTAACTTTACCATCTTTGAGAGCAAACAGAGTATCGTCGCTGCCGATACCTACATTTTCTCCTGGATGAATGTGAGTTCCTCTCTGGCGAACGAGGATATTTCCTGCAGTTACAGCCTGACCGTCGGCACGCTTTACGCCGAGGCGCTTGGACTCACTGTCGCGTCCGTTCTTGGTAGAACCGACACCTTTTTTGTGTGCAAAGAACTGTAAACCTAATCTAAGCATGGTCTTTTTCTCCTTATCAAAATTCTTTTTTTACGTCAGGCATCTCAGCCGATCAGCTCCGGCTCCTCCTCCGTCTCGATGACGTCGAGGTAGTCGTAATAATCTTCGAGCATGTCTGCGAGCTGCAAGCAATAACCCTGTATCACACCGGATACCGCATAGCGCTTCCGCTCGTCACTCTCGTAATCGGGGAGGGCGCTGCGCGCGATGACCTGAACATCCGCCGTATCGGGATCGTAGCGATAGTCGATATCTCCTCCGAAGGAGACCTCAATGGTGTTGACCACGAGCATAGTCATTGCGGAAAGTGCCGCACAAAGCTCGTCAACGCCGCCCATCTCTCCCAGACCCGCGTGTCCGGTCTCGGTAAAGCCGTAATAAATGCCGCTCTTTTTGTAAAATGTTACTTTAGTCATTCTATGACTCCCGAAAGCTCATCCCTCAGGGGATAAAACTCAGCCGACGATGCTGCCGATCTGAACCTTTGTGTAAGGCTGACGGTGACCGAGCTTTCTCTTCTCGTTCTTCTTAGACTTGTAACGCAGAACTGTGATCTTCTTACCCTTGCCGTTCTTTACGACAGAGGCAGTGACCGACGCACCCTCAACATACGGAGCGCCGCTCTTGAACGAACCGTCCTTGGAAAGAGCAAGCACCTTGTCAAAGGTATAGGTTTCGCCCTCGGCTACGTCGAGCTTCTCAACGAAGATAACGTCGCCCTCGGCAACTTTGTACTGCTTTCCGCCTGTTTCGATTACTGCAAACACGAAAAGCACCTCACTTTCTGATGGGGTTTGTCCCCAGAACTCGCTGTGCAGGCGCTGCGCTTATAGGGCATAGATAACCCTGCCTGTTTCATGCGGCGTTTTTCATTATATCATATCTTTTTTGCCGTGTCAACCGAATATACACGTTTTTTTCTATAAGATTACGATCTAAATTGCAATATCAAATAGGACATTTTTGAAAATAAAATCAGAGCAGTGGTAATTGAAGATTTTACGAGGTAAATTATTGATCCAGTTTTCAACAAACGCTACTTGTTCATCGGTAATATTATCAAAGGATTTTCCCTTTGGGAAAAAGCGGCGTACAAGGGAATTTTGCTTTTCGTTGGTACCTCTTTCATAAGATGAATACGGATGAGCATAGTACACTTTTGTTGATTTGGGCAGGTACCTGCCCAAATCAACAAATTCACTGCTGTTGTCACTTGTGACAGACTTGAAAACGTTCTCAAAGTTTTCTCCGTAAAGTTTCGCAACCTTTTCAAGCCCTAGACGAACGGCATCGCTGCTTCGGGACGGTATTTTTACAAGATGCCGCTTGCGTGTCAGTCTTTCGTCAAGTGAAAGCAGTACCGACGATGATTCCTTCTTGCCCACGACGGTATCTATCTCCCAATGTCCGAATACAGTACGGTTATTTACTTCATCGGATCTTTCTTCTATGCTCGTGCCGAAAAGCCGCTTGTTTTGCTTGCATTTCTCTGCGTGGCTCTTTCTCTTTACTTTCAATGGCAAATCAATATTTTTGACCTTCAGAATGCGTTTGTCGATGTAGTTATAGAGGGTCTTTGTGCTTACGATTTTCTGAAACCTTCCGCTCATTCTTGCCTCTCCGCAGAGTGCATCCGGCGACATCTTGTTTTCAAGAATTTGCTTCTCCGCATAGCGCACGAAGTCATACGCTTGCATGAGCTTAATCGGCGGACGGCTGTTTTTCCTGTTTTCCTCATACACTCGCTGCCCTGCGTCCCAAAAATATCGGCGGTACTTCTTCAGATTCGTATCTATTTGCTCTACGGTTCCGCGGCTCAGTTCATGGTACAGGGTTGAACGGGATATTCCGACAGCCCGCGCTATTTGCACTTTTGGTAGCCCTTGACGAAGTAATATTTCAATTTGTGCACGTTTTTCTCTCGTTAGGTGTTGGAATTTCCTTTGTTTTGTAGTATACTGTTCTCGAGTCATAGCAGGCCTCCGTGGATTTTGTCGTGTGGTTACTTCAATTATACCACGTCTGCTATGACTCTTTCTATATGTCCTATTTCATTTTACAATGAACCTATAAGATTACGAAAAGTGAATTCCCAAAGTAAATTCCACTGTGGAAAAGCAGTAGAAATCAGTATGAGAAAACGGCAGAAATTTCTTTGGGAATTCACGTCAGATTACGAAAAAACAGAAGCATCGGCATGTGTCAATGTCTATGTCAATGTCTATTAGGAGCAAATGCGTCCGCAAGCAAATCGTACGGACGCATTTGGCTTTAAGTATTATTAAGGCACAGACAAAACAAATGCTCCGCTCAGTCAAGCTCGCGCTTGCCGGTATACAGCTCATAGTATCTGCCGCCGAGCGCTATCAGCTCGTCGTGGCTGCCGCGCTCGATTATTCTGCCGCCCTCAAGGACCATTATCATATCCGCATCGCGGACGGTGGACAGGCGGTGCGCGATGACAAAGGTCGTTCTGTCCTTCATCAGACGGTCCATACCGTGCTGAATATGCCGCTCGGTGCGAGTATCTACCGAGCTTGTCGCCTCGTCGAGCACAAGTATGGGTGCCTTGGAGACCGCAGCGCGGGCAATATTGAGCAGCTGACGCTGACCCTGCGAGAGGTTTGCGCCGTCGCCCTCGATAACGGTATCATAGCCATGCTCAAGACGCATGATAAACGAATGTGCACTCGCCGTCTTGGCGGCAAGCTCGACCTCCTCGTCGGTCGCATCGGGTCTGCCGTACCGGATATTTTCACGAATAGTACCGGTAAACAGGTGCGTATCCTGAAGCACCATTGCAATATTTTTGCGCAGCGACGCAAGCGGATACTCGCGGATATTTTTACCGTCTATTGTTATGCTTCCGCTGTCGGTATCATAAAAGCGGCTGAGCAGGTTGGTAACGGTGGTCTTGCCGGCGCCGGTCGAACCGACAAACGCGACCTTCTGTCCGGGCATTGCATGCAGCGAAATATCGTGCAGAACCGTCTTGTCGGGACGATAGCCGAAGCAAACATTCTCGAGCACTATATCGCCGGTGAGCGAAACATCGCCGGGCACAACGCCCTCATCGTCCCTCTCGGGCTCCTCGTCCATCACCGCAAAAACTCTCTCCGCGCCCGCAAGAGCGGCAAATATGGTCGACATTTGCATAGAAACCATATTTATCGGCATCGAAAACTGACGCGAATAGTTTGCAAAGACGGTCAGCGCACCGGGTGTGAGTCCGCCGACGACCATAAGTATACCGCCGACACCGACCGTGACTGCAAAGCTGATCTGCGACGTATTGCCCATGATAGGCCCCATAATGCCGCCGAAGAACTGCGCGCCTGTCTGCTTCTCGCGCAGATCGCGGTTGATGGTATCGAACTCCTCGCAGCAGACCTGCTCGTGATTAAAGACCTTAACGACCTTCTGTCCCGACACAGTCTCCTCAATATAACCGTTGACCGCGCCGAGTGCTTCCTGCTGCCCCGAATAGTATCGGCTGCTCTTACCGCCTATCACCGATCCGAGCTTCATAAATATCGGTACGAAGCAGACGGTGATAAGGGTGAGCTGCCAGCTCGTCGTTATCATGAAAACAAAGGTTCCGATTAAAGTGATAAAGCCGGAGGTCATCGAGGTGAGCGAGTTTTGAAGCATGGTGTCGATATTATCGACATCGTTTGTATAGCGGCTCATTATCTCGCCCGTCGGATGGGTATCGAAGAATCTGACGGGGAGTCTGTCCATCGCGCAGAAGAGATCGGAGCGCAGATGCTCTATCGCCCTCTGCGATACCGAGAGCATAAGTCTGCCCTGAAGATAGGTGGTAACGACTCCGACAAGATAGATGCAGAGCATCAGCGCAAGCGCGCAGAACAGATACACGAGCGCATCCGTCCATGCGGATCCGGAGAGCAGCCGCTGCATGAGCGGAGTCTCGGTAAACGAACGTATAACCTTATCGGCGAGCACCGCCGCTGCGCCGCTCTTCTCGGTAGTCGCGACGCCCGCTATGTTGTTGATAATAGGTGCCAGCAGATACGAGCCGACAAGTGATGTAAGCGTACTGACGAGCATGCACAGCAGCACGAATATAAGATTGATCGTATACGGACGGACATATGAAAACAGTCTGCCGACCGTGCGGCGGGGATTTTTCGGCTTACCCTTAGCCATACCTCTCGGTCCGGGGCCGCCGGGACCGGGTCCGCGTCTGCCGCCCATCATGCCGCCCTCGGACTTTGCCTGACCGCTGCCGCTGTAACGCGCGCGCAGCTGCTCAAGTGTTCTTGCGCCGCTCATGCTCTCGCCTCCTTTTCGGCACTGCCGGACTGCGAACGAACGATGTCGCGGTAGTCCTCGCAGCTGCTCATAAGCTCATCATGCGTACCCTCTCCGACTATTTCGCCGTCGCCGAATACGATGATGTTGTCACACTCGCGCACCGAGCTGATGCGCTGAGCGATAATTATCTTTGTCGTACCTGCAAGCGAGGTTGCAAAAGCCTCTCTTATGCGAGCCTCGGTCGCGGTATCTACCGCGCTCGTCGAGTCGTCGAGGATAATTATCTTCGGCTTTTTAAGCAGTGCGCGTGCGATACAGAGACGCTGCTTCTGTCCGCCGGAGACATTTGCTCCGCCCTGACCGAGCACCGTTTCATAGCCCTCCGGGAAGGAGGAAACGAACTTGTCCGCCTCGGCGGCGCGAGATGCTTCAAGCATCTCCTCGTCTGATGCATCGGCATTTCCCCAGCGCAGATTTTCCGCAATGGTGCCCGAGAAAAGAACATTCTTCTGCAGCACCATTCCCACTCCATCGCGCAGATGGTACAGCGAATAATCGCGGACATTTACACCGTCGACAAGCACCTCTCCGCTATCGGTATCATACAAGCGCGGAATGAGCGACACAAGCGTTGTCTTACCGCATCCGGTCGAGCCGATGATGCCGACTGTCGAGCCTGCCTTGATATGCAGATTGATATGCGAGAGCACCTCGGCGGAGCTTCCCTTATAATAGCGGAAGCTGACATCACGGAATTCTACATCGCCGTGCTCTACGCGCAGCTCGGGCTGAGCGGCACCCTCGTCCGAAATATCCGGCAGCTCGTCAAGCACCTCGGATATACGGCGTGCCGATGCCATCGCACGCGACGACATCATGAACATCATCGTCACCATCATCAGCGACGAGAGTATCTGCGTAACATATGTGACGAACGAAGAAAGATCGCCGACCTGCATTCCGCCGACCGTGCCCGCCTCACGCATAACGATGCGTCCGCCTATCCAGAGAACGGCGACGGTAGTAAGATTCATGCATATCGTCATGACGGGCTGAATGCCTATCATTATCTTGTAGGCTGCCATGCCCGCGCGGCGGAGAGCACCGTTGGCACCGCGGAATTTCTCCTCCTCGTGATCCTCACGGACAAAGCTCTTTACGACGCGGACATTCGTCACGCTCTCCTCAACGGTAGAGTTGAGCGTATCTATGCGCTCCTGAACGACCTTAAAGCGCGGGAATCCGCGGCGGACGATAAACAGTATTGCGATAAACAGCACCGGTATCGACACGCAAAAAACAAGCGAAAGATCCGGGCGCAGCGCCACCGCCATTATCAGTGCGCCTATCATCATACCCGGCGCGCGCAGACACATGCGCAGCAGCATGTTGATGAAGTTCTGCAGCTGCGTCACGTCGTTTGTCAGACGTGTGACAAGCGAGCCAGAGGAAAAACGGTCGATGTTCGCGAACGAATAGCTCTGCACCTTTTTGTACAGGTCGAGCCGCAGGTCGGCGGAAAAGCCGACCGAAGCCCTTGTTCCGAAATATGCACCGCCGACGCCGCCTGCCATCATGAGCAGCGCGGTTAGGATCATCGCCGCCATATAGCCTATGCAGCTGCCTACGGTGAGCGTTCCCGCGCTGCCCGCGTTCAAAACGCCGCGCAGCAGCCACGGCATCATAATCTCTCCGATGACCTCTACTATCATACACAGCGGTCCTACTATGAAGGACACTATGTGAGGTCGGATATATTTAAACCATCTCTTCATAAAAACCTCTTGTTATAAAAAACAAACTCAAAGCCGACCATCACAATTATGCTATTCGTCATTACGTTCGCCGCCGTGATGCGATCCGACGCCGCAATGCGGCTTGAAGTCTCGCGACTCTCCGCCATGCGGCGCTCCTCCATGCGGGGGTTTTCCTCCGTGCGGCATACCGTGCGGAGGCTCGCCGTGCGGATCGTGCTCAAGTGCATCCGCCGGAGCGATGCCGCGCAGATTCAAGCACATGCGGTCGAGCAGCGATGCAAGCTGCTCAAGCTGCTGCTCCGAAAAGCCCCCGAACACCGCTCTGTCGACCGAGTCGAAAAGCTCCTTTGTCTCCGCGAGCACCTTTCTTCCCTTATCGGTTAGCGAAATATTGTTGCACCGTGCGTCGCTCGCGTCGGATGTGCGGCAGACATATCCTCCGCCGAGCAATCTGCGCAGCGTCATTGCAACGGCAGATGGGCTGATATCGAGCCGCTCCGACAGCTCGCGCTGCGTAAGCGGTTTATCTGCCATGCTTATCACCACAAGCATCATATGCTGCGAGCGGTGAAGGCATAGTTTCTCCGCACGACTTTCTATGCTGACATGGTTCAGTCGATTAATAACAAAAAGCTTGCGCATGATATCGCGATAGATCTCATGCTCATCCACTGCTCTCTCCATTTCATATGCCTCCGTTTCTCAGCGGAGAATGTTGGTGGTTATCTGATCTACACCGAGCGAAACAAGGCGCGCCGCCTCGGCGGGATCATCCACCGTCCATGTGTTTATCTCAACACCGTTCTCGCGCAGTGCTTTATAGCGCTCCTCGCTGAGGCAGTTTGCGGCTATATCGATCCCTATGCCCTTGGCGGCAAGGTGTGCGGGAAGCTCGTCGGTCCAATTCCATGTCAGCCACTGGCAGCGCTGATTCGGCAGCGCCGCCTTTACGCGGTCAAGATTCGCCTCCGAAAAGGAGATAAATATCGTCTTGTCGAGATATCCGGAGAAAATGTCGATTATGCGCGCAATCTCTTCGTCGGTAAACTCGCTCTTGAGCTCAACGACGCATACCATGCCGTAGCAGCGGCAGATGGAGAGATATTCCTCGGGCGTGCAGAGACGGAGGTCTCCGCGGCGTACGCCGTCATGGTCGTGCAGCACGAGCGCACGCAGCGTATCGAAATCGGTCTGCTCGATGGTAAGATCCTCACCGCAGACGCGCCCCGTCGTGCTGTCGTGACTGCAGATAAAATGACCGTCCGACGTGCGGTAGATATCGGTCTCGCTGCCCCAGTAGCCGCGATTTCCCGCCGCGACGAATGCCGCCGCCGTGTTCTCGGTCTCAATGCCGCTCAGACCTCTGTGCGCGACCATCTTCGTATTTCCGTGCTCTTCGATAAATATAGGTGATTTCATTTCGGTTTCACATCCAGTACCGCCGCGCCGTGCTTAATAGTCTTGCGCGCCGATGCGGAGCTCCTTTCGCTATAATTGCTTAATTAGTTTATCATTTTCCGTTTCGGGATTCAAGTCATTACTTTTAACAAAAGATTGATTATATATTGACAAGTCTAATGCACGGGTGTATAATCATGCACGGAAGAAATTCCGAACAGACAGTTCGTAACCATCCTGTCATTAAACAAAACTACGGGACCGAATGATTTCAGGCGGATGCGTAGCATCCGTTTTTTTGTTTTACCGCATACCGCCGCGCACATTGCCACTGCCCTTGCAACACGCATCACACCGAATATGGATGCGCTGTCGCAAATAAGGCTTTGCGCTTACAGAGCGCTTCACCGCATACGTCGCTTATACGACGCGCGATACATCGCCGAAATACACGGTATACAAAATACTCACTCGGTCGGAAAGAAACCCTATGAAAGACTCGAAAAGAAACCTCCGTATGATGTGCGAGGCTGCGGTCATCGCCGCGCTCTACGCCGCGATAACCTATGCTGCCGCGCCGCTTGCCTCCGGCGTTATTCAGGTACGCATCTCCGAGGCGCTCTGCGCCCTGCCGATATTTACACCGTCGGCGATACCGGGCGTAACGCTCGGCTGTCTGCTTGCAAATCTGCTGACGGGATCCCCGCTGCCCGATGTTATATTCGGAACGCTCGCGACCCTCATCGGTGCGATATTCACCGCGCTGCTTCGCCGTCATCCGATACCCGCACTGCTCCCGCCGATAATCTCAAACGTCATAATCGTGCCGCTTGTGCTGAAATTTGCGTATAAGGTTCCCGAGGCGTATCTGTTCACCGTCTGCACCGTAGGTGCGGGTGAGATAATCTCGGTCGGCATACTCGGATCCTCTACATCGCGTTGAAAAAACGACTGCCGCATGTACTTGTAGGATATTTGAAAAACTAAGAAGTGCAGACCGAAAAAACATAAAAAGGCAGACACCCGTCGACCGTGAGTCGTTCGAGTGTCTGTTTTCTTTACTCACCGGCTGCTGCATCCGAGCCTGTGATGTCGATAATGACATACTCAGAGATACAGCCCGTCTTGAATTTTATAACCCAGTCGGAAATACCCGAGGTGACGATAAAATCGGTATTTTCGCGGCGCGTATAGCCGTAAACGCTGTCGGTACCGCCAAGATGCAGCTTATCCATCAAGAATCCGAGCGGAATAAGCTGTCCGCCGTGCGTATGTCCCGAAAGCACAAGATCGGCATCCGCCTGTGCCTCCGCCGCATAATCGTGCGGCTGATGGTCAAGCACTATCAAATACTTATCGAAATCAAGCGATGCCGTAAGATCGGAGATATCCGCACGTCCGCCGCGCGTCTCCTTCTGCTCGGATGCATCCTTTCTGCCGACGAGATAAAAACGGTCGTCGATAAGTACGTTCTCATCCTGAAGAACATGCACTCCGTTTGCTTCGAGCTCGCGGACAAGGTCGTCTCCGTCGTAGCCGCGCGTTGTGCCGTACAGTCCCTTGTCGTGATTACCGAATACGAACCACACGCCGTACGGCGCTTCGAGCTTGCCGAGTGCGCGGCAGGCTTCGACCATATCTTCCCGTGTCGTGCTCTCGTCGACAAAATCGCCGACTATCAGAACGATGTCGGGCTGCTGCGACCGAAGCTCCTCCATGCGCTTTGCAAAGCCCTTGCCGCCGAAGGTTGTACCGACGTGCGAATCCGCAAACATAGCCACCCGCAGCGAGCCGACCTCCTTGTGTGTGCTGACCGAATACGCGGTACGCTGAACATTATACGCAGACGCCGCACCCGCAGCAAGATATGCGGCGGTTATGAGTGAGAGCACGCCCGACAGATGAAACCGCGCCGCTTTTCCGCACACACAAATTATTATTTTTCCGACAAGGCTCGACACAAGCATGAAAAATACAAGATGAAGAAGGATCACCGCCGTATTTACCGCATCAAGCAAAAGCACGGATACCGCGGCAGCGAGCAGTATAACCGCAAAGCTGACGACCCATCCGCCGACCCTTGTACGGCGGGAGAGCGCTGCGACAAGCGGACATGCATGCACACGGCATGCGAGATAATAGATTCCTGCGGCGAGCGCAACCGCCGCCGCGGCAAATGAAATTAGCCAAACGGTCATCAATAATATACCTTTATCTATACAAAGAATATCAGCCGCTCTGCCGCGAAAGCAGAAAGCGATACGAGCTGCACCGCGTCATATACCGACGGCGATCGCGTGCAGCAGCCGCACCAGATCGCAAGTATCTATCACTCCGTCGCCGTTTATATCACCGCGTTCACCGGATACGGCACCCGCAATAATTCGCATCAGGCGCACAAGGTCAACGGCATTGACCTCTCCGTCTCCGTTGACATCATAATCCGCGATACTGCCGATATGATAGACACGGGCGGCAGGCTCGGACAGCTGCACCGAATGCTCTCCGCCCGAATCGACTGTCTTGGCGCGAATATCGAAATAAATCTCATCGTCTCCGAGCTCCTCCGCAATGAATTCGCAGCTGAGAAACAGCCCCTTCGGCAGCACCGTATTTTTTGAAAATGCCGCGATAAGCGATCCGTTGTCGGTACTGACAATACTCGCGCCGTCGAAGCCGTGAGCTCGGATCGAAACGAGCTTCAGCTTTCCGCTGCGGCTCTTCGGCACGATATAAATGCTCTTTATCGCCGTACTGCCCAGCTCGCTGCCATACAGCTCGACCCGCACCGTATCGCCCGGACGCACGGTCGTATCGGCAAACGACGGCAGACAGAGCAGCGCAGCCGTCAGCACCGCAAGCAGCAGCGAGCATATCCTGCGCCCACACCGCTTTTTATTATATATAGTCACGTTGTAGCCTCCGTCACCGCCATGCGCCGCGATGTAAAAATATCGCCCGCAGCACGTATAGATTTTTTACAATTATAACAGATTTTGTGTCCGAAGGCAAGAATATTTTTAATTCTTGACAAGTTTCCGCCGCCGTGATAATATATAGGTAGGCAGAGGGCATTATATTCACCCGTTTGCCGACACGGTAAAAAGGGGATGCCGAAGGCATCCGACAAGAAGGCGCATGGGGAATTCAGCTCCGTTATGCTGCCGATTTCTCAAGGTCTGCTCGAACATATTCCCGCATAAGGATCAGGAAAGGAAGTTCTGTTATGCAACGTATAATTACTGTCGGTCGTGAATTCGGAAGCGGCGGAAGAGAGCTCGGCCGCCGCCTCGCAGAGGAGCTCGGCTATGACTATTATGATAAGGAAATCATTCAGGCTATCGCCGATAAGACCTCTCTCTCGGTCGAGTACGTAAAGCAGGTGGTGGAATCAAAGCCGCACAACCTCTTCCCCATCACCGTAGCAAACAGCTTTTCATATATAGACAGCTATGCCTCTCAGCAGCTGCAGTCGGTCTACGCGGCTCAGTGCACCATTCTGCGAGAGCTGGCGCAGAAATCGCCCTGCATTATCATCGGACGCTGCGCGGACTACATTCTCTCGGATATGAAGCCGCTGCGAATGTTCATCTACGCTGATATGGACTCGCGCGTTCGACGCTGCCTCGACCGCGAGGATGACGGCGAAAACATGTCGGTCAAGGAGATGCAGCGCACCATCCGCACAATCGACCGCGGAAGAGCGAAATATTATGAGTTCTATACCGGCATGCGCTGGGGCGATAAGGTTAACTACGACCTGTGCATAAATACAACAAACGCAAACATCAAGGAGCTTGCTCCCTATCTTGCAAAGGGACTGAGCATCTGATCGCATCCCGCACACCGCTCATTGCCGCAAGGCAGATACCGAAGCGGCATGCGGGACAGAAAGGTCAAATATGAATATTAAAGAGCTACCCGGGCGGATAAAGGAATTTATCACCACCAATACGGTAAAGCGAAACGTCACTTTCGGCGTTATCGGCGGGGTGATAGTACTGACCGCCGCCATTGCCATCCCGCTGTCGCTGCGAACCTGCGACCACGTGTGGGATAACGGCATAACGCAGACAGAGGCGACCTGCACCGAAAACGGAGTCAAGGTTCTGAAATGCAGAAAATGCCGCGAGACCAAGCTTGAGCCGATCGACGCAAAGGGTCACTCGCCGAAGATAGGAACGGTACAGACCGTGACCGAGGCAACCTGTAAGACCGAGGGTAAGCGCCGCTATACCTGCGAGCGCTGCGGCGAGACGGTAGAGGAGGCAATTCCCGTAAACGACAAGCATGTGTACACCGAAACGGTAACGCGCGAGGCAACGTGCAAGACCGACGGCGAAGGCACCAAGGCTTGCAGCGTCTGCGGTAAGACGGAACGGATCGTTATCCCTAAGACAAACGACCACAAATACGAGGAGAAGGTCACGCGTGAGCCGACCTGCACAAAGGACGGAATAAAGACGCTGACCTGCTCGGTGTGCGGAAAGCAGACCGAGGAAAAGATCCTCGCCGTCGGTCACGACTACGAGCCGGGCGAATCGGTTCAGCCGACATGCCTCGATAGCGGCTACAAGACCGAGGTGTGCAAGAACTGCGGAGATGTCAAGAAAGCCGAGACCATCCCGGCGCTTGAGCACGAGTTTACCGATGCGACCTGCACCTCTCCCAGGCGCTGCAAAAACTGCGGAATTACGATAGACAGAGCGCTCGGTCATGACGCGCCCGACGGCATAACCTGCAGACGCTGCGGATGCCTTAGCATCACCTTTGAATATGATATAGGCAGCGACGGCGCACCGTATTTCACCGCACCGGGCGGGCTGAAATGCGACCTGTTCAACTTTGATTACGTGCTGACGAACGAGGGCGGCGCGACAAAGGTCACATTCCGCTATAACGAGACGTTCATCGAGGGAGAGAGCGGCAGCAGCTGCACGTATGTAATTAAATTCTACCCTCCCGACAGCAACGAGGCTGAGATCATCTCGGTCGTCCGCGACGGAATCGTGCTGAACAAGCAGAAGATGATGACTGTCACCTGCGATAAGGCGCTGACCGTCCCCGGTACATACCGCTTGTACGTTACAAGCGCGGGCTGATACAGTAATGAGAGCTGTTGTGATAACAGATGATGCCGTATACGGTCGAATGCTGTGCTCCGAGATCGGAACGGTCGGGTATTCGGCGGAGCTGCTTGATGCGGCAC